>Ga0302347_1002971_pt1 | contig 15964 bp, 17 predicted proteins | sample PhyWR1_FD_202178 | JGI IMG/M metagenome (GOLD analysis project Ga0302347, IMG submission 202178) | Leaf surface microbial communities from wheat plants in UC Gill Tract Community Farm, Albany, California, United States - DLSL W.R1 (v2)... | ecosystem: Host-associated > Plants > Phyllosphere >...
GGAAGCGATGGCCGGATGGTTCAGCGCCCAGCTGCGTAGCAAGGCGGGGGTGCAGCGTGTACTGGCGGGCATCGTCACAGACCCGCAGTTGACGGTGGAAACGGATGATGCACGAGAGGCCCTGCAGACCATTGCAGATAGCCCGGGCGAGCGCGAGGCGCTGGGCCTGCTGGCGCGTTCATACAGGCCTGTTTCAGGTGATTTCTTCGCCCACCTGGGGAAGGACGCCGCGCAGAACATGCGGCACAACGCTGAAATGCTGGTGGACAACCACCGGTTGCGGGAAGGAATGTTCAGCGGCTATGTCGATGTGTTGTTACGGTTCTCGTTCTACTTTGCGCCGCTATGCCCAAGCCTGCCGCTGGCGATTCTGGGCCTGTCGCTTGCCAAGCTGTATGTAGATATCGATCAGGGCCTGCATGCCCGTACCCGCGAGGGCCGCGAGGCAGCGCTGGGGGCAGCGATTTTCGACAGTATCTTCGCGGCCTTGGGCATGGTCGAGGTCGACGCCAAGACTGCGAGCACGCTCAGAGCCCTGTCGTATCGACCCGCATTTCACGAGGCAGAGGCTTCACTGGCCGGCTGGCAAGTGGCACCCGCGCCTGAACAGGTGCTGGAGGGGCAGGAGGCCAATGTACTGCTGGCGGGCAAGCCGCTTGGCGCCGACGAGCTCAAGGGCATCCGGCTTGGCGCCAATGGCGAATGCTGGATTGACCTGGGTGGCCTGCCGTACCGGGTGCGCTACAGCAGCGAGCTCGAGCACTGGCTGGTGGTTGACCCGGACAACCCGTTCGCCTTCAGCCCCATACGCCCGGTGCGCCTGTCAGGTAGTGGCGAATGGGAGATGCTCGAACCACCGCGGCTGACGGGTGGGGCCCCTGACGACGGCTTGGCAAGTGAGACATCGCCATTCTGGGACGAGTACATGCGCAGTAACCAGCAGCGCAGTGCTGCAATCTCCACTGAGGCGTTCTTGCGGCATCAGGCGCTGCTGGATTCAGCGGATATCGCCTTGGTGCCTGACGGGGGCGATCCGTTATCCGATTCCCAGGGATACGAATACGTCGAGTACGAGGGGCAGGCGCATTACACCTACCGGGAGGGCGCGGGCTACAACAACAGCCTGATCGAGGTCTACACGCATGATGATTCGATCAACAGTTTCCTGCGTGAGGGGCAGCGAACCAGCTCGTCGGTCCGCTACCTGAACAAGCTTGCAACCAGTATGGAGCGCCTGCCCCGGGATGCTGCAGTCCCCCTTTACCGCGGCGGGCACGGGGTACGAGGCACCAGTGGCGTGCATTTTCGCAGTGGGCGTTTCAAGGTAGGCGATACATTGGTCAACACCGATCTCTCATCCTTCACCGAAAACCCATACATGATGCGCAAGTTCGCCGCCGACCCGGATGACATGGCCAGTACGGGGGAACTCGGTGTGTTCGATGAAAGTTCAGTGGTGTTCGAACTACCTGCTGGCGCGTATTCGAGTGGCGTTCCGGTCACGGCGTTCTCTGCCTACAAGGAGGAAGCCGAAACCTTGTTCATGCCTGGCGCCTATTTCCAGATCGAGCATATAGGCCAGATCACCGGGGCGGACTACCGCTTTGTCAATGTCCGGTTGCGCCAGGTACCCAAGCCGGCTTCAGGTCCGGTGTATGACTTGCGCACTGGCGTGGTGTTTGCCAGGGATGCCTACCTCGAGCGCCTGGGTAGCCCGCAGTTGGTCGATCGTTTCTTCCCGGCCTGATCTTGTGGCCGTCCCGCTGCTCAGGCTTGTTTGAGCAGCAGCGCCACCCCCGGGAAGTACTGGCCTTGCTCGTTGTGCAGCTTGCGATAGGCATACGGGAAGTACCAGGCGATGGCGCAGGCGGTATGCGTTTTCAGGTCGTCGACCAGGTCCTGCAGTTCTTCGGGGCTGGCGTGCTGGCCTGCTTTCCAGGGGCTGATGAACAGCGCCGCCGCCTTCAACTGGCTCGGGTAGGCGACCTGTCGGGCGAGGGCGGCGGTCTGTTGCAGGGCGCCAGCCATGTCCAGCCGGCCGACCTTCGGCCAGCGCTGGCTTGTACTGAGGTACAGGGCCTCCTCGGCGCTGATGATCGACAGGTCGCAACGCCCTTCGTTTTCGCCTTCGTCGCGCTGCTTCTTGCCGGCGAACTGCTGCAATGCTGCCAGCTCGGCCTGCCAGGCGGCCGCTGCCAGCAGCCCGACGTTGGCAGCGGCGCCGTGCCAGTAAGGGGCTTCAGCATCGCCGGCAAACTGGTTGAAGCGGTCGATGCAGTCGACCCAGCGCTCCAGCACGGGGCTGAGAAACTCCAGGCGCGGGTTGTTGATGATCTGGCCTCGCATGCTGCGCTCTCCTGTTGCAGGTGTGTTCCCATTCACTCGGGGGTGATGGCTATGAGCCATCACTGGGTTGAGTGTGGCACACCTTGGGGATTTGGCCATTGCGCGGTGGCGTGCCTGTTCGACGGCAATGGTCCCGGTTCGATTGACGCTCAGGGTGCAACCCTCTAACCTTCGCGCGTGTTTCAGGTGCCCTGCCAGCCTCGACCTGGCAGGGTGAAACTGGGAAGCCGGTGGGCGCCAGCAGGGCGCGATTCCGGCGCTGCCCCCGCAACGGTAGGTGAGTCGCGGCCGCGCAGGGCCACTGGGTGCCAGCACCCGGGAAGGCGCGCAGGCCCGGGCCAAGGCCCGCTCACAAGCCCGGAGACCGGCCTGAAACTGCCAACGGCATCACGGAGGGTGATGCGCGGTGCACCGTGGCCTGCGGCCGCGGCCCCTGCGCGTTCTCCGTTTGCCTGCCTATTACCTGCCGTCGCGCGTTGCCGTGGCGCCAGCCAGCGGAGAACCCTGATGAGCGAACCCACCGAACGCGACGAACGCCACCTGGCGCGCATGCAGCGCAAGAAGGCGATCATCGACGAACGTATCGCCAATTCCCCCAACGAATGCGGCTTGTTGCTGGTGCTGACCGGCAATGGCAAGGGCAAGAGCAGCTCGGCCTTCGGTATGCTCGCGCGCGCCCTGGGCCATGGCATGCAGTGTGGCGTGGTGCAGTTCATCAAGGGCCGTAACAGCACTGGTGAGGAGCTGTTCTTCCGGCGTTTCCCCGAGCAGGTGCGCTACCACGTGATGGGCGAAGGCTTTACCTGGGAGACCCAGGACCGCCAGCGTGATATCGCCGCCGCCGAAGCGGCCTGGGCCGTTTCGCGCCAGTTGCTTCAGGACCCGAGCGTGCAGTTCGTGGTACTGGATGAGCTGAACATCGCCCTCAAGCATGGCTATCTCGACCTTGACCAGGTGCTTTCCGACATCCAGGCCCGTCCGCCCATGCAGCATGTGATCGTCACCGGCCGTGCGGCCAAGCCCGAGATGATCGAGCTGGCGGACACGGTGACCGAAATGGGCATGCTCAAGCACGCCTTTCAGGCCGGGATCCGCGCACAAAAGGGCGTAGAACTGTGAACCAGCCCCGTCATTGCCCCGCCGTGTTGATCGCGGCACCGGCCTCGGGCCAGGGCAAGACCACCGTTACTGCTGCGTTGGCCCGCTTGCACCGTAACCACGGGCGCAAGGTGCGGGTGTTCAAATGCGGGCCAGATTTTCTCGATCCGATGATTCTGGAACGTGCCAGCGGTGCGCCGGTTTATCAACTGGATTTGTGGATGATCGGTGCCGAGGAAAGCCGCCGCCTGTTGTGGCAAGCCGCAGGTGACGCCGACCTGATCCTGATCGAAGGGGTAATGGGGCTGTTCGACGGCACGCCGTCCAGCGCCGACCTGGCGCGCCACTTTGGCGTGCCGGTGCTGGCGGTGATCGATGGCACGGCCATGGCTCAGACCTTCGGCGCATTGGCCCTGGGCCTGGCACGTTACCAGGCCGACCTGCCATTCGCCGGCGTGCTGGCCAACCGTGTCGGCAGCCTGCGCCACGCGCAACTGCTGGAGGGCAGCCTGACCGAAGGCTTGCGCTGGTACGGTGGCTTGTCGCGCGAGCGTGGCATCGAACTGCCCAGCCGTCACCTGGGCCTGGTCCAGGCCAGCGAGCTGAACGACCTCGACGCACGCCTGGACGCCGCCGCCGAGGCGCTGGGCGCCAGTTGCGATGCTGCCTTGCCGCCGCCAGTGGCCTTTGCCGCGCCCGAGCCACAACCCAGTGCTGCCTTGCTGGCCGGCGTGCGTATTGGTGTCGCACGGGACGAAGCCTTTGCCTTCACCTATGGCGCCAACCTCGAACTGCTGCGCAACCAGGGTGCACACCTGGAATTTTTCTCGCCGCTGCATGACCGCGAATTGCCTGCGGTCGACAGCCTCTACCTGCCGGGCGGCTACCCTGAACTGCACCACCACGCCCTGGCTGCCAACGCGCCGATGTGCGAGGCGATCCGTGCCCATCACGTCCAGGGAAAACCGCTGCTGGCAGAGTGCGGCGGCATGCTGTACCTGCTCGATGCCCTGACCGATGTGGCCGGCGAACGTGCCGAACTGCTCGGCCTGCTGCCCGGCGAGGCAACCATGCAGAAGCGCCTGGCAGCGCTGGCCCTGCAAGCAGTGGCGCTGCCGGAAGGCACCCTGCGTGGCCACACCTATCACCACTCGCTGACCAGCACCACGCAGGAACCGATCGCTCGCGGCCTGAGCCCCAACGGCGGGCGGGGCAATGAAGCGGTGTATCGCCTGGGGCGGCTGACGGCTTCCTACGTGCACTTCTACTTCCCCTCCAACCCGGACGCGGCGGCGGCGCTGTTGCGACCATGAGCCAGCACGCCTTCAGCGACGCCGAGCGCGCCGCCATTTACCGGGCCATCGGCGAGCGCCGCGACATGCGCCATTTCGCCGCTGGCGAGGTAGCGCCGCAACTGCTTGGCCGCCTGCTGGCTGCCGCGCACCAGGCACCCAGTGTCGGGCTGATGCAGCCCTGGCGCTTCATCCGCATTACCCAGCGTGACCTGCGTACACGTATCCAGGCACTGGTGGAGGCGGAGCGAGTGCGTACCGCCGAGGCGCTGGGCGAGCGCTCCGATGCCTTCATGAAACTGAAGGTGGAGGGCATCAACGACTGTGCCGAGCTACTGGTGGCGGCCTTGATGGACAACCGTGAGTCGCACATATTCGGCCGCCGCACCCTGCCGGAAATGGACCTCGCCTCGCTGGCCTGCGCCATCCAGAACCTCTGGCTGGCCGCCCGGGGCGAAGGCCTGGGCATGGGCTGGGTGTCGCTGTTCGACCCGCAGGCGCTGGCGGCCTTGCTGGGCATGCCGGCCGGCGCCAAACCGGTGGCGGTGCTGTGCCTGGGGCCGGTCACCGAATTCTACCCGGCGCCGATGCTGGTGCAGGAAGGCTGGGCCGAAGAACGGCCCTTGACTGAAATGCTGTTCGAAAACCAATGGGGAGAGCGCCAATGAGCGTGGCCTTGCTGACCGTGGCCGGGGTGGCGCTGGACGCCTTGCTGGGCGAGCCGCAGCGGCGCCACCCGTTGGTGGCATTCGGCACTATGGCCGGTAACCTCGAGCGCCGCCTGAACGCCGGCGGGCGCGGCTGGCGCAGCCACGGCGTGAGCGCGTGGTTCCTGGCGGTGGTGCCGCTGACCCTGGTGGCGCTGATTCTGTCCTGGCTGCCGTATATCGGCTGGCTGGTGGACGTGCTGGCGCTGTACTGCGCCGTCGGGCTGCGCAGCCTGGGCGAGCATGTACTGCCAGTGGCCAACGCCTTGCGCCAGGGCGACCTGGCAGAGGCACGGCGGCGGGTCGGCTACCTGGTCAGCCGCGAAACCCGCGAACTGGACGAGCCCGCCGTGGCCCGCGCGGCCACCGAGTCGGTGCTGGAAAACGGCAGCGATGCAGTGTTCGCCGCGCTGTTCTGGTTTGTGGTCGCTGGCGCGCCGGGCGTGGTGCTGTACCGCCTGAGCAACACCCTGGATGCCATGTGGGGTTACCGCAACGAGCGCTTCGAGCGCTTTGGCTGGTGTGCGGCGCGCATCGACGATGTGCTCAACTATATTCCCGCAAGGCTGGTGGCGCTGACCTATGCGCTGCTGGGCAAGACCCGCCTGGCCCTGGCCTGCTGGCGCAAGCAGGGCCCGTTGTGGGACAGCCCCAACGCCGGGCCGGTGATGGCCGCCGGTGCCGGTGCGCTGGGGGTCGAGCTGGGCGGCCCGGCGGTGTACCACGGTGAGCTGCATGAACGACCCCGCCTGGGCGAGGGGCCGATGGCCGACGCCGACGCCATCGAGCGTGGCTGGTACCTGGTCCAGCGCGGCGTGTGGCTGTGGCTGCTGGTGATCTGCCTGGGGGCGTATATCAATGCTTGAACACGGTGGCCGCTTGCTGCGCGCTGTGCGGCAATACGGCATTGCTCGCGAGCAATGGCTCGACCTGTCCAGTGGCATCGCGCCTTGGCCGTTCCCTATCCCTTCGATCCCTGTGGATGCCTGGGCCCGCCTGCCGGAAACCGAGGACGGCCTGGAAGATGCAGCGCGCACCTACTACGGTGCCCGTCAATTGCTGCCAGTGGCCGGTTCGCAGGCCGCGATCCAGGCATTGCCGCAGCTGCGCGCAGCCGGCCGGGTAGGGGTGCTGACCCCGTGCTATGCCGAGCACCCGTATGCATGGCAGCGGGCGGGGCATCAGCTGCTGGAGCTGGATGAAACGCAGGTCGAGGCGGCGCTCGACACGCTCGATGTGCTGGTGCTGGTCAACCCCAACAACCCAACGGGGCGCCGGGTGCCGCGTGAGCGCCTGCTGGCCTGGCATGCTCGCTTGGCCGCCCGCGGTGGCTGGTTGCTGGTCGATGAAGCGTTTATCGACAACACACCTGCCGAAGGCGTGGTCGGTTGCGCCGAACGCCCAGGCCTGATCGTGCTGCGCTCGTTTGGCAAATTCTTCGGCCTGGCTGGCGTGCGCCTGGGTTTTGTTGCTGCCGAGCGCGGCCTGCTGCTGCGCCTGGCTGAGCTGCTCGGCCCTTGGACCGTGAACGGCCCGACCCGGGTGCTGGCCCAGGCCTGCCTGGCCGATCAAGCCGCCCAGCGTCAGCAGATCGAACGCTGCGCTGGCGCCAGCCAGCGGCTGGCCGAGCTTTTACGCAGCGCTGGCCTGGCGCCCAGCGGTGGCTGCGACCTGTTCCAGTACGTGCGTAGCCAGCACGCTGTGCAATTGCATGACTTCCTCGCCCGCCGCGGCATCCTCGTGCGCCTGTTCGAGCAGCCTCTGGCCGTGCGCCTTGGGCTGCCCGCTTGCGCGGCAGATGAACAGCGCCTGGCCCAGGCCCTGGCGGATTACCAGAAGGAAACAGCATGACCACCCTCATGGTGCAGGGCACCACCTCTGATGCGGGCAAGAGCACCCTGGTGACCGCGCTGTGCCGCTGGCTGTTGCGCCAGGGCGTCGGCGTGGTGCCGTTCAAACCGCAGAACATGGCGTTGAACAGCGCGGTAACTGCCGACGGCGGTGAAATCGGCCGGGCCCAGGCCGTGCAGGCCCAGGCCTGCAGGCTGGCGCCGCACACCGACATGAACCCGGTGCTGCTCAAGCCCAACAGCGACACCGGCGCCCAGGTGATCATCCATGGCCGCGCCGTCACCAGCATGAACGCGGTGGCCTACCACGACTACAAGGTCATCGCCATGCAGGCGGTGCTGGCCTCGCACCAGCGCCTGAGCGCCGCCTGGCCAGTGGTGATGGTCGAAGGTGCGGGGTCGCCGGCAGAGATCAACCTGCGTGCCGGCGATATCGCCAACATGGGCTTTGCCGAAGCGGTGGACTGCCCGGTGATCCTGGTCGCCGACATCAACCGCGGCGGTGTATTCGCCCATCTGGTCGGCACCCTCGAACTGCTGTCGCCTAGTGAGCAGGCGCGGGTCAAGGGATTTGTAATCAATCGCTTCCGCGGTGACATTGCCTTGCTGCAACCGGGGCTGGACTGGCTGGAAGAGCGTACCGGCAAGCCGGTGCTTGGTGTGCTGCCGTATGTGACCGACCTGCACCTGGAGGCCGAAGACGGCATCGATGTGCGCCAGGGCGCCAAGCACGAGCGCGTGCTCAAGGTGATCGTGCCGGTACTGCCGCGCATCAGCAACCACACCGACTTCGACCCGCTGCGCCTGCACCCGCAGGTAGACCTGCAGTTCATCGGTCCGGGTCAGCCGATTCCGGCTGCCGACCTGATCATCCTGCCGGGCTCCAAGAGCGTGCGCGGCGACCTGGCACAGTTGCGCGAGCGCGGTTGGGAAAAGGCCATCGCGCGGCATTTGCGCTATGGCGGCAAGTTGATTGGTATTTGCGGCGGCTTGCAAATGCTGGGTCGCGAAGTGCATGACCCGCTGGGCCTCGAAGGCCCTGCAGGCTCAAGCCTGGGGCTTGGCCTGCTCGACTATGCCACGGTGCTGGAAGCTGAAAAGCAACTGCGCAACGTTGCTGGCACGCTGAACCTGGAAGCAGCGGCGGTGGCAGGCTATGAAATTCACGCTGGCGTCACCACGGGGCCTGCCCTGGAGCATCCTGCAGTGACGCTGGCTGATGGCCGCTGTGACGGTGCTGTCAGTGCTGATGGCCAGGTGCTCGCCACTTATCTGCACGGTTTGTTCGAAGGCAGCCAGTCGTGCGCGGCGCTGCTGCGCTGGGCAGGGCTGGAGGATGTGCAGACCATCGACTACCAGGCTCTGCGCGAACGCGATATCGAACGCCTGGCCGACCTGGTGGATAAGCACCTGGACACGGCGCAATTGCGTCAACTTTGTGGGGTGGCCTGATATGCGCAGCCTTGTACTCGGTGGTGCCCGCTCCGGTAAAAGCCGCCTGGCCGAACAACTGGCCAGTGATAGCGGCCTGCCAGTGACCTACATTGCCACCAGCCAGCCGCTGGACGGTGAGATGAACGAGCGCGTGCTGCTGCACCGCCAGCGGCGGCCGGATGACTGGGGGCTGATCGAAGAGCCGCTGGCTCTGGCCGCAGTGCTCCGTGCCAACGCGGCAGAAGGGCGCTGCCTGCTGGTGGATTGCCTGACCCTGTGGCTGACCAACCTGTTGATGCTGGAAGACCAACAGCGCCTGGCCGAGGAACGTGATGCCCTGCTGGCCTGCCTGGAGCCATTGCCTGGCACTATCATCCTGGTCAGTAATGAAACTGGCTTGGGGGTAGTGCCCATGGGGGAGCTGACCCGGCGTTATGTCGATTTGGCCGGGTGGTTGCATCAGGCGGTGGCCGAGCGTTGTCAGCGCGTGGTGCTGACGGTGGCGGGGTTGCCGTTGGTGCTGAAAGGGGCTGGGTTGTGAGGGGCCGTCATGAATGCTTTGAGCCGGGAAGTGTCCGCCTTGAGTATTCCGCCGCCGGTGAGATCGAGCGCCGCCCGCGCGGCGCATCGCCGGCAAGCCAGCTCCCACCTCTGTTTCTGGCCAGTTATACCTGTGCAATTGGCGCGCGTCCCCCTGGAGCGCGACGCAGTATCGAAGGGGACAACCAAGGGACCGCGCGCTAATGGATCAGGGGTAATTGGCCCGAAACAGAGGTGGGAGCTGGCTTGCCGGCGATGCGCCGCGCGGGCGGCGCTCGATCTCACAGGCGCCGAAATACTCAAGGCGGACACCTCCCGGTCCACCACACTCACAACTCTTTTCCCAACCTGAAACAGGCCTACACCCATGACCCAACCCTGGTGGCAAACCCCCTGCCAACCCCAAGACAGCGTCGCCATGGACCAGGCCCGCGCCCGTCAGCAACAGCTGACCAAACCCGCAGGCTCGCTCGGCCAGCTGGAGGGCCTGGCCATCCAGCTGGCCGGTCTGCAAGGCCGTGAGCGACCAAGCCTGGACCAGCTCGCGATCAGCATTTTCGCCGGCGACCACGGCGTAGTCGAAGAGGGCATCTCGGCCTATCCGCAGGCGGTGACCGGCCAGATGCTGCGCAACTTCGTCGGCGGCGGCGCGGCAATCAGTGTGCTGGCGCGCCAGCTGCAGGGCAGCCTGGAAGTGATCGACCTGGGCACCATCGACGCTCATCTCGAGCTCCCCGGCGTGCGCCATCTGCGCCTGGGCACCGGTACGGCCAACTTCGCCCGCCAGCCAGCGATGACCGAAGGTCAGTTACACGCCGCCCTGCAGGCCGGCCGCGACAGCGCCCTGCGCGCAGCCGAACAAGGCGCGCAGTTGTTCATCGGTGGCGAGATGGGCATTGGCAACACCACGGCCGCCGCGGCCTTGGCCAGCATCCTGCTGGGCTGCCCGGCCCTTGAACTGAGCGGTCCTGGCACGGGCCTGGACGCCGCCGGTGTGCGGCACAAGGCCGAGGTCATCGAACGGGCGCTGAGCCTGCATGGCCTGCAAGCGGATGATCCACTGCAAGCACTGGGCTGTGTCGGCGGCTTTGAAATCGCGGCTTTGGTCGGCGCCTACATCGGCTGCGCGCAGGCAGGTATCGCGGTGCTGGTGGATGGCTTCATCTGCAGCGTCGCCGCGCTGCTGGCCGTGCGCCTCAACCCGCAGTGCCGGGCCTGGCTGCTATTTGCCCATCAAGGCGCAGAGCCTGGGCACAAGGCCCTGCTTGCCGCGCTGCAGGCCGAGCCATTGCTGGCCTTGGGGCTGCGCCTGGGCGAGGGGAGCGGGGCTGCCCTGGCCGTGCCGCTGCTACGCCTGGCCTGTGCGCTGCACGGGCAGATGGCAACCTTTGCCGAAGCTGCAGTGGCGGACCGCCCGGCATGATCCTCGACCTGCTGCGCCACGGTGAAACGGAACAGGGCGGCCTGCGTGGCAGCCTCGACGATGCCCTGACCGACAAGGGCTGGGCGCAGATGCGCAGCGCGGTTGCCCAGGCCGGCCCCTGGGAGGTACTGGTCAGCTCGCCGTTGCAGCGCTGTGCGCGCTTTGCCGATGAACTGGGCGCACGGCTGAACCTGCCGGTGCAGCGTGAGCCCGCACTGCAGGAGCTGCACTTCGGCGATTGGGAAGGCCGCAGCGCCGCACAGATCATGGAAGATCAGGCGGATGCGCTGGGGCGTTTCTGGGCAGACCCTTACGCCTTCACACCGCCCAATGGCGAGCCGGTCGAAGCGTTTGCCCAGCGTGTGCTGGAGGCTATCGAGCGCCTGGCCGGTCAGCATGCCGGCAAACGCGTGCTGCTGGTGACGCATGGCGGGGTCATGCGGCTGTTGCTGGCGCGTGCCCGTGGCTTGCCCAAGGCGCAGTTGCTGCAGGTCGAAGTCGGGCATGGTGCGTTGATGCGGCTGGTACCGAACGACGACGGGCAACTGCTGGAGGGGCGTTGAAATGCTGCCGTTCTGGATTGCCTTGCAGTTTCTCAGCAGCTTGCCCGTAAGCCTGCCGGGTATGCCGGCACCGCGCGAAGTGGGGCGTTCCCTTTTGTATTACCCGCTGGTGGGGCTGCTGTTTGGCCTGCTGCTGTGGCTGGCCAGCCAGCTCCTGCAAGGTACCCCGGCACCACTGCACGCGGCTTTGCTGCTGACGCTGTGGGTACTGCTCAGTGGCGCCTTGCACCTGGATGGCTTGGCTGACAGTGCTGATGCATGGCTAGGTGGTTTCGGCGACCGTGAACGCACACTGCGGATCATGAAAGACCCTCGCAGTGGCCCGATTGCCGTGGTCACCCTGGTGCTGGTGCTGCTGTTGAAGTTCTGCGCCTTGTGGGTGCTGGTTGGGCAAGGTATCGGGGCGCAGTTGCTGCTGGCGCCGCTGATCGGGCGAGCGGCAATGTTGGGCCTGTTCCTCGGTACGCCTTATGTGCGTCCCGGCGGGTTGGGCCAGGCGCTGGCCGAGCACCTGCCTCGGCGCGAGGCTGCCTGGGTTTTGCTCGTCAGTGTGCTGCTGTGCATCGTGCTAGCTGGCCATCAGGCGTTCTCGGTCATGCTGGTGGTATTGGCGGGCTTCGCCTGGCTACGTCACGCGATGTGTCGGCGCCTTGAAGGGACTACGGGTGACACGGCAGGGGCGATGTTGGAGCTGTTGGAGCTGGCAGTGGTGCTGGTGCTGGCGATCTAGGAATATTCCGACGATTTTTTAAGACGTAGCTGTAAGGCTTTTTACCCTTCGAATCCCGGTAATTTCCGGAAAGATATCAGCAAAAGCCACCATCTTCTTGCAGGCGTATGCTCGCCGCTTCTTCAACTGACAAGGAGCGTGCGTGCCATGCGTCATTTCGTTCTCGCTGCATTGTTGTCGTTCATGCTGCCGGCTGCCACGGCGGCCGAGTTAATGGCTTTCTGGGACAACCCTCGCCATGGCGGCAACAGCTTCAATCGGTTACCGCCCGATCAAGCCTACTTCGATGGCCTGAGCGGCTATGGCGCGACCTGGGTGCGGCTGTCCTACGATAAATGGCAGCCGGCCCAGCGTGATTTTCTGCTCGGCGACGCCGATGACTATCAAGGCCTGCCTGCTGGCGACCTGGCGATCTTGCGCGCCACCCTCGACCGAGCTCACCAGGCGGGGCTGAAAGTTGTCATTGCACCGCTCTCGCTGCCTGGCATGCGCTGGTCGCAGAACAACCAGGGGCAGTTCGACGATCGTCTCTGGCAAGACAAGCGTTACTGGCGGCAGGCTGAGGCCTTCTGGCGCGATGTGGCGCGCGAACTGAAGGACCACCCGGCTATCGCCGCCTATAACCTGATCAATGAACCAGCACCGGAAAAACAGGGCGGCTTGGCCGAGCATGCCGAGACGGTACAAATGCAGCAGTGGTATGCGCGAGAGCAGGGTGGTGCGCGAGATCTGCCAGCGCTTTATCGGCAATTGATAGCGGCTATTCGTGAAGAGGATGCCGATACACCCATCATGGTCGATGCCGGCTGGTTCGCTGCAGCAGACGCGTTCGGTTACTGGCCCGCCCCTCTGGAAGACCAGCGGGTGCTGTACAGCGTGCACATGTACGAACCCTATGTTGCCACCAGTGCGCCCAACATGACGCGCAAGCAGCCCATCGCCTATCCCGGTCCGGTAGCCTTCGCCGGGCAAATCCAGCAGTGGGATGGCCAACGGGTGGAACGTTATCTGCAACTGCCGCTGGCCTGGATTGCGGCCATGAACCTGCCGCGTTCACGCCTGGTGGTGGGTGAGTTCGGCTGCATGCGCCGGCTGCCGGGCTGCAAGCAATACCTTGAGGATGTCCTCAGCGTGCTGGATCGCAACCAGTTGCACTGGGCGTTCTACAGCTTTCGCGAAGACAACTGGGATGGCATGGATTACGAGCTGGGTTCGGCCAAGGTGCCATGGCGCTATTGGCAGGCGATCGAGGAAAACGCGCCGGACCCTTTGCCGCGCAACGGCACGCCGGAATTCGAGCCGATTCGCAAACGATTGAATCCAGATTGAGCTTGTCGGCTAAAAATGAAATGTCTTGCAACAGTCATGACGCGGGTATATACACGTATCCATGCTGACCAGTGAATGCATCTGCACCCATTTGCGTCGTGCCGCCCGCGGGGTGAGCCGGCACTATGACGAAGCCCTTGCGGACTTCGGGGTGAACGTTGCCCAGTTTTCCCTGCTGCGGCATTTGCAGCGGCTCGATCGCCCGAGCATCACTGCCCTGGCCGAAGCCATGGGGCTGGAGCGCAGTACCCTGGGGCGCAACCTGCGTGTGCTGGAGGCTGAGGGCTTGGTGGCCTTGGCCGATGGCGACGACCAGCGCAACCGTGTGGTGTTGCTGACCGAGGCGGGCATGCGACTGCTGCACGCGGCCCGCCCAGCCTGGGAACAGGCCCAGGCCTCGCTTGTCGAGCGGCTGGGGGCAGGGCAGCGGGATGAACTGGTGCGCCTGCTGGACCAGCTGGCCTGAATTGATACGACTATAAGCGGGTATATACCCGTAAAAACCTTGCGATGTGCTGGAGATAATGACAATGACTTCGGTGTGGCGAACCAGCGGGTGGGTATTGGTAGGGGCCGCGCTGATCCTGGCGCTGTCCCTGGGTGTGCGGCACGGCTTTGGCCTGTTTCTGGCGCCAATGAGCGCCGATTTTGGCTGGGGGCGTGAAGTGTTCGCCTTCGCCATTGCCTTGCAGAATCTGATCTGGGGCCTGGCACAGCCGTTCGCGGGCGCCCTGGCCGACCGGTTGGGGGCGGCGCGGGTGGTGATCATTGGTGGCATTCTCTACACCGCGGGGTTGATGCTGATGGGCATGGCCGATTCGGCATGGTCGCTGTCGCTCAGTGCCGGTTTGCTGATTGGTATCGGCCTGTCCGGCACGTCGTTCTCGGTCATTCTAGGCGTGGTCGGGCGGGCTGTACCTTCCGAGAAGCGCAGCATGGCCATGGGCATCGCCAGTGCTGCCGGCTCTTTCGGCCAATTCGCCATGCTGCCGGGCACCCTTGGCCTGATCCAGTGGCTGGGCTGGTCCGCCGCGCTGCTGGTGCTGGGCCTGATGGTGGCGTTTATCGTGCCCTTCGTCGGGCTGCTGCGCGATCGTCCGCTGCCCAGTCATGGCGCCGAGCAGACCCTGGGTGAGGCACTGCGCGAGGCTTGCTCGCATTCCGGTTTCTGGTTGCTGGCGCTGGGCTTCTTCGTCTGTGGCTTCCAGGTCGTGTTTATCGGTGTGCATTTACCTGCGTATCTGGTTGACCAGCACTTGGCGGCGACCACTGGCACGACGGTGCTGGCGCTGGTTGGCCTGTTCAATATTGTCGGCACCTTCACCGCCGGCTGGCTGGGCGGGCGCATGTCCAAGCCGCGCCTGTTGACCGGCTTGTACCTGCTACGTGCGGGGGTGATCGGGCTGTTCCTGTGGGCGCCGGTTAGCCAGTTCAGTGCTTACCTGTTCGGTATCGCCATGGGCCTGCTGTGGCTGTCCACCGTTCCACTCACCAACGGCACCGTGGCCACGCTGTTCGGGGTGCGTAATCTGTCCATGCTTGGCGGTATTGTTTTCCTGTTCCACCAGTTGGGTGCCTTCTTGGGTGGCTGGCTGGGCGGGGTGGTGTATGACCGTACCGGCAGCTACGACCTGGTCTGGCAGATATCCATCCTGCTCAGCCTGCTGGCTGCCGCCCTGAACTGGCCGGTGCGCGAGCGCCCGGTGGCCCGCTTGCAGGCCCAGGCGGTATGAACCGCTACCTGGTTCGCGGGCTGCTGGCCGTGGCTGCGCTGATGCTGCTGGCGTTGGCGTGGTGGGGCTGGCACCAGGGCGGGATGGCGTTGATGCAATTGGGCATGAGTGTTTGTTAGGCGCTACCCTGCAAGCTCAAGGAATGTTTTGCGGGAGTGATGAACCATGCGTGCACATTGGTTGACGGTGCCGGTGCTGGCCCTGGTTGGCAGCGCATCAGGCTGGGCTGCCGATTGCCCGGCGTTGTTGCAGGGGAGCCTGCCAGAATTGCGGGGCAAGGGGCAGGTCGAGTTGTGCGAGCGGTTTGCGGGCAAGCCGCTGGTGGTGATCAATACGGCGAGCTATTGCGGGTTTGCGCCGCAGTTCGAGGGGCTTGAGGCGACGTACAAGGAGTATCACGGGCAGGGGCTTGAAATGCTTGGTGTGCCGTCCAATGATTTCAAGCAGGAAGATGCCGACAGTGAGCAGACGGCCAAGGTCTGCTATGCCAATTACGGGGTTACGTTCACGATGACCAAGACGCAGGCGGTGCGGGGCAAGGATGCAATACCGCTGTTTGCGGAGCTGGCTAGCCAGAGCAGTGCGCCGAAGTGGAATTTCTACAAGTATGTGGTGGATCGCAAGGGCAAGGTGATTGGTAATTTCTCTAGCCTGACCAAGCCGGATGACCCGGAATTCCGGGCTGCCATTGAAAGGGCTATCGGCTCTCAGCCGTGACCTCCATGAATGCCCATGGCTTGAAGCTTGGAGCTTGGAGCTTATGCGCCGGTTTTGATATGGCGAACAGTCCAGTTGCGATGGCGACGCTTACTCACCTTTTCGCCCTTACGGCGAGTCACTTTTTTTCTTGGAAAAAAGTAACCAAAAACCGCTCGCTCCCATCATCCGGCCCCTACGCTGCGCTTCGGGGTCCCCTCAC
>Ga0302347_1002972_pt1 | contig 15938 bp, 13 predicted proteins | sample PhyWR1_FD_202178 | JGI IMG/M metagenome (GOLD analysis project Ga0302347, IMG submission 202178) | Leaf surface microbial communities from wheat plants in UC Gill Tract Community Farm, Albany, California, United States - DLSL W.R1 (v2)... | ecosystem: Host-associated > Plants > Phyllosphere >...
GTTCACCAGGTACTGTCGATGGCAGCGCAGGAGCGGCGTCCGGCTTTCGAGCGTGCGCAGCGTGAGTTCAGTGAATCCCTCCTGTCCCTGATGATTCGTCACATACACGCCGCTCATGCGGCTGCTGACAAACGCCACGTCCTCCATTTGCAATAGCCAGATGCGGCTGTGCCCGGTACAGGGAATAAATTTCAGCGCCTGCTGATTTTCCGGCAGTACCGACACGTCCTGTTTTCCGCGCTCCTGACGCAGGCGGTTAAGCGTTTTATTCAGCCTTTCCGCTTCAATGGGCTTGAGGAGATAATCAAAGGCATGCTCCTCAAACGCTTTTACCGCGTACTCATCAAACGCCGTCAGGAAGACTACCCACGGCCGGTGCTCCGGGTCGAGCATCCCCACCATCTCCAGCCCGCTAATCCGCGGCATCTGGATGTCGAGGAACAGCACATCGGGACGCAATTTGTGCACAGCGCCAATCGCTTCGACGGCGTTAGCACACTCGCCAGCGATGTCGATATCCGGCTCATCCTGAAGCAGGATACGCAGATTCTCACGTGCCAGCGGTTCGTCATCCACAATCAGCACTTTTAACATGCACTTTCCTCCAGAGGCAGTCGCAGAGTAATTCGGGTGAAGCATTCTGGTTCACAGTTAACGGTAATACCACAATCGTCGCCGAAACGGGCGCGTAAACGTTTATCGACCAGGTTCATTCCCAGGCCGCCCGGACTGGCGCTCGGCTGATATAACCCGGCATTATCTTCGATATCGAGCTGTAAATACTGCGCGTGCTGACTGGCGTGAATACTGATCTCCCCTACCCCAAGCTGCTGAGATGTTCCGTGTTTGATGGCATTTTCCACTATCGGCTGCAGCGTAAAAGCCGGAAGCCGGTGGTGTGCCAGCGACTCAGGAACAAAAAGCTGCACCTGAAGCCGGGCCTGAAAGCGTGCTTTTTCAATTTGCAGATAAGCATTCACATGTTCAATTTCATCGGCCAGGGTTACGATTTCCGAGGGCCGTTTCAGATTTTTACGGAAAAAGGTCGACAGGTACTGGACCAGCTGCGTGGCCTGCTCACTGTCGTGGCGGATCACCGCTTTGAGCGTATTCAGCGCATTAAACAGAAAATGTGGGTTGACCTGAGCGTGCAGCAATTTGATTTCTGACTGCGTCAGCAGCGCTTTCTGCCGCTCGTATTGCCCCGCCAGAATTTGTGCGGACAGCAACTGAGCAATCCCTTCACCCAGCGTGCGGTTAATAGAACTAAAGAGACGGTGTTTAGTTTCATAAAGTTTGATGGTGCCAATCACCCGCTGATTTTCACCGCGCAGCGGGATGACCAGCGTTGAGCCAAGTTTGCACTGCGGATGCAGCGAGCAGCGATACGGCACTTCGTTACCGTCGGCATATACCACTTCCCCGGTATTAATGGCCTTTAAGGTCCAGGCGGAGGAAATGGGACGTCCGGGTAAATGGTGATCGTCACCGGTCCCGGTAAACGCCAGCAGCTTATCGCGATCGGTGATGGCCACTGCGCCGATATCCAGCTCCTGATACAACACCTGTGCCACTTTCATGCTGTTTTCTTCGTTAAATCCCTGGCGCAGAATACCTTCGGTGGACGCAGCCACTTTCAGCGCCGTGGCTGAAAACGCTGAGGTATATTTTTCAAACATGGCTCGCTTGTCGAGCAGGATACGCATAAACAGCGCCGCACCAACGGTATTGGTCACCATCATGGGTGCCGCGATACTGTTTACCAGATGCAGCGCATCCTGAAACGGGCGCGCAATCAGCAAAATGATCAGCATCTGCACTACTTCCGCCACTACCGTCACCGCTCCGGCGGTCAGAGGGCTAAAGACCCGATCCGTACGACCGCGTTTGATCAGGAAACTGTGGACCAGCCCGCCCAGCAATCCTTCGACCATCGTCGAGATCATGCAGCTGAGCGCGGTCATTCCGCCCATGGAGTAGCGGTGTAATCCGCCGGTCAGGCCCACCAGACCGCCGACCACCGGTCCGCCCAGTAATCCGCCCATCACCGCGCCAATCGCGCGCGTATTGGCGATGGAATCATCAATGTGCAGACCAAAATAGGTACCGAGGATACAGAAAATTGAAAAAGTGACGTAACAAAGCAGCTTGTGCGGCAGACGCACGGTGACCTGAATTAGCGGTATGAACAGACGCGTTTTGCTCATCAGCCACGCGATGACCAGGAAAACGCACATCTGCTGTAACAGGAGTAACACAAGGTTAAATTCGTACATACCCGCCAACCACAATTTCTAAAGCGCGTAACATACAGGTTGAACGTGTAACTTTCTTTGAAGCGTGGCATAAAAACGGAAATTCGTGCGCCAGATCACTTAACTATTGCGCAAACGAACGAAAACACACCATTTTGCCGTCTGTGGCTCAGCCAAAATTAATGATTCATTAACACACCAGCTTCGCCGTATAATCGTTTAATTAACATCAGGAGCAAATTATGAATGTAGCCAAACTGGGGATTATTGCCCTGTTCGTTGTGATGACCGTGGGCGGGATCGGCGGCGTAATGCTTGCAGGATATATTCTCGGCGGGTTTTAAACCGCCGTCATCGGGCGCAGTCTCGCAGCAAATTAGCCTGGCATTTTACCGGGCGTGACGGGTGAGATAGTGTCCCAGTCGTTCGAATCCGCGATCAACAATAACCGCCGCCAGCGCCACCAGAATAGCGCCCTGGATAACGTATGCGGTATTAAATCCGCTCAGGCCGATGATAATCGGCGTGCCCAGCGTGCTGGCACCTACCGTCGAGGCGATCGCCGCCGTGCCGATATTAATGATAATCGAGGTGCGTATCCCGGCGAGGATCACCGGTGCTGCCAGCGGAAGCTCAACGCTGATTAGCCGCTGCCGGCTATTCATGCCCATTCCTTCTGCTACGCTGCTGACGCCCGCCGGAACGGCGGCCAGCCCGGCCAGGGTGCCCTGTAATATTGGCAGAACACCGTACAGGATCAGGGCGATAATCGCCGGCTGCTGACCAAAACCCATGACCGGAACCGCGATGGCCAGTACCGCAACCGGCGGAAATGTCTGCCCGATCGCGGCAATGGTCTCAACCAGCGAGCGAAATTCTCGTCCGGCCGGACGCGTGACCAGAATTCCCGCCCCGGTGCCAATGACAATGGCCACCAGGCTGGATACCCCCACCAGCCAGAAATGCGCCAGCGTCAGTGCCAGAAAACTCTCCTGCTGATACACCGGCCGCGGCAGTTCGGGGAAAAACTGACTGAAGATGGCACCGCTGTGCGGCAGCCCGAACAGCAGCGCGATAAAAAGCGCCACCAGCCACACCAGCGGATCACGGATGATTTTCACCGGCTCCCTCCTCGCGCAGCAAATCATCAAAATGAAGATTGCCGCAGAACTGCCCCTGAGCATTGGTGACCGGCAATACCAGACATTGACGGGCCACAAACGCTGAGAGGGCTTCCCGCAGACTCAGGGTATCCGGTATCGGCTCACCCGGTGCTGGCTGTCCTTGACGACGATAATCGCGTACTGCCCGCAGCGACAGCAGCCGTACGCCCAGTTCGCTACGGCCAAAGAAAGTACGTACGAAATCATTCGCGGGGTGGTTTAACATCTCCAGCGGTGTTCCCTGCTGGACAACCTCGCCCTGGTCCATCAGCACAAGGTGATCGGCCAGCCGCAGCGCCTCGTCGATATCGTGAGTGACCAGCACAATCGTGCGGCCCAGCAGACGATGAATGCGGCTCATCTCCTGCTGAAGGGCGCTGCGCGTCACCGGATCAAGCGCTCCGAACGGTTCGTCCATCAGCAGAACATCGGGATCGGCTGCCAGCGCCCGCGCCACGCCAACGCGCTGCTGCTGTCCGCCGGATAACTGGTGTGGAAAGCGCGCGCGCAGTGACGGATCCAGCCCCAGTAAAGCCATCAGTTCATCAATACGGGCGTTGATACGCGCCCGATCCCACTTCACCAGCTGCGGGACGGTGGCAATGTTTTGCGCCACCGTCCAGTGCGGGAAAAGACCAATGGACTGAATGGCATACCCCATCCGTCGCCGCAGGGCCAATAGCGGAAGCTGACCGATATCCTCGCCGGCAAAACGGATGGTGCCGCTGTCATGCTCAACCAGACGGTTGATCATCTTAAGGGTGGTTGACTTTCCCGAGCCTGACGTACCAATCAGCACCGAGAATGCCCCTTCTTTCAAATGCAGGTTAAGATTTTTTACCGCAGCCTGACCCGCAAATGATTTGTTTACCTGGTTAAATTCAATCATGCGCACGTTCCTTTAGCAGTGCACTCCACAGGCCAAATAGCGCATCGACCATTACAGCAAGAGCAATAACCGGGATCACGCCGAGCAGGACCAAATCAAGCGCGCTACTGAGCAGCCCCTGAAATACCAGCGCACCAAATCCCCCGGCCCCGATGAGCGCCGCGATCACCGCCATGCCGATAGTCTGCACGGTAACCACGCGTAATCCACGAATCAGTACCGGTAGCGCCAGGGGGAGCTGAACGCGATAAAACCGTCCGCGCTGGCTCATGCCCATCGCAGCGGCACTTTCCAGTACCTCGCGCGGGACCTGGCCCATTCCGGCCACCACGCCGCGCACCAGCGGCAACAGGGCATAGAGCACCAGCGCAATCAGCGCCGGCGTTCTGCCGGTTCCGGCGATACCGAGCGTCGACAGAAACGGAAATGCCTGCGCCAGTCCGGCCAGCGGTGCGATCAGCAGGCCAAAAAGCGCAATGGACGGGATAGTCTGAATAATATTGAGCAGCGTAAAGACCGGTGCCTGACGTGAGGGATGGCGATAACACCACAATCCCAGCGGAACGCCGATCAGTAAACCGGGCACCAGGGTGCCGAACAGCAGCGTCAGATGCTGAAGTAGCGCATCATTGAACACATCCTGACGGTTGACGTACTCTTTCATGAGCGAGAGCTCATCAAGCGCCCCTGACCACAGCAGCACTAACGGCACCAGCCAGACCTGCGCATTGAGCAGCCAGCGCCAGAGGGCTTTGCCGGTTATTCGCCGGATGACATCGCTCATCAGCAGAAGCGCCAGCGCCAGCCATAGCCACAGGCCACTGCCCGGTGAGGTTCGCGCCACCGGGCTTGCCGACTGCGCCAGCCAGCGGGCAGACTCTCCGGCACTCCAGACCAGCGCAATGAAAAGCCCCTCTGCCACAAGCAAAGTAAGCACCAGCGGCGTTCGTCCGCGCATAAAGCTCAGGCTTATCAGAACGAGAGGCACGGCCAGCAGCCACCACGGCGGAAACAGGCCAATCTGCCATAATGCGCGCCCTTCCCCGGACATCAGGCGGTTGGGTGCATAATTTACAAACGGCAGTGCCGCAGCCGCCAGCGCAATCATCGCCAGCAGCAGCAGAACGCGGTTTTGACATTTGATGTACACAGCGTCGTCCGGGTTATTTCACCAGCCCTTTCTCTTTCAGGTAGTCCGCCGCCACTTTTTTCGCGTCCAGACCTTCAACAGCAATTTTGGCATTCAGCGTTTGCAGGGTTTTCTCATCAAGGCTGGCGAATACCGGCTTCAGCCACGCGTCCATCTCAGGATACGCTTTCAGTACCGCTTCACGTACGACCGGCGTCGGAGCATAGATCGGCTGAACGCCTTTCGGGTCGGTCAACGTTTGCAGGCCCAGCGCGGCAACCGGGCCGTCGGTACCGTAGGCCATCGCGGCATTCACACCGGAGGTTTGCTGCGCGGCGGCTTTAATGGTGACAGCGGTATCGCCCCCGGCCAGCGACAGCAGTTGAGTCTGATTAAGTTTAAAGTCGTAGGCTTTTTCAAAAGCAGGCAGCGCATCCGCGCGCTCGATAAATTCAGCCGAGGCTGCCAGCTTAAAGGTGCCGCCCTCTTTTAAATAACGGCTAAGATCGCTTAACGACGTGAGTTGATTTTTAGTTGCCAGATCCTGGCGCACGGCGATGGTCCAGGTATTATTCGCCGGGGCCGGGGTCAGCCATACCAGCTTATTTTTTTCGGCATCCAGCTGCTTCGCTTTCTCATATCCCTGCTGCGCATTTTTCCATGCGGCATCGTTTTCCAGCTTGAAGAAGAATGCACCATTGCCGGTGTATTCCGGATAAATATCCAGCTCGCCGGAGGTAATGGCTCCGCGAACCACTGGGGTCGTGCCTAACTGAACTTTATTAACGGTTTTAACGCCGTGGCTTTCCAGTACCTGCAAAATAATATTGCCCAGCAACGCGCCTTCCGTATCAATTTTGGATCCGACTTTAACCGGTTCTGCGGCGTGTAGCGGCAGGCTTATTGCACAGAATAATGCCATAGCGCTAAGCGATCCCTTGAATGTCATCATTTGCTTTTCCTCGTTATTTAACAACCCACTTACAGGGGCTTAAGTGAAAAGCGTAGACGAAAAAGAGACATTTAACCTTTAAATGATGAGCGGCCCTGCCGTTTAGAGTCAACGGAAGAGCCGCAAAGGAAAACAGACCGTGGCGGGATTACTGCAACTCAAACGCTCCCTGCTTCACGCGGGCAGAGTCGAGACCAATAAAGACATTAAATTTACCCGGCTCTGCAGCATATTTCATTTTCTGGTTCCAGAACTTCAGCGCTTCGACATCAATCGGGAAATTGACGGTTTGCGTTTCGCCCGCTTTAAGGGTGATTTTTTCAAACCCTTTAAGCTGTTTTACCGGACGACTCATTGAGGCCGTGACATCCTGTAAATACATCTGGACAACCGTCGCTCCGTCGCGCTTACCGGTATTGGTCACCTCAACGCTGGCAGTCACGCTGCCGTTGCTATCCATCGTCGGCGCAGAGAGTTTGACGTCAGAAACACTAAAGGTGGTATAGCTCAGACCATAGCCGAACGGATACAGCGGACCGTTGGCCTCATCGAAATAACGTGACGTATATTTATTAGGCTTGTCGGCGTTATACGGGCGCCCGGTATTGAGATGGCTGTAGTAAACCGGGATCTGCCCGACCGAGCGCGGGAAAGACATCGGCAGCTTGCCCGACGGGTTGTAATCACCAAACAGGACATCAGCAATGGCATTACCGCCTTCGGTTCCGGCAAACCAGGTTTCAAGCAGTGCGTCCGCCTGCTGATCTTCTTTTACCAGCGCCAGCGGACGGCCGTTCATCAATACCAGCACCAGCGGTTTTCCGGTGGCTTTCAGCGCGCTAATCAGATCGCGCTGGCTCTGCGGAAGGGTAATGTCGGTGCGGCTGGACGCTTCATGCGCCATCCCCTGCGCTTCGCCCACTACGGCGACCACCACATCAGCCTGATTCGCTGCCGCAACGGCTTCGTCAATCATTGCTTTTGGCGTGCGCTCATCAACCTGTACCGCCGGCTCATACTGATTGAGAAACGCCACAATGTCTTTATCGTTAGTGACGTTTGCGCCTTTGGCAAAGATCACTTTCCCCTCGCTACCGACGGCATTTTTGATGCCGGTGAGCACGGTGACCGATTGATCGACCACGCCCGCGGCTGACCAGCTGCCCATCACATCGCGTTTACTGTCGGCCAGCGGTCCGACAACGGCTACGGTTGACGTTTTCTTCAGCGGTAACGTCTCAAGACGATTTTTCAGCAGTACCAGACTTTCACGCGCGACCTTACGGGCATCCTCGCGGTGCAGACGACTTTCGGCGTTAGTATCTTGCGGATCGGACTCTTTGGGTCCCAGATGGCTATAAGGGTCGTTAAACAGGCCCATATCATATTTGACGTTCAGCACGTGACGCGCGGCATCGTCCAGTTCGGCCATCGGCACTTTGCCGGACTTCACCAGCCCCGGCAAATACTTACTGTAATACTCGTCGCTCATACTCATGTTAATACCTGAGTTGAGCGCGACTCTTACCGCATCTTCCGGATCGGAGGCGGTACCGTGTTTGATCAGTTCTTTAATTGCGCCATGATCGGAAATGGTAATGCCCTTAAAGCCCCACTCATCGCGCAGCAGATCTTTTAGCAACCATGAATCCGACGAGGCTGGCGTCCCGTTAAGCGAATTCAGCGCCACCATTACGCCGCCGCTGCCCGCATCCAGTGCCGCTTTATACGGCGGCATGTAGTCGTTGAACAGCCGCTGCGAACTCATGTCCACCGTGTTGTACTCTTTGCCGCCCTCCACTGCTCCGTAGGCGGCAAAATGTTTGACGCTGGTCATCACCGAATAGCGGTCGGCCGGGCTTTTTCCCTGCATCGCTTCGACCATGGTTTTACCCATTACCGAGGTCAGCCAGGTATCTTCCCCAAACCCTTCTGAGGCACGACCCCAGCGCGGATCGCGAGAGACATCGACCATCGGAGCCCAGGTCATGTTCAGGCCATCGTCCGCCGCTTCATAGGCTGAAACACGGCCTACGGTTTTAACCGCATCAAGGTTGAACGTTGACGCCAGACCGAGGCTTATTGGAAAGACGGTACGCTGACCGTGAACCACGTCAAAGGCAAAAAACAGGGGAATTTTCAGGCGGCTAAGTTCCATAACCTGATCCTGCATTTTACGGATATCATCCCGGGTGACGGTGTTAAAAATAGCCCCGACCTGCCCCGCTTTGATCATCTCACGAATGGCTTCTTTCGGATTGTCGGGCCCGACGCTGATAAGCCGCAGCTGGCCGATTTTTTCGTCTACCGTCATTTTTTTCAACAGATCGGTAACGTAAGCATCACGCGCCTGCGGCGTTAACGGATGCTGATTTTTAACGTCCTCGGCCAGCGCGGGATGACATGCCAGACTTACAGCGACACCTACAGAACACAGCCATTTCATATGGTTTACTCTCTTATGCGAAAGCCGGGGGAGCGGCCTTGTCCGTGCGAAGTCCGCAGTTTGCCATAATCGTAACCAGGCTGGCACTACCTTGCTTCGCTTATTCTCTTATTTTTGTGGCCTTTTTAACCTGCGCTTCGTTTTGAGCAAGCTATTCTTAAAGACGTTTATTTATCCCGCCACAAGGAGTGGAAGATGCCGTCTACAACGCATTACGATAATCACGCCCTGCTTAATGAACTGACCCGCCTGGTGGGCCACTCTCATCTGTTAACCGATCCGGCGAAAACAGCCCGCTACCGTAAGGGCTTTCGTTCAGGCCAGGGAGAGGCGCTGGCGGTGGTTTTCCCCGGTAGCCTGCTCGAACTGTGGCGGGTATTAAGCATCTGCGTACAGGCAGATAAAATTATTCTGATGCAGGCCGCCAACACCGGCCTGACGGAAGGCTCAACGCCGAACGGCAACGATTACGATCGCGATATCGTTATTATCAGCACCCTGCGCCTTGATAAACTTCAGCTGCTGGATAACGGCGAACAGGTGCTGGCATTTCCCGGAACCACCCTTTACTCACTGGAAAAAGCGCTGAAGCCGCTGGGACGCGAGCCGCATTCGGTGATTGGCTCCTCCTGTATTGGCGCTTCGGTGATCGGCGGGATCTGCAATAACTCCGGCGGCGCGCTGGTGCAGCGAGGCCCGGCCTATACCGAAATGTCATTGTTTGCGCGCATTGATGATAAAGGTCGCCTGCAACTGGTGAATCATCTGGGTATTGAACTGGGGCAAACGCCGGAGCAGATCCTGAGCAAGCTGGATAATGAACGCATTAGCGCGAGCGATGTGCGTCATGACGATCGTCACGGCCACGACAGCGATTATGTGACCCGCGTACGCGATGTCGATGCCGACACTCCGGCCCGCTATAACGCCGATCCGGATCGGCTGTTTGAATCATCCGGCTGTGCGGGCAAGCTGGCAGTTTTTGCGGTGCGCCTGGATACCTTCGTAGCGGCAAAAACGCAGCAGGTGTTTTATATCGGCACTAATCAGCCGCAGGTACTGACCGATCTTCGTCGACACATTCTGGCGAATTTTACCCACCTGCCGGTGGCGGGCGAATATATGCACCGCGACATTTATGATATTGCCGAACAGTACGGAAAAGACACATTTCTGATGATTGATAAGCTCGGCACCGACAAAATGCCGCTCTTTTTCACCCTGAAAGGCCGTACCGATGCGCTGCTGGATAAAGTGTCGCTGTTCAAACCGCATTTTACCGATCGGGCCTTACAGACCATCACCCGTGTTTTCCCGGCGCACCTTCCGTCCAGAATGAAAGAGTGGCGCGATAAGTATGAACATCACCTGCTGCTGAAAATGGCCGGAGAGGGGGTGAGTGAGGCGCAGAACTGGCTAACTGACTATTTCAAAACCGCCGACGGGGATTTTTTTGCCTGCACGCCTGAAGAAGGCAACAAAGCGTTTCTGCATCGCTTTGCCGCGGCGGGCGCGGCAATCCGTTATCAGGCCGTTCATGCGGATGAAGTAGAAGATATTCTGGCGCTGGATATTGCCCTGCGCCGCAATGACACCGACTGGTTCGAGCAGCTTCCACCCCAGATCGACAGCCAGCTGGTACATAAACTTTATTATGGCCATTTTATGTGCCACGTTTTCCATCAGGATTACATTGTCAAAAAAGGCGTGGATGCGCATGAGTTGAAGGCGCAGATGCTGGAATTACTGCACGCGCGCGGCGCACAGTATCCGGCCGAGCATAATGTGGGCCATCTTTATGAAGCAGCAGAAAGTTTGAAAACGTTTTATCGCAAAAACGATCCAACCAACAGTATGAACCCGGGAATAGGTAAAACCAGTAAGCAAAAATACTGGGGCGAAACGGCTTCCGCCCGACCAGATGCAGCTGAAGCAGCAGAAAGTTCACCCACGCCACCGCCTGCCCGTTGAGTTATTACCCCGGGTCGTCATAAAGTAGCTAACCGTGCCAGAGAGTGTTCTCTGGCTTTTTATTTTAAGGAAGCGGGTTATGTCTGCGGTAGAGATTTCGAATGATATCGATATTGAGGTGCGTGATGCCCTGCCAGAGGACGTTTATGCTATTGCCACACTATATGCCTGGCATGTGCTAAACGGTCAGGCCTCATTTGAAGAGGTTCCGCCCTCGGTGGACGACATGCGCGAGCGGATGGCAAAGGTGGCTAAACACGAATTGCCGTGGCTGGTGGCGCTCTATCGCGGCGTGGTGGTCGGGTATTGCTATGCGACCCCGTATCGTCCGCGTCCTGCTTACCGGTTTACGATTGAAGATTCGATTTACATCGATGCCACCATGACCGGACGCGGGATCGGTTCGCGCCTGATGACACAGCTCATTGCCCGCTGTGAAGGCGGTCCATGGCGGCAAATGCTGGCCATTGTCGGCGATGGCCACAATAATGCCGGCTCGTTTAAGTTACATCAAAGCCAGGGATTTGACGTCGCCGGGCGACTACGCAGTGTGGGATATAAGAAAGGCGACTGGCGCGACACGTTGATTATGCAGCGCCCGCTGAATGACGGCGACTGGACGCTGCCGGAATAAGCTTTTGCTGTATGTGGGGTGAATACCACCCTCACCCCTGCCCTCTCCCTGAGGGAGAGGGGGAAAAGCGGGTTCGGAGAACATTGCTGGCGCGGTACCCCGGACAGTTCCCTCTCCCTGAGGGAGAGGGTTAGGGTGAGGGGGAGACGCACCGACGCAATCAAAGCCCGTTCCCCTAAAAAATCACGCTACCGGCAACAACCGGGTGCAGCATGTCCCATATGAGTAACCTAGTCGTTTTGCGCCGTGAAATCGGTACTCGCCATCTGAGCCGCCTTCTGCTTTTTATAGCTCAGCGCTGAGGCCGGGACCGGCATCGTTTTACCGGTCTCGATCCAGGTTTTCAGGCGGCTGGCATCAGCAAAATGCGTATATTTACCAAACGCGTCCATGACCACCAGCGCGACCGGACGTTGGTTAATCAACGTGCGCATGACCAGACAGTGACCTGCGGCATTGGTGAATCCGGTTTTGGTCAACTGAATATTCCAGTTGTCGCGGTATACCAGATGGTTAGTATTCCGAAATGGCAGCGTATAGGGCGGATTTGAGAACGTCGCCATATCCTCGCGCGTGGTGCTAAGCTGGCCGATCAGCGGATACTGCTTGCTGGCGATCAGCAGTCGGGTCAGATCACGCGCCGTCGACACGTTTTTAATCGACAATCCGGTGGGCTCAACATAGCGCGTATGGGTCATGCCCAGCGCTTTTGCTTTTGCATTCATCGCCCGAATAAAGGCGTCATAGCCTCCCGGATAATGATGCGCGAGACTTGCTGCCGCGCGGTTTTCTGATGACATCAGCGCCAGAAGCAGCATGTTTTTACGGCTGATCTCGCTGTTCAGGCGCACCCGTGAATAGATGCCTTTCATTTCCGGCGTATGGCTGATGTCAACTTTCAGCTTTTCATCCAGCGGTAAACGGGCATCCAGCACCACCATCGCCGTCATTAACTTGGTAATAGACGCAATAGGACGTACCAGATCCGGATGGCTGGCGTAGATCACTTTATTGGTTTGAAGATCGACAATCATTGCGCTACCGGAGGCAATCTCCGGTGTTAAGGCAGCGGCGGCGGTCGCCGTGTTAGCACTCACCTGCGGGGCGAAAACCACCGGCAACAGCAGCGCAAGGCTAAGCATTGAAACGCGTAAATTCGGCATGATGAGATTCTGGTAGTTATATGCACAGGTTATGTTTTTGGGGCGTGATTCATTATAGATATCAATGTAAAACGCGCCAGCGCATCATACCGGGCGGGATAGTACACTGCCAGAGGAGAATCGTGTCCAAATACTGCACGGCGGAAGTCTGTTCCCGCCGTGCAGCAGACATCATATTAAATGATAGCCGTAGCCCCATAACAACACCGTCAGGGCCAGTAAGACTTCGAGTACCAGCACGCCAATGGCCAGCGTTGAACTGGAGAAACTCAGCCCTTCTTCCTTGTTGATATTCAAAAATGTCGGAATGCCCAGATAGAGCAAATAACCGGTATAAAAGAGCGCAATAGTGCCGACCAGCGCGCACAGCCAAACCACCGGGTACAGCGCCACAATGCCACTTAAAAATATCGGCGTTGCAACATAACCGGCAAATACCATACAGCGGGCCAGCGAAGGACGGTGCGGATAGTGGCGCGCCATCCACCAGATGATGCGCCCCATCACTGCCACGCCTGCCAGCATGAGTGCGTAGAACAGAATGGCCAGCGCAAACGCGGTAAACAGCGATGGCCGTACCACGATATTTTCACCAAAATTCCAGCCAATCTGGGTCGTGCCGATAAATGCGCAGACAACCGGGATAGCCGCCATAAGCAAAACGTGATGCGTATAGTGATGTGAGACCGTTTCGTTTTCGTGCTTAATCGCCTGCATTTCCCGATGCGGGTGAGAGAGAAGTCCCCATACATGGTTCATATAATCTCCTCAGTTCGACATATTACGACCGAGACATAAGTATAATGCACACGAATAGATTATTTTATATACAGAAGCAAAATGACTGTCTTTCTTCTCTCTGCAACATTTCACACAAGGTTTATGCTAGGAAGGTGCGATATAAAGAGGAGAAATAGTTAACGCATGGATATTAATCTGTTAATTACCGAGTACGGTTATGCTGCTCTGACGGTTGGCAGTCTTGCTGAAGGGGAAACCGTGACGTTACTGGGTGGCGTTGCCGCTCATCAGGGACTGCTGAAATTTCCGCTGGTGGTACTCGCCGTTGCGCTGGGCGGGATCATTGGCGACCAGCTTCTCTACTTTTTAGGGCGCAGATTCGGCAGGCCAATCCTTGCGCGCTTTAGTCGGCATCAGGATAAAATCGATCGCGCGCAGGAGCTTATTCAGCGCCGTCCGTGGTTGTTTGTGATTGGCAGCCGGTTTATGTACGGTTTTCGTATTATCGGTCCGCTGCTGATTGGCGCCAGCCGCCTGTCGCCAGCGCTGTTTCTGCCGCTGAATATTGTCGGCGCAATTATCTGGGCGCTGATTTTCACCACGCTTGGCTATGTCGGCGGGGAAGTGATCGGCCCCTGGCTGCATCATTTTAATCAGCATCTGAAACATGCTATCTGGCTGGTTATTGCCGTGGCGCTGGTTCTCGGGGTACGTTTTTGGCTAAAACAGCGCCGGAAACGGCAGTAAAGCCGACCGTTTCCGGAGGAGACTGAACGCTACTTCAGGCCTGCAAATTGTGGATTCACCAGCATAAAACCGCCGTCGACAATCAGCGATTGCCCGGTCGTATACGTGGCATATTCTGAGCACAGCCAGGCTACCAGGCTTGCGATCTCTTCAGTTTTGCCGGGACGAGTCAGCGGGATAGTAGGCATTGAACCCGGTTTTGCATCGTCATCGCTCATGTCATTCATGGGTGTGGCGATGGCGCCAGGCGCCACCGAATTCACCAGGATGTTATGTTTAACCAGTTCAAGCGCCATCGATTTTGTCAGGCCGCCAAGCGCGTGTTTTGCCGAGGTGTAGGCGCTGGCGTCGGGTAAAGGAGAATGCTCATGTACGGAAGTGATGTTAATAATGCGTCCGCCCTCTCCCTGCTCGACCATTTTTCTCGCAGCAATCTGTGAACACAAGAATGCGCCTTCCACATCGACGGTAAAAATGGCGCGCCAGTCTTCAAGTTTGACATCAAGAAACGGATCTTTGGTCATCATGCCGGCATTGTTGACCAGCACATCAATGCGACCAAAATGGGTAATCAGCGTTTCCAGCGCCTGAGCGCCCTCCGGCAATGCACTGAGATCCAGCTGTACTGCCGTCGCTTTGCGGCCCAGCGCCTCAACTTCTTTTACCGTCTCCAGTGCACCTTTCTCGTCCGAGTGCCAGGTTACGCCGATGTCGTATCCATCCTTTGCAAGAAATAACGCGCACATTTTACCGATGCCGGAATCCGACGCGGTGACTACTGCAACTTTATTTGCCGTCATACCTACCTCCGTTATGTTCAGGAGGTAAGTATAGAAAACCCCGGGCAAGTCCGGGGCTCAGGACGAGAAATGATAGCCGCCGCCGAGGGCTGAGGTTAGCTGGATCGATGCATCCAGCCATTGCCCCTGTAATTTCAGACCGTTAATTTGCTCCTGGAGCGCGGGAATTCGGGCCTGATTCACGCGGGAGCCGGCGATAAGACCGGCTTTCATCCGGGCTTCTGCCCGCGCCACAATACGCGATGCATCTTGCTGGACCTGCTTCTGGCGGGCACTCTTCTCCATCAATGTTTCAACCTGGGTCGCATCGTGCGCCACCTGATTGACAGCATCAACGACCGCCTTATTGTACCTGGCAATGGAGAGTCCGCTTTGCGCGCTGGCGATATCGAGGTTGGCATTAAGGCGGCCGCTGTCGAAGATTGGCAGCGTCAGACCCGCCGTAACGCCCATCTGCCGGGCAGAATGACGGAACAGATCGCTTAAGTGCAGCGCATCCTGCTGTAAGAAGGCCATCAGGTTGACGTCCGGATAAAACGCCGCTTTGGCAGCATCAACCTCTTTTAGTGACGCTTCGATATACCAGTGAGCGGCCTGTAGATCCGGTCGACGCGCCAGCAATTCATAGCCGAGAGTGGCAGGCATCTTCGCCTGAACCTCAGGCAGCGGCACGTTATGCAGCGCAAGCGATGAGGACTGTCCATCCGTCAGCGCCATCAGCCGGGCTTCAATCATTTTCATCTCACCCGCGACGTCAGCCAGCTTCTGCTGCGTTTTGCTGGCGTTAATGTCGGTTTCAGCACCTTCAACCGATGAGGTAATGCCTTGTTGATAGAGTGCGCGATCGACAGCAACAATAGCCTCCTGCTGCTGCTCAATGGTTGTGAGTACTGTTTTAATGGCGGCTTCCGTTTGCCACTCCCAGTAAAGACGGGCCACGCTGCTGGCGAGGAGCTGTTGCGCCTGCTGTAGCTCAGCAGTGCGTGCGCGCACCCGGCCGATTCGCCCTTCTACTTGCGCGCGGTTTTTACCCCATAAGTCCAGATCC
>Ga0302347_1002973_pt1 | contig 15926 bp, 6 predicted proteins | sample PhyWR1_FD_202178 | JGI IMG/M metagenome (GOLD analysis project Ga0302347, IMG submission 202178) | Leaf surface microbial communities from wheat plants in UC Gill Tract Community Farm, Albany, California, United States - DLSL W.R1 (v2)... | ecosystem: Host-associated > Plants > Phyllosphere >...
CGTTTCACCGTGGTCAGCCAGGGGACCGTGTCGTGCGCATTCTGCTTGTTGGGGACGAAGCCAGCCTGTCGGCTGAGCTGTTGGAATTCATTGCCGATCTTGGGGAAGAGTGGCAACCACTGACCGCTGCCGATGGCCAGAGCGCCATGGGCATCGTCGCCGGTTCACCGGTGGATGCAGTGATCGTGTGCCCGCAGTTGCCCGATCTCAACGCCACCACGCTGCTCGGCCAGATCCGCACGCTGCGCCCTGAGACCATCCGCATCGCGCTGGTGGATGCCGAACACGGCAACCGCCCGCCGCCGGCACGCCTGATCGGCGTGGCGCATCGCTTCCTGCCGATGCCACTGGCCCCGGAAGTGCTGCTCGAGGCCCTGACCAGCCTGGAAGAGCTGCGCGAGCTGCTCGACAGCGCGCGCCTGCGCAGCGCCATCGGCCGGATCGAGAAGCTGCCCTCCCCGCCGCATCTGTACCTGACCCTCACCCAGGCGCTGGAACACGACGACGACACCAACACCGCCGACGTGGCCAAGCTGGTCGCGGCCGACCCGGCCATCGCGGCCAAGGTGCTGCAACTCTCCAACTCCGCCTTCTTCAATAATGGCCGGATCATCTCCGACCTGCGCACGGCGGTGACCCGCCTGGGGCTGTCGACGCTGCGCGACCTGGTCCTGGCCAGCGAAGTGTTTTCCGCCCAGCCGCTGTCCGGGGCCGAGCGCAACTCACTGCAGCAGCGCGCGCTGCTGGCCTCGCGCCTGGCCGCCAAGCTGCTGCCCGACTCCAGCGCGGAACTTGGCGCCACCGCCGCCCTGCTGGCCGACATCGGCCTGCTGCTGCCGGGCGTGCGCAACGAGCGCACGCCGGACGACACGGCCGACGATCGCCCGGGCCACGCCGAGGCGGGTGCCTATCTGCTGGGACTGTGGGGCCTGCCGATGCCGATCATCGAGGCCGTCGCCTTCCACCTGCAGCCGCAGCGCTCGAACACCCGCAGTTTCTGGGTGACCGGCGCGGTGCACGTGGCGCTGGCGCTGATCAATGGCGATCCGGTCGACGAGGAGTATCTGCAGCGCGCTGGCGTTCTGAACAAGCTGCCGCAGTGGCGCGATCACGCCAATGGACTGATGGGGTTGGTGGCTGCGGAGTCGTAAGCCGGCGGATGTCCCGCGGGGTTGTAGTGATGAGAGGCGGGCCCGGCTGGGTCCGCCTTTTTTGTTGATGGGGGGGCGAAAGCGGGCGAGGCCGTCGCTCTTTCGCTCCCTGCGGAAGAGTGCCTCTACATACACGCCGCTCGCCGCGTGCCGGTGGAGGTCACCTGACCCAGTTGATCGAGACGACCCTGGCACGGGCCAAGGAGCTCTCATCGCCAGTCCCCGCACTCCAGCCTTCGGGGATTCTTTCCAGATCGAAAACGATGGAGAGCTCCTCCTTTCGCCAACGAGGACAGGTAGTTCCCAGCCACACTCAAGCCCAACTTCCTTATGGTCAGAACACGCTAATGGGGTAGCGGTCACCAATGGTTTTACGCCAGTAATTCGCTCACTTGGTGTCGCCCAAAATTTTGTTCCGCTGGCATGTACGGAACTCAACGTGCCGACGTAACAGACAGGAGAATTGCGCGGGAAACTCTCATGAACTCATCTCCTAACAACCAAGCCGTTCGCATCATTCACGGAGAACACAGAACGCGAACTGACTGCGCCTTACCACCTGATAGACGCGCCTCCCCCCAACATCCATCTCCATTAACGTAAAGAACATCGCCAATCACATTGAAGATGTAGCCATGCCTTCGAAGCTCGGACTGCATCTCCGATAATGCCATTCCTCGACATATTCTCTTCAGCAAACACACTTTCGATGTTCGTGCCTCAAGCTCCGACACAGCGTCACTCTCATCGAAGCCTATCGCCAAGTCGGGATATACGACTTCCAGCACAATGAAATTCTCAAAGACCCGTTGACTTGCAGGCTTGCCCAGCAACGACAGCACTTCCTTCCGCTTCATGCCGATAGCAACTCCGCCCATTTCCATCGGTGCAAGCCTCTCTTCACTGGCGATGGCCTCCCCAACCTTCGGGTATCCCGGCAAGGCGACCCAAAGGAGAACTAACATCAAAATGGACTTCATCAGATGTCTAGTAATCATATCGAAACCAATAGTTTGGATCCTGTGGAACGTTGTCCTGCCGAACTTCGAAGTGAAGGTGAGACTGGGTAGTAGGAGAGAGGTTCCCAGTCCTCCCGACCTCTCCAATTTTCTCCCCTCCTCGAACATACTGGCCATTCTCTACCATCGATGATTGAAGATGGGCATAGCGAGTACTCAGTCCTTCCCCGTGATCTATATCGATGTAGATGCCATATCCGGCTGGAGAATTTCTGTTCACTGGAATCCCACCTGCTGCCGCCACTACAGGCGCCCCGGCATCTGCGGCGATATCAACTCCTTGGTGTCTTCGAGCACCATTACTACGCAGTTTGCGAGACCCAGTCGGATCAAATCCACCATCAGCAGTTGCCGTTTTTAAGTCTCGGCTGTTTAGATTGCCTTGAATGGGCCGATCCGTCAGCCCAGGTGTTGGCACTTGATCACCAGCACGAACGCTCGCCGGCCCGGCGATGGTTAACAACCTTGAGCCTGTGCTGGCACCGTTGCATATATGAGAGCCTGTTACCTTGGGGCAGCGACCGTCCGGATCAATGAATCTATACGGATTGTCATTGGCGTATCGATAGCGATTGAGATGATTTCTCGGGTTCTCGTATGCGGTAACCGGATCCACGCTTAAAAATCTTCCTATCTGCGGATCGTAGTAACGCTGCTGCATATAAACCAAGCCAGTAGCCGCATCCTGCACATGCCCGGTATAACCAGGCCCGTCCTGCATGTCCGGGAGCAACTGCGCACCGTAGGGTTCATACGCGCGGCGTTCGATCACCTGGCCGTTGGCATTCGTCACCGCAACGATGGAACCCAGTGCGTCGGTGTGGATGTATTTGACCGTTTCCTGCACCGATGCCTGCGCTGCACGGTTGGCAAGCATCAGCATCAGGCACGCGACGGGGGCCTTCCAGCGCGCGTTCATGGCTGTTTCCTGAAACGGATCGGAATGCCGCTGCCGGGGTCGGTAGGAATGATGTACACGGGTTGCGTGACCGGTTCGGACCAGGCCGAACAGCCGGTGGCATTGCAGGCACGCACTACATGTTCAGATGCGCATTGCTTCGAGTAGGGCGGCTGATTGTTCAGCGACAGGCCGCCGGCGGAGGTGTTCGGCCCGTCGTATTGCTGCTGGTACAGCTGCCCATTGCCGTAGGCATACAGCTGGTAGCGGCTCGCATACGCAATCGGTGTCCAGCTCACACTGCAGGCGATTTTGATCGGCGAATGGCTGGTCTGCAGTTTGGTTGACAGGGTGATGCGCGGCACGTCCGGCGTCCGCAGCACCCGCACGGCGGCTTGCGCGGAATACGGGCCACAGCCAGCGCGGTTGCAGCCACGCACGCGATAGCCCCAGCCACCCGATCTTTTTCCGGCCAACGCCTTGGAGCGTTCGCGGCCGTCGTGGATCAGGCTGGAAATCCCATCGCGGCGCTCCTGCAACTGGTAGTGCGTGACATGCGCCAATGCCCCCCACGTCACGCTGAAACGCCCTGTTGTGTTGCGGGCGGGGACACTCAACTTCGGGGCGACAGGCGGCGGCACGATGATGACCACTGCATGGACGGCGGAGGGCTTACTGCAGCCGACGTTGTTGCAGGCGAGGGCCCGATACCGATACGTGCCGGTCTGACGACCTTTGAGGGTGACCCGGGTGGTGGGGGCGTTGTGCACCTGGGTCCAGCTGCCCCCGTTGAGCGCTTCTTCCAACTGGTAGTGGGAGGCACCTGTGCTGGCCGACCACCGTAGCGTGACGCCGCCAGTAAGACTCTCGGCCGGGCCGGTCAAGCCACCCGGAACCGGTGGCGGATAGATCACCTGTAGCGGGTTGTCGCCCTCCAGGTGGCTGCTACAGCCATAGGGATTGCACGCCATCACGCGGTAGCGGTAGGTGCCGGCCGGCTTGCCGGTGAACGTACGCTCCAGCGCGATGCCATCGTACTGATCGGTCCACGCGCCGCCGGCGCGGACCTCCTGCAGCACATAACGGGTCGGCCCTGTCTCGCGTGGCATCGGCGGTTGCCAGCGGATCCGGTAGTTGCCGCTGACACCGATGGCCGGCACGGTGATCGCGGAGGGAGGACTGGGAGGACGGCGGACGAAGATGGCGGCCTTTGTGCTCCAACGGCCGCACCCGGCGGCATTGCAGCTGCGGACCTGATACCGGTAGTGGCCCTGCGTTTTGCCAGTTACGGGATGCTCTCGCGCACTGCCGGTGAAGACCGACTGCCAAGGGGCACTCGATTCGGATTCCTGCAACTCATAGCTGGCCGCACCGGTGACTGCACTCCACTGGACACCGTAGCTTCCGTCCGTGCTGTAGCCAGGAAGCGTCAGCGTGGGCGCCGCAGGCACGATCGTGCCTTCGACCTGGGCGACCTGGCTGCCATTGAGCAGGACGTAGTCGATGGAACGCGCTTGACGCGTGTTGTGCTGGGTCCGCAGCACGCCATCCTGCCCGTACATCGAGGTAATGCTTCCAAGCGTGGGGTGGTCGGCCTGGATACGACGCCCGTGGCCGTCGTACCGGTAGCGCTCCTGATCCACGGCTTCGCGTAGCCGGTTGCCCATGTCAAACCGATAGGCCTGCCCGTTCTTGGTCGCCAGATTGCCTTGGGTGTCGTATTTAAGGCCGATCACGGTCGCTCCACCCTCTGCCTGCTGGACGTTGGTCAGGCGGTTGCGCGCATCGTAGTGATAGGCGTGATCGCGGCCGGCAATCTGGACCGCCCGAAGATTGTCCAGGACGTCGTAGCGATAGCGCGCCGCATCGAACATCGGCGAGGTGGTTGTGGTCAGCCGGTCCAGACCGTCGTACTGCATGTCCCGATTGCCACGGCTGCCCGGCAGCCCGTCGCTGATGGCGGCAACATTGCCATTGCCGTCGTAGTCGTAGCTGTCATCCAGCACTGTCTCGACACCGGCATCGCGACTCCGTTCCGGCATACCGCGCGCATTCTGCTGCAGTGTGTGCACTACGCCGTTGCCATACGTGAAGCGCGCCATGGCACCGTTGGGGAAGTAGCGCACGTCGGTCGCGAACGCACCCGCCCGGGTCGGCTGCCCCAGCGCATTGGGGGCGTATGCGATGCGGAGACCCGATGGATAGACGTGCTCGGCCAGCGCCCCCGTGTCCGTGTAGCCGTAGCCGATGGTCCAGCTCACGCCGTCGGTTTCGGCCACGCTTTCATCGGTCAACATCCTCCGCTTGTTGTAACCGTAGCTGTTGGTGACCGCGATGGCGTCGTTCCGTGTGGTGATGGCGCGGACCTTTCCGTCCGGCCAGTAGCTCCACTGCTGGTCACCGTTGCCGTCGGGGAACAGCATCGCGATCAATCGGTTGCGGACGTCGTAGCGACGGTGCACGGCACGACCCGAGCTGGCCGCCTCCACGGCATTGCATTGCGCCGGGTCGCTCAGGCTCAACCCGGCCGCCAGCCAGAGCATGTTTCCGGACGCGTCATAGTCCATCACCGTGGACGCGCTCTCCGGCTCGATGCTCTTGCACAGGCGCCGATACGGGTCATAGACGTAGCGCCGGGTCACTGCCACGGTACCGGCGGCACTGCGGCGGCGCATCGAAACCGGAAGACCGAATGGATCGCGGGAAATATCCGTGTACGCGCCCTCGGGATGAGCGATCGATACCGGCCATCGTGTGTCGGGCTGGTCGTAGGCCTGGTAGCTGGTGGTGGTGGAATGGCCACGCGGAGTGGTCTGCCGCTGTTTGAAGCCTGCCAGGTAAGCGGTGGTGGTGACCAGCGGGCCAAGCTCGCTGTCCTGCTCCTGGCGAATGACACGGCCCAGCGCATCGAAGGCCGTCCGGGTGCCACCAATGGCATCGGCGTGCGATCCCAGCCCACGCAGTGGATAGGACTGGAACACCTTGCGCCCGAGCAGATCGTAACGGTGCACGGTCTGGCTCGCGGTACCGCCTGGATCGGCGGCATCGAATCGTTCCTCGACCACCGGCCGCCAGAACGCATCGAAGTAGGTGATCTGGCGACCAGTCCCCGTACTGACCGTCTGCTGCCAGTGGCCGGCGGGCAGGCCGTATCTGGCCATGTCGGACACGTCGAAACGGGACAGCGTTGGCTGCCATGCGACGCTGTCGTTGCTGGGATGGTCAACCCGTGTCAGGCGGCCGGCCGCGTCATAGTCGTAGCCGGTCGCATGGTCATTCTCATCAACCACCGAACGGATCCAGCCGTGGTCGTCCACGCTTGCTGCCTGCACGCTGCCATCGGCGTGCCGGATCGACTGCGGGACACCACGCTTCCACGCCGACAGCGTGGTGGTATTTCCGTTGCCGTCCTGCACACTCGCCACCGTTCCGTCGGCGTTGTAGGCGAGCGTTTGCTGCAGCAGGCCAAACCGGTACTGCCGCCATGGCCGGTCGGCTGGGTCGTAATCGGTCTGCGAGACCTGCACTTCCGGGGACGGACTGGTCTGGGTCAGCGTGCGGACCTGACCCAATATCCACCGTGCCGTATTGTCGTGATACGTGGTGGCCTCCCTGCGCAGGTATTTTCCGTAGTCCAGGCTGCTGGCCTTGGTCACCTGGATGGGCCGGGCGAAGGCGTCGAAAGCGCTCACCGTGTGCTGGAAGGTGGCCCCGTCCTGCTGGATCGTCGTCTTCCGGGCCGGTCGCAATCGCACCGCCATCGGATCATCGGGACCGTAGTGGCTGGTGCCATAGATATCCGGGAAGGGCTGTGCGGGTGCTTCCTCGTTGCTGACGTAGGTGGTCACCTCGGAGCGAAGCACCTTCCCGTCCGCAGCCAAGGTGCGCGATTCCAGTAGCTTGCCGTCATTGACGCCATAACGGATGCCGAATATCTGCTCGGAGATCGAGCCGTCCGGCTGCCAGATACGCGTGGTCTTTCGGTCGGGACAATTGGTGCCATGACGGCATTGGGGTCCGCTGGATCCGTACGACCATGTCTGTTCAGCCACACCAGGGCCACCCAGGGTTTTGTCCTCGATCGCGTAGAGATCGAAGTAGTCCGGAATCTGCAGCGTGTACTCGAACAGCGGCGACAACGGGATCGCGCTGCCAACGCAACTTCCGAACGGCACAGCAGTGCGATGCCGACGGTGGTATCCAAAGCGGAAGCGACCGGTGGCGCCCGAGGGATGCGTCGCAGTAAAGGTGAAGCGATCTTCTGCCGGAAACGGCTCCGGACAGTTGCGATCATTGATGGTATTGACGTCCAGCTGGTGATACTCCGGCCCGAGCATGCCGGGACAGCCCATGCCCACCCCCGTGCACCCGTCCGTGTCTTCGTACCCGTACTGCCACGTGGAGCCATCCGGACGTGTGACCCGGGTCAGCAAATGATTCTGCAGGTTCAGACCGAACGTGATCGGCGCGTACTCGTAGCGCCATGTCCGCCCATGCGCGGTGACCTGCGTAATGGTGTTCCCGCTGTAACCCAGGTCGATGCGACGCCCATCGCTGGACTCGATGGTGACCAGCCGATCGTCGGTGTAGTGGTAGTTGACCCAATTGCCATGGCGGTCTTCGACCCGGCTGGCCATCAGGAAAACCTGGGTGCGGCCGCGGGTGCGCAGGTTTGCACCGATCGAACTCACCAGATACCTGGAAAGCCGGCCGCCGCCACGCTCGCGACCGGCGTTGAGGGTGTATCGGGTTCCGTCGGAGGTGACCACCACAAAACCCTCGCCAGGATAGCCGTTGGTGGTCCCGGAAACGCAGGTGACGCTGGTGAAATCCTGCGCGACATACGGATAGCTGGCCCCGTCGGTGGGACGATGGGGATTGCGGGAGTTGACCCCCAACAGATCACGATCGCCCACGCCGGGCAGGTGGATGCGGATGCCCGAGTAGAAGTCGCCGATATCAAATGGCGGATAGGGAATCGGGGGACCCCACCTGCCCGGCGTGCAGCGACGTCGATCGGGACCGGGTGAATTCCATTCGTTCCATTTTGTCTGACTGTCGAAGTTTCCATGGATGTAGGGGATATCCAGATCCCACACACCAAAGCCGCCGAAGTTCTCCAGGTCCGAGCGCGGCTCGATCTTGAAGCGGCGCTTCACTTGAACCGGTAGCGCATTGTTCCCGGGCAGATCGACATCGACGACGGAGAATTCGGTCGAGCCGTTGTACGGGCTGATGGAATCCCCGAACAGATCGGAGGTCAGCGGTGCGACTTCCTGCGCCGATCGGATCTTCTTCGCATGCTCCTGATAGGGCATCAAGGGCGTCAATGCGTGCGTACGCTCCACGGCACACAGCGCCAGCAGGGCACTGCAGGACACCTGCCACCACCACCTCTCCGCCCCACCGTCCCCAGGCGTGCGGCGGTGACACCTCGACCTGCTGCGATTCCGTTCCATTCCAAGCCCCCACGCTGGCTGCACCGGCCGCGCCGCTGCCTGATGTACACGCTAGCGATCGGAATGCAGCGATTACATCGGAGGTCGCCGCCTTGGAATGACGGAACTTCTTGGGTTGAACTGCAGAAAAATCTGCAATTGGTGTGGGACTCGTGGAGGAGGACGAATGAAGAGCGCGCGGACCCAGCGGCCCGCCCTCTGATGTTCTGCACAAGTGACTGGATGGATCAGAAGCGTCGGGGACGCCTCATGGACGGGCGACAGCCGATCAACGCTGCCGCAGTGGCGCGATCACGCCAATGGACTGATGGGGTTGGTCGCCAGCGACGCCTGGGTGATGGGTAGAGCGTTCTTCAAGGATGGCGCGCCTCGTGGCGCGCCATCGTCGTGTCAGCGCTGCGGACAGGCGTCCAGCACGCAGTTGCGCCACACTGCCTCGCAATACGCAGGCAGATGCTGCCCCGACGCGATGCATTCCTGGCGCAGCTCTTCGCAGTAGCGACCGCCCGGGCACACGATGAGGCCGGCCGACGCACTGCCGGCAAGGGCGATGGTGCCGAGGAACACGGCGGCGAGTTTCTGAGCGAGCGTGATTTTCATATCGATCCCTCAATCGTCCACGATTGGACCGATTGACGGTATCAACTGAAATTCATCCAATTATGTGAAACACATCACCGTCCGCTAAAACTCAGAATTTCCTTACCCCACAATGCAAAGAGGGCGGACCTTGCGGTCCGCCCTCCTTTTTTTACGCCATTGCTTCGATGGATCAGAAGCGCTGGGTGTACTTCATGTACAGGAAGCGGCCGATGTCGAAGCCGCCGTAGTAGGCGAAGCTCGAGTTCGGTGCCGAGTACATCAGCGGACCCTTGTGGTCGAACACGTTGTTGGCGCCCACTGCGATGGTGGCATCCCACGGAGCCTGCCAGCTGACCTGCAGGTCGTGGAAGGTGTTGGAACCGGTCTTGCGCAGCGGAGCGGCTTCACCGTTGGCGAAGCGGTCCGGATCGGTGCAGCCGATCGAGATGCACGACTCGCTCAGGCCCGAGTAGTAACGCGCGGTGTAGTTGACACCGAAGTCACCCATCGCCCAGTTGACGCCCAGGTTCGAGCGCACGCGGAACAGCGTGGTGTCGCCCGACTGGCCGACCAAGCCGATCATGATCGGATCGCCGTTGCTGTTTTCGCCGGCTTCGTTGTACTTGGACAGGTAGCTGGTCTGCCAATCGATGTTGAACTGGCCGATGGCCAGCTCCGGCAGGCGGTACTTGATGCCCAGGTCGTAACCTTCGGTTTCCATCTTGCCGAGGTTCGCGGTGCCGTAGGTCAGCGCGCTCACGTGGCCGTCCGGTGCACGAACGACGCTTTCGCAACGGGCCGAGTTGCCCAGCACGTAGCAGTCACGCAGGATGCGGTCGACGCTGTCTTCGATGATCATGTCGCTGATCTCGTAGCGGTACCAATCCAGCGAGACGTCCAGGCCCTGCACCCAACGCGGGCTCCAGACCAGACCGACGGTCTTGCTCTTGGAGGTTTCCGGGGTCAGGTTCGGGTTGGCACCCGAAACGAACTGGTCACCCGACTGGCACGGCAGGGTCGAACAGACCTTGTTGCCCTGGCCGATCTGGGTGTAGTTGGCCGGAACGCCAGCCGCCGAGCACGGGCCGTTGCCGGCGACGCTGCCCGGTGCGGTGACGCCGCACGGATCGATGTACGACTCGAAGCTCGAGCTCAGGCCACCGTACAGATCGGAGATGGTCGGAGCGCGGAAGCCTTCCGCATAGGTACCACGGACCAGCAGCTCGTCCATCGGACGCCAGGTCAGACCGAACTTGCTGTTGGTGGTGCCGCCGAAGTTGCTGTAGTCCGAATAACGGCTGGCAACGTTGAAGGTCAGTTCCTTGGCGAACGCCATGTCGGCCAGGATCGGCACGTTCAGTTCGAGGTAGACCTCGTTCAGATCGTACTCACCCTGGGTCGGCTTCTGGCCCAGACCGGTGGACTTGCCCGACTGCGCGAAGGCGTCCGGCACGTAGTTGCCTTCTTCCTTGCGGTGCTCCACGCCCATGGCGAAGCCCAGGTCGCCGGCCGGCAGGGTCACGATGGAACCGGCCAGGTTGGCGGTGAAGCTGGTGGTCTTGGTCACGCCACGGGTGGTGAAGGTCGGGAACAGGAATTCCTGCAGTTCCTGGTCAGCCAGCGAACCCTGGCCCGCAACGCCGTACGGCAGCAGCGGATTCCACGGGCGGCAATCGCCCAGGATCGGGTTGGCGGCGGTGCCGCAACGGGCCACGCCACCGGCGTCGATGAACGACGGGCCGAGGGCCTGCTGGGACGCGATCAGGCTCATGTCGCCGCGCTGGGTCACGATCGACTCATTGCGGTTCCACAGAGCACCGACGTCCCAGTCGAAGGTCTTGCCGGCCAGCTCGAAGTAGCCGCTGACGGTCGGCGCGAAGCGCAGGGTCTTCAGCTGGCTGTCGGTGGTACGCGGCACTTCCCACAGGCGACGGCGGAAGCTGATGTCCTGGCTCAGCGGGTTGAACGCACTGGCGCCGGACAGCGGGGTGTTGATGTTCGATGCAGCGGACTGGTACGGGTAACCGGCAATCTGCTGGAACGTCTGACGCTCGTTGTAGAGCAGGTCGGTGTTCAGGCTGATGGAATCGGTGAAATCGTAGGTGCCGTTGATGTACACCGACTTGCGCTTGACGCCGGTCAGCAGGGTCATCTGCTCATTGGCGTTGGCGAATTCGTCGGCGGTCAGCTCGTGGTAATCGCCGGCGTTCTTCGGGTTGCCGCCCGCGTTCAGGGTCTGCCACACGGCAGTGCCCTTGGTGCAGTCGAACAGGGTCGGGTTGCACCAGCTGCCATTCTGGCTGATCGGGCTCCAGTCTTCGCTGGTCGAGTTCGGACCCAGCGCGCCGTCACGGCTGTACCAGCGGTCCTTGGCCCACACCGGATCCTGCTTGGAGTATTCGGCCGACAGGGTCAGGCTGCCGCGCTCGCCCTTGGCACCGAGGGTCATCGAGTACTGCTGTTCGTCACCGTCGCCATTGCCGTACTGGCCAACACGGACGCTGGCTTCGCCGCCATCGATGTTCTTGCGGGTGATCACGTTGACCACGCCGGCGATGGCGTCCGAACCGTAGATCGAGGACGCGCCGTCCTTCAGGATCTCGATGCGCTCGACGGCCGACATCGGGATCTGGCTCAGATCCTGCAGGCCGGAGGTGGACGCGCCGAGGCGCTTGCCGTTCATCAGGACCAGGGTGCGCTGGGCGCCCAGGTTGCGGATGTCGACGTAGTAGCCACCCACGTTCTCGCCCGATGCCAGCGACTCCGAACGCGAGATGGCCGGCGAGCCGGCCGAGGTCAGGTTGTTCAGCACGTCCGCGACGCTCGAGAAGCCCTGCTTTTCCAGGGATTCGCGCGTCATCGTCAGGATCGGCTGCTGGGTCTCCATGTTGGCGCCGCGGATGCGCGAGCCGGTGACCGAAATACGATCCAGATCAGTGGTGCCGGCAGCAGCTTCCTGCGCCGAGGCAAAGCTCGGCACGAGCGCGAGCGCAATGCCGGCGGGCAGAAGGCCCAGCCGCACTGCAGGAGTACGAAAATTCATTTATCTCTCCGAGGTACGTTAGTAGCGTGTTAAACCGCCTCGGAAAGTTACGATTGCGTTGCAGCTAATTATTTGCGTGATGCAACCAAAGACTTTGCCGACTCTGGCGACAGGTTCGCACCTGCCTCACGGTAGCGTGACGCGGACAACCCGAACCGGGCCCGAAAGGCCCGTGCGAAGCTGCAGCAGTTGTCAAACCCGCTGGCCGCGGCCACCTCGCCCACCATCATGTCGGTATCACGCAGCAGATCGGCCGCGCGCTCCAGGCGCAGGCGCGCCGAGAGCGACTGCGGGCTCTCCGCGTACAGGCTCTGGAAGGTCTTGGACAGGTACCAGCTGGAGAAGTTGGTGAGCTCGGCCAGTTCACCGATGCGCACCACGCGGTGGCTGTTGCCCTCGAGGTAGAGGCGCGCGCGCTGCATGCGCCCGAACACCTGGCGCTTGCGGCTGCGTGAACGGCCCGGGCAACGCTGCACGCCGGTGGCCATGCCCTGCTGCAGTGCGGCCAAGTGCAGCAACGCCGGGCGCAGGCCCTGCATCGGGCGGTCGCTGGTCAGTGCATCACGCCACAGGCGCATCGCCACGCGCATTTCGCCGCGCGTCATCGTGCCGCGGCCCGCGTAGAGGTTGCAGTCGGCCAGTTCGCCCAGCGCGCGCAGCGCATCCGGCGACAGGCTCAAGCCGATGCACAGGCCATCGCGCCCGGCCTGCACCATCGGCTTGGAGTCCTTTTCGAAGGCGATCCACTCACGCTGGCGCAGGCGGAACTTGCCCTCCTTGGATTCCACCCATGCGCTGCCCCGCACCTGCATCCAGACCGTGAACGTCGTGCCGGCGGTCTGCAGGCTGCCCAGCCGGGCGACGCCCAGGCAGTTCGGCAACGCGCCATCGTCGAGGGCCTTGTCCAGGGAAAGAGATTGACCGCGATCGGCCAGGGAGAGCTGACGCATGACTGCACCGTGAGTTTGCCTTTGCTGGCGTGCAGTTTTGCCAAATCAGGCCACTGCCCTCAGGACGTCTTGGCGAGATTGATCCGAATTCGCCACGACAACCTCACGAAGAACTTACGAAGGATCTTTTCCCTTCATAAACAGCAGGTTGGAGATGGCCGGGAAGAACGACGATGGCGCTTCAGGCAGGCTCATGACCCCGATGTCGGACCCATCGGCCACGGCAAGGGCCACATACACCGCACTGCCGTCCGGACTTGCGCTGAATCCATTACCGGTGCCCAGCCGATCCGCGTCCAGACAGTGCGCGCCATCGCCGGAGGTCGCGCTGAGGCGGGCGAACACGGTGGCGCAGTCGGCGCGGTTGGAGAGGTAATCGATCTGCCCGGTGCCGGAGACCGTCCACGCGCGGTACCGCCACCGCGAGGGCTGGTCGCTGCGCACCTGGCGGATGCTCTGCGGCGTCAGCGCGGCATCGGCCGACCACAGGCCACTGGCCGACAGGCGGGTGAACAGCACGCGCTCGCCCGCCACGTCATAGCGCGCCTGGGAGACGCCCTCGATGCTGCCCAGCAGGCGCCAAGGCGTGGTGGTGCGATCGAACAGCGACAGACGCATGCGTTCGTCGCGGTCCCGCTCGACCACCAGCAGCTGTTCCGGCCGCTGCCCGTACAGGGCCTGCAGCGGCTGCGCCACCGGCACCGCCAGGCGCACGGTCTGCTCGTCGCGCGGAGACACTTCGAAGATGGCGGGATTGGCGTGTTCATCCCGCCCCAGCACCAGCAGATGGCGGGCGTCGCGCGACCAGTCCGGAATCTGGCGGGTCTCCGGGCGCAGGCCTTCGATCGGCCGCAGCGATTCAGGGCGCTGCAGGTCCGCCCACCACAGCGCATAGCTTCCGGAGCGGTTGGAGCTGAAGACCAACTGCCGACCGTCCGGCGCGATCATCGGCTGTGCATCGCGCCCGCCCGAGGCGAACAGGCGTTCGGGCGCGCCCGGGCCGTCGGCGTTGATCGGCACTTTGAACAGCCCGAACTGCGCACGGCGGTGCATGAAGGCCAGCATGTTGTTGCTGCGCGACAGCGCCGGCGCCTGCGCATCGTCAAGCCCCAGGTCGCGCAGCGTGCGCGTGCGCGTGTCCAGTTCATACAGGCGCGCTTCGCTGTCCACGCGGCGGCCGAACACGATGTGGCGGCTGTCGCTGCGCCAGGCCCAGCCGCGGATTTCAGCGGAATCGTTGGTGAGCTGTTCCGGCGTACCGCCCTCGGCCGGAATCCGCCACAGATCGCCGACCTGCGGATTGCGCACGAATACGATCCAGCGCCCGTCGGGCGAATAGCGCGGCGCGTACTCGAAGCTGTCCGCATCGATCGCGTAGTCGAGGGCGGTCCAGCTGCCGCTGGCGATGTTCAATGTACGGATGCCGCGATGCGCGTACTTGCCCGACAGCGAGCCGAACAGCAGGCCGCGACCGTCCGGGGTCCAGTCGAAGCTGAGCAGCTCGGTGCCATCGCAGCGGGTGACATGACGCAGCGCACCGCCGGTGGCGCTGGCGATGATGACCTCGCAGCTGCCGTCCGGTCCGAACCGCGCGAACGCGATATCGCGCCCGTTGGGCGACCAGTTCGGGAACCGGTCTGAATATGTGGCCGGCGTGTCCATCAGGACACGTGCCGGCGCGTTGCCGGAGGTCTGTACCTTGATGACACTGCCCTGCCGTGCCGGCGTATCGGCCTCGTAGGCGACCTGCGAACCATCCGGGGACAACGTGGGATACGTCTCGAAGCCCGAGGTGGCGGTGATCAGCCGGTACGGCCGCTGCGGGCTGCCGATCACCCGGGTGCCGTCCTCGATCGCGGCGTCCACCGCCGTGGCGGGCCGTTCGCGCTGTACCAGCAGGGCCGCCATGACCAGCAGGGCGATCAACATCGCCACGCCGATGGCGAGCAGGATGTAGCGCCGGGTGCGGCGCCACTGCCGACGCAACGGGCCATCAATGCGCCTGCGCGACGGCGCGGTAGCCGGCGCAAGCCGCGTGGCGTCATCCAGCACCTCCGGGTCGACGCCGTCCATCGCCGCCATGCCGCGCACCTCCTCGACCGCGCTCACGGGCACGAGCAGGCGATAGCCGGTCTTGGCGATGGTCTCGATATAGGCCGTACCGGCTTCTTCGTCGGTGGCGAAGGCCTTGCGCAGCTGGGTGACGGCCTGGGTCAGCACGTCGTTGGTGGGCAGCGTATCCGGCCAGACCTCGGCGAACAGTTCGTCGCGGGTCACCACGGCGCCCGGTGAGCGCATCAATGCCTTCAATACGCCGAGCGCCTTGGGCGTCAACCGGCGCGGGCGACGCACGCCCACCACCATCACTTCCCGGGAGGAAAGAATGACGGTGCAATCGCCGATTCGCACTACATCGGCTGACGTTCGCTCACTGTCGTTGATGATCATTCCGGTGACACGAGTGAATGCAGGACTACGGGAACGCAGCATTCATCACAATCGACAACGACCGAACGAACCGCCAGATTCCGCACAAGGCATCAGCGCAAAGCGCAAAAACACTGAAGCGCGCGAATACTAGCCTATGTGGGTTAACCGCACCTGTGCGTGCGGCCAACACCAGGCTCTCTCTCGCCGACGAATCCACATAAATTGATTCAGCATTCGCGCCTTCGGGCGCGGATTTTTTATGCGCGATTCAGCTTTGTATGCGGCGGATCATCGTGAGTCCGACCAGGCGCGAGACCACCAGCGCTACGTACATCACGCCCGCGAACTGTTCCAGCATCACCAGCGCCCGTGCCTGCGCATGGATCGGCACCAC
>Ga0302347_1002975_pt1 | contig 15923 bp, 15 predicted proteins | sample PhyWR1_FD_202178 | JGI IMG/M metagenome (GOLD analysis project Ga0302347, IMG submission 202178) | Leaf surface microbial communities from wheat plants in UC Gill Tract Community Farm, Albany, California, United States - DLSL W.R1 (v2)... | ecosystem: Host-associated > Plants > Phyllosphere >...
ACGGCTACGCATGTAGTACCGACAGCGGAGTACTGGCGGACGGGGGTTCAAATCCCCCCGGCTCCACCACTTCATCATCTAAAGACGTCCACGGACGTCTTTTTTTGTGCCTGAAATCCAGTGAATACGGGGGTTTCAGGGCTGCGGGAGGCTTTCTAGGTTTTTTGAGTTCCAGGCAATTTGGTATTCCCAATGGTATTCCCGGCTACTCGGCGCTAATCTTGGGAATACCAAAAGGTGTCATGGAGTACTTCTCATGTGCGCTCAAACCACCCGCCTCTCCGACCGCCAGCTCAAGGCGGTCAAACCGAAAGACAAGGATTACGTCCTCACGGATGGCGACGGGCTCCAACTGCGAGTCAGGGTCAATCGCTCGATGCAGTGGAATTTCAACTACCGGCATCCCGTCACCAAGAATCGAATCAACATGGCACTGGGCTCTTATCCCGAGGTTTCTCTTGCACAAGCAAGGAAGAAAACCGTTGAGGCCAGAGAGCTGCTTGCACAGGGCATCGACCCAAAAGCTCAGCGCAATGAGCTGCAGGAAGCCAAACGAGCGGAAACGGAACATACGTTCGAGAACGTAGCCACCGCATGGTTTGAATTGAAGAAGGACTCCGTCACCCCGGCGTATGCCGAAGACATCTGGCGCTCGCTAACACTGCATGTTTTTCCAAGCATGAAATCAACGCCGTTATCGGAAGTGAACGCGCCGATGGTCATCAAGCTGCTTCGTCCGATTGAAGCTAAAGGCAGCCTCGAGACAGTTAAGCGAGTGAGCCAGCGCCTTAACGAGATCATGACCTACGGGGTCAACTCCGGAATGATCTTTGCCAACCCTCTCAGCGGCATTCGAGCGGTGTTCAAGAAACCCAAGAAAGAAAATATGGCCGCGCTACCGCCTGACGAGCTTCCGGAGCTCATGATGGAAATCGCGAACGCTAGCATCAAGCGGACGACCCGCTGCCTGATCGAATGGCAGCTTCATACCATGACCCGCCCCTCCGAAGCGGCGACCACCCGATGGGCAGATATCGATTTCGACAAACGCATCTGGACAATCCCTGCAGAGCGAATGAAAAAGCGTCGTCCGCACATAATCCCGCTTACCGAACATGCACTTTCGTTATTGGATACGCTTAAGCCCCATAGCGGCCACAGGGAATATGTGTTCCCGTCAGATAGAAACCCGCGCACCCACGCGAATAGCCAGACAGCCAATATGGCGTTGAAAAGAATGGGCTTTCAGGACCGCTTGGTCAGCCACGGCATGCGCTCCATGGCCAGCACAATCCTCAACGAGCATGGATGGGATCCGGAGCTAATCGAAGTCGCGCTGGCGCATGTCGACAAGGACGAAGTTCGGAGCGCTTACAACCGGGCGGATTACATCGAACGTCGGCGCCCGATGATGGCCTGGTGGAGTGAACATATCCAGAAAGCGGCTACCGGCAGCCTGTCAGCGTCGGCCATCAATCAAACCAGGGACCGCAACGTGGTGCCGATACGCTGACATCACGGCGACAGTTCATGCCATCCGTGCAGTGGAGCTTGCCAGCGCTTCTTCGGCCAAGCCCCTGAGTATGGGAAGGCTCCGCATTCCCATACTCAGGGGCTCACGCTAAAGGCCTATCAGACAACCCCGAATTTCGCTTTTCTCCGGCGGATCATCCCTGCTGTTAATTCGTAGTAGTAGACGGTAGCCGGAGCTGAGCATCGCAGATAGTGCTCCAGAAACCATCTCATGTGCTTTTCTCTCCAGGACCAGGGAGTCGCGCAACCCCAGCGCTCACGAATCGCCTCGTGCATCCTTTCTGCTTGTCTAATATGCCGCTGCCGCGTGGCATAAGCACCTTTGAGCACAGGGCGCAGGAACAACGCTATGTCGAACTCCGCCGTCATCGCCGACCTCCGATGTAGGCACTCACCACATCGATGCGGTTATGTCCCAACTCGTGGCTGATTTGCTGTCGTGCACGCTGATCGAGCTGGCGATCTTCTCGATGCCTACCACCGCCATTGATGGGTGCAGGGAAGTCAGTCAGTTGCTCATAGCGCTCACAAGCGTAAGCCGCCCGCAGCTCATGAAAGCCTTTTAATCCATGCTCATGCAGAAGGTCCCGCGCCGGTCGCACGACTGTCTGAATGAAGTCTTTGTAGCTTTCGTCGGGCGCCAACAAATTCCGACTGCCACTGGGTGAAGCCTCCCAGGCCCTATCCAAGGCGCCACGGATTTGATCAGTGACCGCGATCCAGCGCGGTGCTGACGCGCCTGATCGACCACCTTTGGTGCCGTCTTGGATGTTGATCTTGCCCAGTTGCCCGGCCTCACGTTGCAGTCGGGGCAGGTCCGCCAAAATCGCTTCACGCAGGCGCATGCCGGTCTCCCGGGCGAGAAGCACAATGGCACTCACCCTCGATTGCTGGCCTCGCTCTGACAACGCCTGTGCGATCAACTCGATCTGGACCCGGTCTTGGCCTTGCGGGGCCTCACTACGCACACCTGAGCGCTGCAAGCCAAGCGCCTTGCTCGGACTGGGGATTTTGACGTATTGATCACCGCGCAGCGCGGCCATGGTTCGGTTCACACTGGACAGGCGGTTCTGCGCGGTGGCAATGCCGACGTTGCCCTGATCAACCTGCTCCCTCACATAAGTGGCGTACCGCATGAGGATGTCACGGTCGATCTGCCGCGCGTCATTGAGCCTTGGACCTTCCTCGGATCGACACCAATTCACGAAGGCCTGCCAGCGATCGCTATGGGCTTTGACGGTAGCGAAATGGCCGTTGCCAAACAGATCCTTCAGTGCTTGCGGTCCGGCATAGCTGAGCTGGCGACCGAAGCCGAAATTTCTTCCCGCTCGCTTACCGACCCGAGTCATTTTTCTGCTCCTGATCGACTGCCGCGAGAACACGCAAGAGGGCTTGCCAATGCGCACTCACGATGGCGAGCTGAGCCCAATCAGTCGGGCGAAAACATAGCGTGTTGTCGGTGACGTAGAGATGCGCGCCCTCCTCTTTCAAGCATTGGATGATGGCTGTCGTCGGGGTGATAGCTTTACGGGTGGTAGCGACATCGGCGACAGCGGCGACAACCCTTGTCCTGCTTCGCTTTGAGCGTGGCGACAAAGTGGCGACAGTCGCGGCGACAACCCGCGCTTTCGGCTCCTTTTGGCGCTGAGCCAGATGGTTGCGCAGCGCTTCATCAAGATTGAACATGGCGCACCTCGAAGGTGTGGCCGTCGGTGATCAGCCACTGACGATCAAGCAACTCGACTAACAGCTTGGTGGCATGGCGACTGCTTTTACGGGCAAAGCGGGGGCCGTTGCGATTCAGCTCTCGAATACTGAAGCGTTTCCAATTCTTGACCTGCAGCCAGCGCAGCAGCCGATCTGCTTCTTCCTTTACCCGACACACTGGCTCCTGCTCAGTCAGGCGCTGGATCTCGGTAAGGTAGTAGCCGACTAAAGCGGAGGCCCGTTGGATATGGTCGACCTCCACGACGCTGCTCTCCTCCACTACTGCCAGATTGCCGGCGACGCGCAGCAGGTTGTCGGCGGCCTTCGATCCGCTAGGCCGTACGCTTGCCAACTCGCCAAACTCACCCAACTGGACTTCGATGGCATCATGCAGATCAATCCAGCGACGACGAGCCAATGGACTGAGGCTCAGCAGTGACAGCCGCAAGGCACCGTCAGTGGAAAGTGACCAAGGCTGATGAAACAGGGCCGAAAGGCGGTGGTGATATCGCTTTAGGGCGAGGTCTTTTGACAAGTCGACAGCCTGATAACTGCGTTGTCCGGCCAGGCTGGTGGGCCAGGTCATGAGGCAGCGACCGAGAATGCCTTGCCCCTGCAGCAACGGGTCACTGAGTAACTGCATGGCTAGATACGGTTGCAGCATCAGGTGCAGGCTCAGGCGTCGATCGTAAGCTCGCAAGCTTTCACCCACCATGGACCGCGCGCGATCTAACGGACTGCCGTCCCAGAGTGACGACAAGGTCGTAACCGCTTTCAAACGGTTATCCCGACTCATGGTGCTGCTACCGAGGAATTGTCCCCCCTCGTCACAGAACAGGCCCATGCTCGGCAAGTCATGGCAGAGTCCCTTGATCAGGGCCTCGATAGTCGGATCCGTGGTGATCAGCCTAGGTGCTGAGGGCTCCGCTTCAAGCGGTACGCCGTTTGTGGGGTTGGGATCGCCAGGGTTGATACGCTGCGCCTGTCGCTGCGCGACACGGTACCGGGCGAGTTGTTCGCGATAGCGCTGCCACTGCTCACGCTCCCATTGCCGTGCGGGCAGCAATGCAAAACGATCTGCCGCCGTTTTGCGATCGCCGGATGCGGCCACGGTGATCAGGTACAGCGACAGCGGATAATTTCTCCCATCGAGCTGTAAGCCCGCATGACCTTGAGTAGCCAGCGCCGAAGCAGCCAACACCGATTGTGCAGCCAATGCCTGGGGCACCCTGATGACCTCAGCCATGCGTTCGACTGCAGGCCCAAGAATCCCACCCAGTGCCTGCACCGGATAAGGCTGGGCCACGGGATTCGACTCAATCAGCGGTCGAGGTAGTTGTGGTAGTTCAAGCTTCGGATCTAACTGCTGCATGGGCCGTCTCCTCGTTCATTGCTGGTTGTCCTCACGTAGTCCCGCCACGGCTGTTGAGTGTTATCAGGGATCAAGGCCCCTGCGGCCTGTGAGGTGTTCACTGACGTGGAACGAACGGCTCCTTACGACCGGGAGCAAGGGCATGACCCCATGAATCTGGCCTCCTTAGACGCATCCGAAGATGCGGGCGGGTGGAGGCTGTGCCGACTGACGAGTTCGGCACCTGGAGATCCTGAGCGGGAGAAGGCAACAACATCGACACTTGGGACATGCCTGACTGTCAGTCAGGTGCAGTCTCTCCATAGGCTGCGGCACCGGTGTCTGTGTCGTTGCGGATGGCGACGAATCGGATTTGTCTGGCCGATTGTCACGAGGAGAGTTGCGGCAACGCCCTGTACGACCTGGCTTGCAGCAGTGCTACGAGCGCCCGTCTCTTTCCAGGAGAAAGAGACGGGCGAGGTCTGGCGCAGCGAAGTGTGCCAAGGGGTGAGGTTGCTGCAATGCAGCGAGGTAGGTCCATCGTCAGCCGCAGTGGGCAGATTGGTCGAGTAGGCATCCATCACTCTTGGGGAGTGACCGTGCGAGCCGCCGGACGCTAATCGCACTTGGGGAAGAACCACCACGCGAGGGGCGTAGCCTTAAAGGTTCTGGCTACCTGGGCAGGTGCTGTCAACGACAGCGATCCGTGCACCAATTTTTATACCCACTCGAAAAGGTGGTCAAGCGTCACAGCCAATGCGCTGAGAAAGTGGCGACTGTCGCCACTTCTGTCGCCATGCTCCAGACCACGTTATACGTGGGTTGTCGCCGCCGTCGCCGCTGTCGCCACACCTACATCCATGCCCAACGAAAAGATTCGGACACACACTGAATAACGTTGCGCTCGATGGAAATCGTGGCGAATTACTGATGGTGAAAGTAGGCGTGGTGTGAATTAAATTTGAGCATGGAGGGTGGAACGCGGCGGCTTCGAGAAAAAGCGAGTGAACCCTCCGATCGGCGCGATCAAAGATCGCTTGATCGGAGGGTTTGGCGGGAAAAGCAAATCTCAAACGTCAATTACAGACTCAGGCATCAAAGCAGGTTGATTGGGAAGTGACGGCCTCACGTCGCATGATCAGCGTCTGCTGCAACCGCAGCAAAAAACCTGCTTCAAATGCCTCTTGTGGATCACCTGGACGATGACGTTTTCGGTTCTGAGACAGCGCCCACCATAACGGTAATGATGAGCCCTCAAGCCAAGTCTCTGCGCAACGAACGCCCTCCTTGATTACCGGAGCGAACTCATCGCCCCACGGAGTTTGGATCGCGGGAGCCCCTTCAACTGACGGGACAGAGACATATTCATGGATCTGTTGATGGACGCTTTGAGCTGGGATGCCAGTCAGATTCCGGAACGCCCTGTCGTACAACACCGCGGCGTCATCCAGCAGCTCTACTGCCAGCTCAACGTCTTGCGGAAAATGAAGCAGAATACTCTGGGCTCCGTTAAGCCGGAGAGTGGCAGCCTGCCGCAGTTTAATCGCTGCATCTTCAGGGGTAAGCACTGAAGTATCGATGCTGTTGGGTTTGGGGAGACCGATGAGAAGCGAAAGATCAAACATCGCGGAATCCTCCGAGATAGTTTGCAGCTTGAACCATTTGGCCGGGGTGGCGCACGAGCTTAAAAGGTGGGCATGCCATTTCCTTATCTCCTTGGTTTGATTAAGGATTGCCATCCACCGTTCTGACGCGGCATTGGGTGGCAAACCGTACGGGGGTCAGAAACCGGAAACCAAGGAACCGGCCAGGCCGAAGCCTGCCCCGCACGGTCCGCCATAGAAAAGCAGCAGCTAGCGCACGAAGCACTGGCTGTGCGGAATGGAAGAAACCGCGCCTTGGTTTTGATTCAGGTTCTGACGCCCGGTCCCGGGATTGACCGCGACGGGGCAAAGCGTAAATGTGAAGCGGCGACAACACAAGCATGAGTGTCAATAAGCGCCGCATTCAAACGAGAGCTCCGGGCTTTTTTCGTACTGGCCATGGTTCAATTTGTTACAGGCTTAAGGTGGGCGATTCTCGCTCAAATCGACATGGTCAGAACTCACAGGTGACGCCTGCGTGCCGACCAACCAGTTTGGTTTCTACCTTTCTACCTTTTCTAACTTTCTAACTTTCTAACTTTCTAACTTTCTAAATTTATAACTTTCTAAATTTATAACTTTCCCTGTACTGAGTAATTGTCAGCTACTAACGCATCGAAACTAACGCGTAATAGCTGCGTTTAGAGTGATTGGGGTCGTTACGGTGTGACTTAACAGCGGTGTAGGCGTAGACGTTTATGGCTGCATATACTCCTCTGGCGAGGGACCTACAAAAAGCTTCGAAAAAAGAGTGGTTTTTTTCAGAGAAGTCAGTTGTAATATTCGGACAAGTTAACGGCTAAGCCGGTTCTTGTGTCAACGGCCGTCGGACTCTCGATGGTCACTCAAAATCGCAAATGGGATATAACCATGAGCAAAAAAATCACCCTTCATAGGAGTACATTTTATGGCGACAGAGGAAAAAGAAAAAGATTACGATGTTGAGCTCAAGCTGGAAATTCAAAAGTTACTTTCTGAGCTTCCGGGGCTGATCGTTGAGATTGAGGCGGAACTGTCAAAACGTCCGGAACTGATCCTCAAGATCGATAAAGGCTTTGAAGTGTTTCGTGGTCAACCCTCAATGTATGATTCCAAGCCACCTTTTTATAATCCCACGTCTGATTCAAGATATGGGGATCTTTGGAAGGCGATTGGTGTTTGGTACGTAGCTGGCAGCCGCGAAGTTGCTATTGCAGAGACGTTTCAGCATGGGCGGGTTGGTCCGGGAACTCCTGTTTTGAGAAGTGAGATTGAGGGATGCTCGTTGCATAAACTGGAAACAGCACGTGTGCTGAGACTGGTCAACGTAGAGCGTCTTTCCACCTACATGGGCGGGAAGTTGAGAGATCTTGTCAAAGCTAAAGGGCAAGGTAGTGAAGGCTACCTTCGTACCCAGATGCTAAGTGCAGCGATCATGAGACTTAGTATTAAGGTCGATGGGCTTTACTACGGCTCGACTGTGTTCCCATCGCCTGGTTCCTGGGATGGATGTAATTTCGCGCTTTTCGACGGGCGCGGACCGCAGTTGTCGCCAGTTAGCATTACACCTTTAACCGAGGTGTTGCTGGCTAGTGATGAAACGGCAATTGAACTCTTGGTTGGTTTGAAAGTTTCAATTGAGTAACGGAATCGGACTTCCTTTCCGGAAGTCCGATTCTTACTTGCCCATTTCTAAGCGATTTTTAAAGTCGCGAACGATAACTTTGAAAGCCGCATCATTGTCTAAAAGCTCGTAACGAGGATGTAAATTTTCTTTCTCTCCTAAATTGGAAAAGTCCATAAGGTTTGCTAGAAAGCCAATCAAAAGATTTACCATTGACTCGTTTCCTGAGTCTATCTCAAGCGTCTTTATCAGCTTGCCAGATGAAGGTGTGACTTTGTTTTCTTTGAACTGAAAGTCAGGGTAGTATTTGCGACGGTTATTGGTGTACGCAATTATTTGACCTGCCTTGGTTTTCTTGCTTAGTGCTTGTTTTGAGATTCCTAATATTTCGCAAACATCACCAGCATCTAGCAAGTCGTACGACGCTTTTACTGCCTCAAAGGCATTTGCTTTTAGCTTGGCAAAGGCTATCTCATTACGAGCCTTAATGCTTAGCGGCTTATTCTTTGTCTTCCCGGAATCCTGAATAATTACAGCCAAAGCCTTGTCGTCATCGAGCCTTGCAGCATTGATAACCTCGGATTCGGGTACTCTGTTCATCCGGGCTATGAATTTCTGCACGAGCGAGGCTTTAGCTTCGTCAAGTGACTTGACGGTGCTTTGGGGTCTCTCAATCGCTGCGGTGTTCATAGGTTCTCCTTCCGTTGCTCATATTTGAGCAAGTGAGCAAAGCGTACGCCTCGGCTGACACGCCTGTCAACCTGTCAACCTGTCCACTCGTCAACAAAATGTTGCTTCCGTTCTCCTGTGTAGGCATAAGTGGGCAATGCAGCTCGTCACCCTTGTTCTCACTGAGTTTTGGAGTTTTTCGTATGGCCATGCCTTCAACCCCTACTTATATAGCGCGCCTTGGCGAGCTTCGGCACAAATCTCCGCGTGTGGCAAAACTAACTGCCAGGATTGCTGCGGCCATAAAGCCTGAGCGTCAATCACTGGAGTCCGAGGACCTGGAGCGAGTGCTATTTGATCACGCAAATGCCATCGCCCATCAGATCCCGTCTTGCACCATCCGTCTGAGCGTTTGGCTCAACCTTTTGGCCATGGATGAAGTCAAGGTTCTGGAGCACCGGGACGTTGCAATCTTTGTCAACGAAGCGGCTACCTTAGGCGGAGCATCCGGCATGCTGACGGGGTGAATCCTGAGAAACCTAGGTCGTTAGGCTGGTATCTACATGAAAGGGTTGATGGCGGTTGACATGATGCCCGTAAGCGACAGCGACAAACTGTTGAGTACAATCTTCTCTAACCTAACGATATGGAAATTCGTCAAAATTTGTCTAAATCTCACGATTTGGAAGGATTTAGCATCTATTGGCGTGCCCGCATGATGCTTCGTGGTTTGCTAAAGTTCCACCTTGGTACTTTCGTCATTTTCGCGCCCGCGAAACTGGTGAGCGTAGGGCTCAACGTTTGCTATCGCACCAGGGCCTTAATAAAGCTGCTTTAATGCAAAGCTTCCGAGAAGATTCTGCATGCGAAATCTTTGCCGCCTATCTATAAGGTGGTCTGGCTGTCCCAACTTGGGTTCGAGCGCTGATCGAAAAAGCTGCGCAAATTTAGCGGCTAAATTTTGGCAAAAAAAAACCGCCTTAGGAGGGCGGTTTTTTCGTCGCGTATTCGGTAGGTCCGAATCCGCCTTCTCACAGGGAATCTCTAACGGGGCTGAGTCTATAAGAGAGTAAATAACGGCGCCACTACGATTTCCGCAAAATCGAACGTAAACGACGAACGAAAGCGGCGTTATGAAAGCGCTGCGAAAGTTGTTGAAGGAAATCTGCTAGCGAATCCGTCAGCTTGAATGGATTGAATAGTGTTGTCGCTTTGCATAGAAATGCCGTGAAATCAGCGCATCTACGGCGAAAAGGCTCTAATTTTACGGTATACCATAAATCTTAAAATATTATTTTTCATGGCTTATCAATATCAAATACTTAAATTTGAAAATAAACTACAAGTTTCGGTTTTAACTCTTTTTACACCGCGCTTCGGCGGTTAACATCCGGGCCATCATCAGGATTCGTCCTATGAGAGGCCCCTCGCACACGGTGTAGGAACCGTGCCGGAAACGCATCATGCTAAGGGCCTAAAAATATCTTGCCTCACAGGGAATCTCTAACAATTCCCATACAAATGCACGTGTTCCGGTAAGTGCATTGAGGCAAGTCCAATATTGGAGGCCTCATGTCTCGATTTTGGCAGCTCATGTGGGCTCTCGTGCTAAACGTGTTTCGCGCTCACAGCGTGTACCGTTTCATCCGAGACTGTTGGGATGAGTTTTCCTAGCTAGTGTTGCAATCCACGCCCCGGCTTTTGCTGGGGCGTTTTTTTGTCTCCAAACTCATTCAGCACTGATCAGTCCTCGCCCAACCCACTCCGCCACTTACGTAGCAACCGCAATTTAGGCACCAAAGGCCTCCGAAGGTTGGCCGCATCCCGTCCGAGGCGACGACCATCATTTTTCCGCCGTTCGCTGTCACTCAACTATCTGGCGCGGAACCGCCTGCAGGTTCTTCGTCCTGCGATAGATCAGTGATGCCTTCGTACGTCTCATTGTGTGGGTGCCATACATGGCTGGATCAAGGCCCACTGCTTTCACCCAGCCTTTGACGATACGAGCGTATTGACGAGTGGATAGATGGTCTGACGTATGCAGCCGGCTAGGAAAAAGGCAGTCCTCGCTGCGTAGCTGGGCCCGACGTATCCAGGCCGCGACAGCAGACGGTGTTTGCTCAGTGATCTCAAACTGTACAGGCCGCAGCGTTTTCTGCTGCATCACCATGGCTCGTGATGATACGTGCTCGCCATGAGCGACATCGCGCACGCGGAGCTTGGTTATGTCACAGGCTCAAAGCTTGCTGTCGATGGTCAGATCGAAGAGAGCCAGATCTCGGGTTCTTTCCGCAATTTGAAGCCTTACTCGGATGGCCCAGATATCTCTCAGTCGGAGTGGGGTCTTCTGCCCGACCAGTTTTCCTTTGTTCCAGGGCTGACGGCTGCAGGTAGCGATTATGTTCATGACAAGTCCTCCACGTGTGGAAGGACAAGGATGGCTAATCAGAGTAACGGTCGCTAACCGGCCAACAGCGGTCATCCGACGTCTACAAAACCAGGGGCGATTCACATAGTCGGATTGCGGCCAATGGAAGGCTCCTGGGTTTCTGGGCATGCACTTGCAGTACATAGAAGAATGCGGAAAGATCTAGCGTTACGCATAACAAGCAATTCAGCCGTTCACTACCCCCCTCGGGACTACGTCTGCAATCCCTTAACCTATTCGCCATATTCCCCTACGGAGCGCCCTTGCGATGACCTTTGAAGACTGGATGCGCCACCGAGGGCTATCTCCATCATCGGTGAAAAAATACGACGGCGCAGTGCGTGGAGTGATGTCCGAATGGGCCATGGATAACGGTCTTATTCAAGGCCCATTGATATCTTTAAACAGCCAATCTGAATTTGAAATCATTGCATCTAAAATGCGTGCGCTTCCAATTTATAAAGAAAGAAACGAACGTGGCCATCACATGTACAGCAGCGCCCTTTTAAAGTTTTCAGAATATCTTTCAGAGGGATATTATAGTGACATTGAATCCGATATTGATGAAATTTTGAGTGCTACTGATATTGGCGAAACAGAGAAAAGCAGCCTAGTTAAATCTAGAATCGGTCAAGGTATCTTCAGGCAGAAACTTGTTGACTATTGGAATTGTTGTGCGATAACCGGCTTTAAGGACGTGAGTTTACTAGTCGCCTCACACATAAAACCTTGGCGAGGCTCAAATAATTCTGAGCGCCTGGATCCATTCAATGGCCTCTTGCTTACCCCAAACTTAGATAAGGCGTTCGATAAAGGCTACATAACCCTATCGCCAGCAGGCAACTTAGAGATATCCCCTCTCCTGACAGAGCCGGAAATACTAGGTATCTTTCCAAACATGCGAATTTCCCTAGCTCCGGAGCATGAGCCATTCCTTGCATTTCACCGATCAGAGGTGTTTCGTGCCACATGACAGTGCCTTCGAAACGGCTCACGTCACTCAATGACCGTTGAACGATTTAGCCAATCTGTTGCGTCGACCGGTTGAATCCACAGCCGAAAGCCGCCGGTCGAGAACCGCTGCCATCGGCCAAAAGCAGACGGTGATCCGTCCAAAGCTGCTCCCCCATAAGTCTGTGATTATGGCTGAGACTGACGGGCTGAAGAAACGATGGCAAAGTTATCTCTCACGCCATTTTTACCACGATATCGGACATTCTCCTCAGCGCGCCCAAGCCCTGAGTGAAATTTCAACAGTGAGAACTTAATGAAGACCCTATTGGCCGCGAGATTTACTGAAATACTGGACTCGCTAAAAGGTGAAAGTGATCGAGGATGTGTATTGGTCGTAGGTTCGATGGTAGAGTTGGCTATCGAAGATCACATATCTAGGAGAATTCTTCCTCCAGTCAAAAAAACTGGGGAGCTCATTGGAAGGGGAAGCAAACCCATAGCCACCTTCAGCGCAAAGATTGATCTAGCTTACGCCTTGGGCTTGTTCACAGAAGAAGAATGGTGCATCTATCACCAACTTCGAGAGCTGAGAAATACGTGCGCTCATGAAATAAAGCAACAAAATTTCAATGCAGATCATTTTTCTGCCCGAATGTTAAATATTATCAATGCTTCCCCATCCCTTTGGCCGATTCTCGCTACCTCAATCGGAAACAAAATTTTTGAAAGCAATTTGCCTTTGACCGTTGAGCTATTTGTTAAAAAACTCGGCTGGCGAATTTCGTTTGAGATGTTTTTCTCGTTGGTCATAGCCCACAAAGAAATATCGGCTGATAGAGTCTCTCGAGTCAAACCTCTCTACGAACTTGGTTGACGCACGGTCAAGCAAAGAACGTAACGACAGCTAAGATGAGCAGCTACCATGATACCTCTCAAGAGGGAGCAGAAGCAGTTGAACACCTGGGTCAGTTTTCAGTCGGCAGAACAGCCTCTACTGGGTCAGTTTTCGGTCAGCGGCAACAGGGTAGCCTAAAGCGCTGGTAAGTTCGGCGCTAAATTTTAGGGATATATGATTTTCATGAAGAAACCTCGCTGGTACCTGCCTCTCAGTGAAAACCTCAGCGCTGCGCTTTCAATCGGGAATGCTCCAGATGTGGGTCGTCTGTCTCGGTATGAGGTAGCGGCGATTCTCTACGTGCTCCAGCTGCCCAAGCTGCCCGTGCGCTCGCCTCTGGAGATGGAGCGGGTGTTTGCAAATCTGCTGACTCATCACTCCGATAAGCTGAGATCGGCTTTGGCCGGGGCCTACAGCCAGGTTGATTTTGAAACGGGACTTCTCCAAGCATCAGCAGTCGAGATTGGTCTGATGGACAAAGAATCGGTTGCTCGCCGTCAGTACATTCATCCCGAGGGCACCTGGAATTTCGATTATGCGAAGCAGCACACGGCTTCATTAAGTGCGATCAAACATGAGCATGTTCGCCGCAGTGGTTTGGTAGTAAAGCTAAGCGATCACCAGCTTCGGCTGGTTCAGAACATTAGGGCAAACATGGAGGATTCCATCGATGCCCAAGCTCACGCGGGCACTGGGAAGTCCTTTGTGCTGAATGAGATATTGGCTCTTATGCCAGAGCGTAGAATCCTGTTCCTCGCTGATGTGGAACCGAAGCTCAAACCCATACGGGCTCGATTTTCCGAGGATCAGGTTTGGGCGGTAACATTCAGGTGGATGGCTACCAGACTTCTGGCGGGTGGGAATAGGACTCTTGAGACAAGGTTGGACGCGATTTCGAGATTGCCACTCTCGTATTCAGCGCTCGCAGAAAAGGCAGGGATCAGCTCCATCGGTAATCGTAATGCTGCCCGTGTGGCGGCTCTTTGCTGGTCGGTAATCGCCAAATTTAGTTTTTCAAACGATGCTCGGATCACCATCAGTCATATACCTTCCGACCAGGTCCGCTGGCTCTCGACTTCGGAACAAGAAATAGTAGCGGCCGCGGCCGGAAAGCTTTGGTTCAAGATGACAAGCTTTGAGGAAGAGGCGGATCCCCTTCCGGTCCGTGGCTACCACCGCGTGAAACAACTGGCTTTATCGAGACTTCATTTACCTGAATCTATTGATACGGTAATCGTCGACGAAGGCCATGACTTGAGCGGGCCAATGGTCGACATCCTCGACAGGTCTCCTCAAACTGTAATTACTTTAGGGGACCAGTTCCAAAATCTGCAAGGACGATACATGCCCCATAACGCGAGGATTCGCCATCGCGAAATGGCTATTTCGTTACGAGCAGGCCCAGCATTGGTCGATTACATCAACCCACTTTTAGCTGAGTTCCCAGACGTAAGCGCGTTACCGTTTGTAGCTGATAAGGCGAAAGACACGGTAGTGGCTGAATACCGAGCGGACTCATTCCCTCCTGAACCCTCAGTAATTCTGGTGGCCGATGAATGGGGTATTTTCGACTGGTTAATTCGCAATCGCGATTTGAGCCAAGGTGCTGCGGTCATTGACTGGACCAATCAGTTCGAACCATTCCTAGAGGGGTGTCTTGATTTATATATGCATGACAAGCGTCCGAGCCACGGGGCTATTGCTCGTTTCCGAAGCTGGGAACAATTGCATGCGGAAATGAGGTGGAACGACGCTTTTCTCAGGGTTGAGCAATGGCTTGAAGTTGTGGGTACCAAATTTGGTGTTTCCGGGCTTTACCAATGCGCAAAATTGGCTGAGCTCGCTGATGGAAAACCGTCACGTCCGTTGTTGGCCACAGTATTTACGGTGAAAAACTACGAATTTCCGAGAATGGCAGTTTCTGAGGACCTGTACTATTTTGCTGACCTGCGAAGTAAAACCGAGCTGTCAAAAAAGCTCGCATTGCTGTACACCGCGATCACAAGATCGTCTGGAAAAATCTACTTTCCGGATACGCATCAGGAGCGAATTGCGACAATTTTGAGCGCCCAAAGCTTGAGAGCAAAGCCACTAAACCTTCTTCACCTGAATGTCTAAGTAATTGCTGAGGCATTGGAGTTCATACGATGCGTCGGACCAATGCTTCATTGATCTATCGGAGAACGAAAAATACCAGAGCAGTACAGATCCTTCTCGCTCACACCAAGTTGGAAAGCACTGAATCGCCCATGGTTTCGTGAACATACCTACTGACTGCTCCTGGCCGGATTCTGCCAGTCACCACCTTCAGCTTTTCATCAAGCGTAACCTGTGTCCTGACAGCGGCAGGAAGATCACCCCTGATCATTGATGAGAGCGGGGTGTAAAATTGATTACAAGCGACGGGCTAGAGCTTGGCTATCTCGTGAGGTATTCCAATTGGTATTCCAATGAAAATACAAAGCCAATATTAATGATAATAATCAATCATATAAAATACCAATTCAGATTACCCCGGCCCAAATAATCATAAAAAGACGTCCACAGACGTCTTTTTTATACCTGTAATTCAGTAAGCTCATAGGCTTCTTTGCCTTTTAGCAACTGATGCCCGACGCGATAAACGAAGACGCTCCGCTCCGTGTCTAGCCCACCCCAAATGGAGCGCAGCTCGTCTTAGTCTTTGAAGAAATCTGGAAGGATGCCGAACAGGCTTTCTAGAAACTGCGCAGCAGACATTGGCTTGCCATCGGCGCTGAGAAACAAGGTCGTCCTCATATTTTTGATCCGGCGCGCCGAGCCTTTGCTTAACCTGATCTCCCCCGCTCGAATACCGAATTTCCCGCGCGGCGGCCGAGGGGTTCAGGTACCAGATCGATATCTCATGAACCCAGTGGCAAGGCCACTCACGCCCTCGCCGCCCGGTGTAGGGATACGCCGGCGGTCCAACCGATCCAGCGCCCGATTCACCACCGCAGGTCAGTCATGGCTCTCCTTCTCCCTCTTGTGCTTGCGATAATGGGAAAGTGAAATCCCCGTTTGGCGCTTGAAGTAGCGACACAAGTAAGAGGCGTCGGCGAAGTTCAGTTCGTCGGCCACACGGCCAATAGCCAAGTCACTGTATGAAAGGAGCGCCTTGA
>Ga0302347_1002976_pt1 | contig 15920 bp, 15 predicted proteins | sample PhyWR1_FD_202178 | JGI IMG/M metagenome (GOLD analysis project Ga0302347, IMG submission 202178) | Leaf surface microbial communities from wheat plants in UC Gill Tract Community Farm, Albany, California, United States - DLSL W.R1 (v2)... | ecosystem: Host-associated > Plants > Phyllosphere >...
TTACAACTGGATGATGAATTTCACCGAGAAATTGTTGGAATTTTGTGCCACTTCTGTGAATGGCGCTTCGGAATCTACATTCGGAGAACATACGATTAGCTGGAAAGCGCCTTATCCAAGAGTTTCTATGACAGAAGCGATCATAAAATATACAGGTTTCGACATCACCGGAAAATCTGAGCAGGAATTATTCGATTTCGCCAGATCTATCGGAATCGATGTGAATGAAACAATGGGTAAAGGAAAGCTGATCGACGAAATCTTCGGCGAAAAATGTGAAGGGAATTTCATCCAGCCAACATTTATCACAGATTATCCTGTGGAAATGTCGCCGTTGACCAAAAAACACAGAACGCAGGAAGGTTTGACCGAGCGTTTCGAATTGATGGTTTGTGGTAAGGAAATCGCGAATGCTTATTCAGAATTAAATGACCCGATCGACCAAAGAGAACGTTTCGAAGATCAATTAAAATTAGCCGAAAAAGGAGATGATGAAGCAACAGGATTCATCGACGAAGATTTCCTGAGAGCTTTGGAGTACGGAATGCCGCCAACATCAGGTTTAGGAATCGGAATGGACAGATTGATAATGTTCTTGACCAATAATCCATCGATCCAGGAAGTTCTTTTCTTCCCTCAGATGAGACCGGAAAAAGTAGTTCCAAAAGTGGAGTTGGGAGAAGATGAAAAAGTGATTATCGAAATTCTTAATTCTCAGGAAGAGCCTTTTCAAATGAACGAAGTAAAAACCCGTTCTCAACTTTCCGGAAAAAAATGGGACAAAGCTTCCAAAACTTTAACCAAAAATAACCTGGTAAAAGTTGATAAGATTGATGAAGTTTTGTGGATGAAATTAGTATAAAATTTAGTTTTTACAAATAAAAAACGAGTCCATATTTTGGACTCGTTTTCTTTTTTAAAGATGTATAAATTATTTACCCATAGCTGCATTCGTCATATCCTGGGACAGTTTGGTGTAATAGTCTGTCCAGAGTTTTCGATCTTCAGCAGTCATTTTTGCCATTGCAGATTGTGATTTTGTAGCCCATTCCTGCGCTTTCGCAGTTAATTCCTGAATTTTTGTGGCATCTTGCGCTTTGCTGGCCGCCATCATATCCTTCACGTAGGTGTTATATTCCTCGGCAAATTTTGTAATTTCAGGATCGCTAAATTTTGGCAGATCAGATGATTCTACAACATCTTCCACTTTTGCAGCCGCTTCGGTAGAGCCTACGGTTGCGGTTGATTCTGTCGTTTTCGGCGCATCTTTCTTGCATGACGTCAAGGAAAGTGCTGCCAAAGCTCCTAACATAAAAATTGATTTTTTCATAAAATTTTTTGGTTTGTTTGTTTCGTAAATGTATTCTTTTTTTCGATAGGTAATGTGTTTTATATAATATTTAAACTAATTATCTGGTTTTAATTTTTAAAATGATGAATTAGTATAAATAATAATTAGTGATAATCTATTATTGTGAGTAAATGAATATTGCGAATATTATTGGTTTCAATTACACCAACGATTTGAGTTGCTTTAGCCTAGTTGCCTAAATTAAACGATTTAGAATTGTTGGCGATGAGCAGGCATTTTAAATTTTAATGACCTGAAACAATCGACTATTTATCTTGCTTCCCTGTTAAAAACTTCTGGCTTCTGCTTTAATTTAATCCTTTCATATCTCGAAAAAAATCACCATATTTGTAAGCATTTTAAGAAAATAATTTAACAAATAAAAAAGAAATATTCTCAAGCTAACTATTTGAAAGATTGAGTCTTATCTCTTTAATAAAACAATATGAGTCAAAAAGAATATACAGCGAGTAGCATCCAGGCCCTGGAAGGAATGGAACACGTGAGACTGAGACCATCCATGTACATCGGAGATGTCGGCGTGAGAGGTCTTCACCATTTGGTTTATGAAGTAGTAGATAACTCTATTGATGAAGCACTGGCAGGCTATTGCGACACAATCAAAGTGACTATTCACGAGGGTGAGAGTATTTCTGTAAAAGATAATGGCCGTGGTATTCCTGTTGATTTTCACGAGAAAGAGCAGAAGTCGGCGCTTGAAGTGGTAATGACCAAAATTGGAGCCGGCGGTAAATTTGATAAAGATTCTTACAAAGTTTCCGGTGGTCTTCACGGTGTTGGGGTTTCTTGTGTGAACGCACTTTCAACCTTGCTAGTAGCGACTGTCAGCCTAAATGGAAAACTGTATCAGCAAAAATATTCCGAAGGAAAAGCTTTGGCAGATGTCGCCGAGATCGGAACGACTTCTGAAAGAGGAACGGAAGTTTTCTTCCAGCCGGACGGAACTATTTTTCAGGAATTGGTATACAATTACGATACGTTGGCCAACAGACTTAGAGAATTATCTTTCCTGAATAAAGGAATTACAATTACCTTGATCGATGAGAGGCATCCAAACGAGGACGGAAGTTTCAATTCAGAAGTTTTCCATTCGGAAGGTGGTCTTAGAGAATTCGTAGAATACATCGACGGAAACCGTGAATCTATTATGGAGAACGTGATTTTTATGGAAAGCGAAAGAGAAGGGATTCCTGTAGAAGTGGCGATGCGTTACAACACGTCATTTACAGAGAATTTGCACTCTTATGTTAATAATATCAATACCCACGAAGGTGGAACGCACTTGGCAGGTTTCAGAAGAGCCTTGACAAGAACGCTTAAAAAATATGCGGATGACCTTGGGATTCCTGCAAAAGAAAAAGTAGAAATTACCGGAGACGATTTCCGTGAAGGTTTGACTGCGGTGGTTTCTGTAAAAGTAATGGAACCTCAGTTTGAAGGGCAGACCAAAACGAAATTAGGTAACTCCGAAGTTTCCGGAGCGGTTGACAAAATTGTTGGCGAAATGCTGACAAACTTCCTGGAGGAAAATCCAAATGAAGCAAAAATCATCGTTCAAAAAGTTGTTTTGGCAGCGAAAGCAAGACAGGCAGCTAAGAAAGCACGAGAAATGGTGCAGCGGAAATCACCAATGGGCGGATCCGGATTGCCGGGTAAACTGTCTGACTGTTCTTCCAAAGATCCTGCTGTTTCAGAACTGTTCCTTGTAGAGGGAGATTCCGCAGGTGGAACGGCGAAACAAGGTCGTGACCGTCATTTTCAGGCGATTTTGCCTTTGAGAGGTAAGATTCTGAATGTGGAGAAATCAATGCTGCACAAAGTTTATGACAACGAGGAGATTAAGAATATCTACACAGCTCTTGGCGTTTCTGTAGGAACAGAGGAAGATTCCAAGGCGTTGAATATGAGTAAATTAAGATATCATAAAATCGTGATTATGACCGATGCGGATATTGACGGTTCACATATTTCAACCCTGATTCTGACATTCTTTTTCCGATTTATGAATGAGATGATTGAGAACGGTTACATCTACATCGCACAGCCGCCTTTGTATCTTTTGAAAAAAGGAAACAAAAAAATCTATGCTTACAACGAGAAAGAGCGCGAACAGTTCACTTTGGAATTGGCTCCGGACGGTAAAGGTGTTGAGGTTCAGCGTTATAAGGGTCTTGGGGAAATGAATCCTGAACAGCTTTGGGAAACAACCTTAAATCCTGAAAACAGAATTCTGAAGCAGGTAACGATTGATAATGCTGTAGAGGCAGATTCAACTTTCTCAATGTTGATGGGTGATGAAGTACCACCACGACGTGAATTTATAGAAAAAAATGCAGTCTACGCAAGAATAGACGTTTAAGTTATAAAATTGAAACCTTCCACATTTTGGAAGGTTTTTTGTTATCCATTCGAAAATAAATCAATATGAAAAACTTTTTGACAATTGTGTATCTCTCCGTACTGATGACTTCCTGCAACAAAACCGTAGAGAAGGAAATTACGATCAACAAGGGAAAAGACAGCGTCGCAGCGCCAGCTCAATTTGTGGTAGATTCTGTACGCGTTCAGGATTCTCTGGTGGTCAATAAAAACCTCACAACATTGTTCAACAAGCAGCTTTTGGTTTTTCCTTCCATAGAAAACAAGGTAATTCTGGACAGTATTTACAAAGAAGCACTTGTAGAAACTAAGTCCTACGATAAAAAATCTCTGCAGGCAGATCTGGAGAAACAGATGGCGAAAAGTTTTGATAAAACCAAAAATGACTCCAAAGAATGGTCGCCGGAATTCAAGCAGACCTGGGATGATACTTCCGGGATGAAAGTGATTTCCAATCAAGATAAAATCCTGACACTTCTTTATTCCGGCAGTGGATTTGCAGGCGGTGCCCACGGTTATTATTTCGAAAGCTACAAGGTTTTTGATCTTAATAAAAATGTAGTTGTCAATCAAAATGATATTTTGAAAAATGCGAAGGACCCGGCGTGGGATCAGGTGCTGAAATCTCATTTTAATGAACCTGAACAGAAAGAAATGCTTCTGGATGATAAAATTGCTCCAAATAATAATTTCTATTTTGATGATAAAAAAATCACCTTTGTCTACAATCAATACGAGATTACAGCCTATGCAGCAGGTGTTGTGTACATTACAGTGAATTTTTCTGAGATCAAAAATCTCCTAAAACCGGAATTCATCACACAGTATAAGATCAAGTAAAATGAGCAACCAAAACCTGCAAAATTATCGGAAGTTTTATCCGCTACATCACTTTATTTTCTACCCAATCTCTCTCGTGCTGCTTATAATTTCTATCCGTCAAATTGTTGTCGAGTTCAATCATAATAGCGGTTTGGCGATGATTTGGCTTGTTATTTCCGGGATAATTGTACTGATGATTACATTGTCGTTTATGCTGCGTCAGCATTACGCTTTGGGATTGCAGGACAGAATCATCATCAACGAGTTCAAAGTTCGGTATTTTGCGTTGACAGGGACAAGGTTAGAAAATTCTTCCTACCAATTTTCGGACGCACAGATTTTTGCACTCAGGTTTTCGAGCGATGAAGATTTGATTGAATTAATGAGCCAAACGGTGGCAAATGACTGGTCTGCATCCAAAATCAAAGAAAACATCATACATTGGAATGCTGATAACCGAAGAATATAATACCCAAAATAAAAGATATTAACTGCTAAAGCTTGGAATTCCAAGTCCTTATAAGACAACTTTAAAAAATAACTCAATTAAATGCTCTGAAAGTCTCAGAGTATTTTTACTTTTGATTCTATGAACGTTGCCTTCATCATCAATCCCTATTCTGCCAATGGAAATTACCAGCCTTTTTTGGATGATCTCTCGGCCAAAATAGATAATCCGGTTTTTCTGATTTCCCAGTCTCTGCAGGATACGGCTGATTTTATAGAAATCAACTGGGACCGTACTGATGTTTTTGTAGCTGTAGGCGGCGATGGAACGATTTCTACAGTCGCAAAAATGCTGATCAATTCGGATAAGATTCTGGCTGTTTTTCCTGCCGGCTCCGGCAACGGATTTTCGCGTGAAACCAATTTTAGTAAGAATATTACATTATTATTAGAAAAGATTAAAAATGAAAAATTTCGTGAGATTGATACCTTCACAGTCAACGGCCATTTTTCAATCAATGTTTCAGGAACAGGCTTTGACGGCAAAGTGGTCAAGGAATTTGAGAAAACCAATCGTGGTTTCAAAAATTATATCAAAGTTTCCATTGAGACCTTTTTCAATTATAAACCCATTCATATCAAATTTCTTGATTCGGCTTATGATGATCTCAACGGAACCTATTTGATGCTGAATATTGCTAATACTCGGCAGTTCGGTAATAATGCCTACATCGCACCGATGGCCAGCAAAAGTGATGGTTTGGTAGATTTGGTTTTGGTGAAGAAATTTCCGGTCTATTACTCGCCGTTTTTCGCTTACAGAATGTTCACAAAACGCCTCAGAAATGACGATTACGTGACTTACCTTCCCGTTTCTGAAATAGAATTTGAAGTTGACACCAGAAATTGGCATATTGACGGCGAATTTAAAAAGATAAAATCCCCGATTTCTATCAAGGTCCTGCCGAAGAGTTTGCGGATTTTGGTTTAAAATTTTACCGAATTTTTTATAATTCTTTTTCGGCGCTTTTTAAAATCCTGATCAATTCTTTCAATTCATCTTTGCTAAATTCATTGACGCTATGACTGTAAAATTCCGTTGGAAAAATAAAATAGTTGATCCACATTTTTAAAGATTCTTTGTAGATGGCTCCAATTTCTATATTATTTGCTAAAACAAACTTGTATTTTTTCTTAGAATTGCCAACTTTTGAATTCTGCTTTTTTTCTATGATCTCAAGCGCTTCAAGTAATTGTTGAAGTTCGGTTTTTTGAACTGTTAATGTCTTCTTGGAAATCCGATCATAAGTTTCATATTCCATCATAAATCCAAGAGAGTTTTCCTCGGAATCATTAGACAGATCTTTTGAAATTATCTTTTGAATATTAAGATTTTTAAATTTCGAAATATTAAGAGTTTCCTTTTCGAGAAGTGCTCCTTCTCTAGATTTTATTTTCAATCCACTTGATTTTACCAAAGGATTTTTCACAAGTGGCGGAGAGTTTTGCGCTGTCGTATATATTCCAAAATATAGTATTAAAAGGCTAATGATTTTTTTCATTGTGTCGTTTTTTGGTTTTGATAATTTTTAAATTAATCTGAAATAAATACTTTTTGTTCTAATGAGTTGACTTGTAAATATAATAAAGATATGATTTTAATTTTACCTGAATTTGATTTTACAATCCATTCTAAATATCAGAAACAAATTCCCTATTTTTGTATCAATCATCATTTATAGCTTGTGCAGAATAAACTAAAAATCATCAATGATCCCGTTCACGGCTTTATCAAAATTCCGCACGAGATTCTATTTGATGTCATAGAACATCCCTATTTTCAAAGACTGAGACGCATTTCCCAAACCGGTTTACTTTCACTCATTTTTCCCGGTGCAAAACACACAAGATTTCATCACGCTTTAGGCGCTATGAATCTAATGTTCAAAGCTTTGGAAACTTTAAAACTAAAAGGAATCAAAATTTCCAAGAAAGAAGAAGAAGCTGCGATGCTGGCCATTTTGATGCACGATATTGGTCATGGTCCATTTTCTCATGCTTTGGAAAACAGGCTGATGGACGATTGGCACCACGAGAAAATTTCAATTTTGCTCATGACCAGACTGAATGAAGAATTCAACGGAAAATTGGATTTAGCCATTGAAATGTTTCAGGGGAAATATAAAAGAATGTTCTTCAACCAGCTGATTTCATCACAGTTAGATGTCGACAGGATGGATTATCTGAAGCGTGACAGTTTTTATACAGGCGTTTCCGAAGGTGATGTTAATGTAGAAAGAATTATTTCTATGATGAATGTCTGCGAGGAAAAACTGGTAATTGATGCCAAGGGAATTTATTCCATTGAGAATTATCTCACCGCCAGAATGTTTATGTACTGGCAGGTTTACTACCACAAGACTGCTGCCCTGGCAGAACATGTTTTGGTTCAGATTTTAAACCGGGCAAAATATCTCGTTTCCAGTAATTTGGAATTGGAAGCGCCTTCCAATCTGAAGTATTTTCTGATCAAAAATAAGTTTGACGAGGCTACGGAAGAGGACATCAGAAGGTTTACAATGCTGGATGATATGGATGTTTTCCAGGCCATAAAAGAATGGACAGAGAATCCTGATTTTATATTGTCGAAGCTTTGTAAAATCGTTATTTACAGAGATTTTCCGAAAAGTATTATTTCATCAAAACCATTTTCTGAAGATTTTTTGAAACAAAAGGCAGAAAAAGTCAACCAATACTTTGATATTGATAATGGCGAGGAACTGGTAGGGCAAATTTCGAGAACGCTGCTACCGTATGATACTGAGAGACAGCCGATTTATCTTATGAATAAGATAGGAGATACCTTCAAACTGGAGGAGTCAGAAAATCAAATCCTCTTTGGCTGTATGGAAAATGCGACTGAGAAATACATCGCATATTTCCCGAGAGAAATATTATGATTAAAGTAAAACTGCTTTTGATTCGTCATAAAAAATTAATGGATAATTAATAAAATATTTATCTTTGCAAACTATGGAATTTACTGCGCAACAAATTGCAAATTTTATAAACGGGAAAATCATTGGAAATCCAGAAACTGTGATTACAGGCGTTTCCCCAATCGAGAATGGCGAAAGAGGACATTTGTCTTTCATAGGACAATCCAGATTCCTGGAGTTTTTGGATGATACAGAATGCGCAGTTCTTATTGTCTCAGAAAACTTAATAGAGGAAGATCAGGATTACAAACCGGTCATTATCATAGTAGAAGATGCGTATCTGTCTTTTCAGGTGCTGATGAATCTTTACCAGGAAATGCAGGAAAGAAGAACCGGAATAGAGCCGGGCTCATTCTTCCACGAGACAGCTAAGTTGGGCGAAGACGTCTATATAGGCGCGTTCACTTACGTCTCAGAAAAAGCAAATATTGGCGATGGTACTCAGATTTTTCCGCATGTGTATGTGGGAAAAGGTGTCAAAATTGGCAAAAACTGCAAGATTGACAGTGGTGCAAGAATATACGATTATTGTATCGTAGGTGATAATTGTGTCATCCATTCCAACACTGTGATTGGTGGCGACGGATTTGGTTTCCAGCCTACTGCGGAAGGTTTTAAGAAAATCCCGCAATTAGGTAATGTCATTATTGAAGACGATGTAGAAATAGGTTCCAATTGCAGTATAGACCGTGCAACCATTGGATCTACCGTGATCGGAAAAGGTACTAAGATTGATAATCTGATTCAGATTGCCCATAATGTGAAAATTGGTGAGAACAACGTTATCGCAGCCCAGGCTGGGATCGCAGGATCCACAATCATAGGAGACTGGAATCAGATTGGAGGACAGGTTGGCATTGTTGGCCACATCAAAATCGGTAATCAGGTGAAAATCCAGGCGCAGAGTGGCGTCAATCACGCGGCGAAAGATGGTGAGACACTTTACGGCTCGCCGGCAATTAATTACAGCGATTACAGAAGAAATTACGTACATTTCCGTAATTTTACCGACATAGTTAAGAGAATAAACGATTTAGAAAATAAAAAATCAGAGTAAGGTATCAGGAGCTAAGAAGCAGTTCTTCCCGCCTCAAAACTATTACAATGAGTGATAAACAAAAAACAATCAGCGAAGAAATCCACCTTTCAGGGATAGGTCTTCACACAGGCAGAGAAGTAAATCTTACTATCAAACCGGCAAAAGAAAACACCGGATTTGTGTTTGTAAGGACAGATCTCGAAGGTCATCCTCAGGTAGAGGCTGACGTCAATTACGTAACGACTACAGAAAGAGGAACTACTCTTGAAAAACTCGGCGTCAAAATCCATACCTGCGAGCATCTTCTTGCCGCACTGGTAGGAATGGACGTGGATAATGTCTTTCTTGAGATGAACAGTGCAGAGCCACCAATTCTGGATGGTTCTTCCAAATATTTTGTAGAAGCTATCGAAAAGGCAGGCGTCAAAGAGCAGGATCTTGCAAGAGAATATCTTGTGGTGAAGGAAGTGATGAACTACATCGATCCTTCTACCGGCTCAGAAATTACCGTCATTCCGGCAGACGATTACGAGATTACCACAATGGTAGATTTCGGAACCAAGGTTCTTGGAACTCAAAATGCCAGTATGAAAAATCTTTCAGAGTTTAAGGAAGAGATTGCACCGGCGAGAACATTCAGTTTTCTGCACGAGTTGGAACAGCTTCTGGACGCTAATCTTATCAAAGGCGGCGATATCAGCAATGCTATCGTTTACGTAGATAAGGAGCTGACGCCGGAAACCACTGAAAAACTGAAATTAGCTTTCGGAAAAGATGAAGTTTCCATCCGTCCAAACGGGATTCTCGATAATCTTACCCTCAACTTCCCCAACGAGGCTGCACGCCACAAACTTCTGGATGTGATAGGTGATCTGGCACTGGTAGGTGTCAGAATCAAAGGGCGCGTGATCGCCAACAAACCCGGACACTTCGTCAATACGCAGTTCGCAAAAAAACTTAATAGACAATACAAATTGCAGAAAAGAAAAAATGTTCCTGATTTTGATCTCAAGGCAGAACCTGTTTTTGACATCAATGGCATCATGAAATTATTGCCTCACAGACCGCCGTTTCTCTTGGTTGATAAGATTTTACAACTCTCCGAGACACACGTGGTAGGTTTGAAAAATGTTTCTATGAACGAGCCGTTTTTCGTAGGTCACTTTCCAAAGGAACCCGTAATGCCAGGTGTTTTGCAAATCGAGGCAATGGCTCAGGTGGGTGGGATTTTAGTCTTAGCCAATGTGCCGGATCCGGAAAATTATTCCACTTACTTCGTGAAGATGGATAATGTGAAATTTAAGAAAAAAGTAGTTCCCGGCGATCAGCTGATATTCAAAATCGAATTGATAGAGCCTATCAGAAGAGGAATTGTACACATGCAGGGTTATGGTTATGTAGGAGACAGCGTGGTTGTTGAAGCAGAATTGATGGCTCAGGTTGCTAAAACTAAAAATTAATCTATGATTCACCAGCTTACAGCAGTAGATCCCCGCGCTAAAATCGGCAAAAACGTTACCATAGAGCCGTTTACAACAATCGGTGCCAATGTAACGGTCGGTTCGGACACGTGGATAGGTCCCAACGTGACCATCATGGAAAATGTAAAGATTGGTAAAAATTGCAAAATTTTTCCGGGAACTGTGATAGGCGCAGTACCTCAGGATCTTAAATTTGACGGTGAAGATACTCAGGTGATCATCGGAGACGGAACAACACTTAGAGAATGTGTTACCATCAACCGCGGTACAAAAGCTTTAGGATATACTAAAATTGGAAATAACTGCCTGATTATGGCAACTTCACACGTGGCACACGACTGTATCGTGGGCGATAATGTGATCATTGCAAATGGTTGCGGAATCGCTGGACACGTGGAAATTGGAGATTTTGTAGTAATGGGCGGACTTTCTGCCGTTCAGCAATTTGGAAAAATCGGGAAACACGTGATGATTTCCGGTGGATCGCTCATCAGAAAAGATATTCCACCTTACGTAAAAGTGGCGAGAGAGCCGATATCTTATGCAGGAATCAATTCTGTAGGATTGAGGAGAAGAGGATTTACCAACGATAAAATTTTTGAAATCCAGAAAATCTACAGAGCTATTTTCCAGATGAAAATGAATACAACACAGGCAATAGAATTCATCGAAAAAGAAATGCTTCCGACTGTGGAAAGGGATGAAATCATCCAGTTTATCCAAAACTCACCTCGAGGAATTGTGAAAGGTTACGGATCCAACAAAGAATAAAATTAATATATCGTAGAGATGTAAAATCGTACAGCTGTGGATTTGCAGTTTAACAATTTTACGATTTTACAAAAATTTAACAATCAAGAGAATATATAACTAATGGCAACAAGCAACGATATCAGAAAAGGACTTTGCATAGAATTCAGCAATGATATTTTCAAAGTAATAGAATTTATGCACGTAAAACCAGGCAAAGGTCCTGCTTTCGTGAGAACAAAAATGAAATCTGTGACCAACGGAAAAGTACTGGACAACACTTTCTCTGCAGGCCACAAGATAGACGAAGTGAAGGTGATCACCAGAAAATTCCAGTATCTTTATGATGACGAGAACGGATTTCACTTTATGAACAACGACGATTTTTCCCAACTTTATCTTGACAAAGAAATGATTGAAAATTCTCAGTTTATGAAACCGGGCGAAGAAGTCACCATCATCCTGAAAGAAGCAGACGAGACGCCACTTTCCGCAGAATTGCCGCAGTCGGTGTACCTGGAAGTGATCGAGGCAGATCCTGGAATCAAAGGAAATACCGCAACCAATGCCCTGAAAAATGCAATCGTAGAAACCGGAGCCAGAATCAATGTTCCATTGTTTATCGAGCCGGGCGACAAAATCAAAGTCAATACAGAGGACGGATCTTATCTGGAAAGAGTAAAATAAAACAAAAATACAAGATGGAAGTCTGAAGTTGATCTTCACGCTTCCATTTTTTTTTATTTGGGCAGCTTTATCCGCCTTCCGTTTCCAATCTGTCACTCTGAGGCTCTCGCAGAGTCCACTCAAGTCGGGCTGCAAACGTTTCTCACTCAAACACGATTTTAAGCTAAAATCTAATGTCTAAATTCTAACATCTAACTATGACATTCAATCAGCCACAACAACTCAAAACCATCGCTGATCTCATCGGCGCAAGATATATCGGTGAGGAGGACTTTCCTGTCCTTGGAACCAACGAAATTCATATGGTAAAAGCCGGAGAAATTGTTTTCGTCAATCATCCGAAATATTACGACAAAGCTTTAAACTCCGGTGCTACAATCATTTTAATAGACAAAGAAGTGGAATGTCCGGTAGGAAAAGCACTTTTGGTTTCCGACGACCCGTTTAGAGACTTTAATAAAATCAATACACACTTCACCAGAATCTCCAATTTCAAAGAAGAACTTCACGATCTGGAAGTGGGAGACGGAACGTTCATTCATCCCTCAGTTGTGATTGGAAATGACGTCAGAATAGGGAAGAACTGCCATATTTTTCCAAATGTAGTCATCGGCGACAGAACTGTAATTGGCGACAACGTTGTCATACAGGCCAACACAGTTTTAGGAGGCGACGCTTTCTATTACAGAAAACTGAATGGAAACTTTGACAGATTGATCTCCGTAGGAAACGTGGTCATAGGAAATAATGTAGAAATAGGAAACGGCTGCACAATCGATCGTGGTGTCACCGATTCTACAGTTATTGGTGATGGAAGTATTCTGGATAATCAGATTCAGATTGGCCACGACACGATCATTGGTAAAAGAGTTTTGATAGCTTCGCAAACAGGAATCGCCGGCTGCTGCATCGTAGAAGACGACGTGACGGTCTGGGGACAGGTGGGAATGGCTTCGGGTGTGCGGGTAGAAAGCGGTACAGTTCTGCTTGCCAAAAGCGGTGTCAACCGGGATTTGAAAAAAGGAACCTATTTCGGATCTATCGCAGAAGAATTCAGAGATTACCTCCGAAAAGAAGTGAAACTCAAAAATCTGAAGTAAATCATACTTTATTAATTTAAAAATAAAATTTAATTGAACTAAAAATCTTATTTTTACGGTTCGTTACAGTCAGTTATGAAATTATACCTTACTTTAATCCTGTCGTTAGCATTTTCATTGACATTCAGTCAGAAGCTTGTCGATGTAAAGATGATTACCTTTAACAATGACACGCTTAGGACAAAAGTGAAAATTGTTACAAATATGTTTGATTCGTCTATGATTTATGGTAGTAGTTTTTCACCAAAAATAAAGACTGTCAATCCAGAAGGTAAAAAAGTAAATATGGAAGCATCCGAGGTCAAGGCGCTTTTATTTACTGATTTTAACGGAAAATCAAGGGTTTTCATAAACAATTCTCCAAACAAAAAAACTCTGAACGAGCATCTGTTTAACGGAAAAATATTGGACTGGTTCAGAGGTTATATGGCTACAAATGGAGGCGAAAATGGTTTTGATTATCTCTTCAATAAAGTAACGAATAAAGGAATTGGCGTCGGTTATTTTACAGGTCTGCCCAAGAAAAAGCTGATAGAGTTTTTCAGTGATGAGCCGGAGATGGCCAGTTTCATAGAAGAAATGAAAAGCAGTACGATGCAAAATGCTGAAAATAGTATAGACGTGTGTATGCAGCGTATTATTACAAAATACGAATCTCTTAAAGCGAAAAAATAATTAGTAAACAATAAATTAAAATAAAAAATGTCAGTATTAGTAAACAAAGATTCTAAAGTTATCGTACAAGGATTTACAGGTAACGAAGGTACTTTCCACGCGGGTCAGATGATCGATTACGGAACCAACGTTGTTGGTGGTGTAACTCCGGGAAAAGGAGGTTCTGAGCACCTTGGCAAACCGGTTTTCAATTCTGTAGCAGAAGCTGTAGAGAAAGCAGGAGCTAATGTGAGTATTATTTTCGTTCCACCTGCATTTGCTGCAGATGCTGTGATGGAAGCTGCTGAGGCAGGTATCAAAGTTATTGTATGTATCACAGAAGGGATTCCTGTTGCTGATATGGTAAAAGTTAAAGATTATATCCAAGACAGAGACTGTAGACTGATCGGTCCAAACTGTCCTGGTATCATCACTTCAGACGAAGCTAAAATTGGAATTATGCCAGGTTTCGTTTTCAAAAAAGGAAAAGTTGGTATTGTTTCAAAATCAGGAACTTTAACTTACGAAGCTGCAGATCAGGTTGTAAAAGCTGGTTTTGGAGTTTCTACTGCGATTGGAATTGGTGGAGATCCAATCATTGGAACTACAACTAAAGAAGCATTGGAATTGTTCATCAATGATCCTGAGACCGAAGCGGTCGTAATGATCGGAGAAATTGGTGGATCTTTGGAAGCTGAGGCTGCAAGATGGTACAAAGCAAGTGGTTCTACAAAACCGGTTGTAGGCTTCATCGCAGGACAGACTGCTCCAAAAGGCAGAACTATGGGTCACGCTGGTGCCATCGTAGGTGGTGATGATGATACAGCTCAGGCAAAAATGGCTATCATGGCAGAAAACGGAATCCACGTTGTAGATTCTCCTGCTGAGATCGGCGTAACTGTTGCCAAAGTTTTAGCATAATACAAAATTGACTGCAATCTTTCGATTATAATATTTTGAGGAGCTCCACAAGAGCTTCTCATTTTTTTTATTTAAATTTGACAAAAATATATTTACAAACACACACAAGTATGAAAAAAATAATTTTTGCCTCATTCGCTCTTTGTTCATTCCTTTCCCAGGCGCAAATAGACCTAAGATCTACTGAGTTTGGCGTGGTTGCTGGAGGAACCTATTCCAGAGTTAGAAATGCACACAACCCGTCCGGACCTAGAATTTCTGTTCTCGCAGGCGTAGCAGCACAGGCACCCATAGGAGATGGTGAGCAGTATTACCTTCAGCTAGAAGCCTTATACTTTGGAGCAGGCGAAGGCGGAGAAAGAAAATACGAGGATGCCAAAGGGTGGGAGCACGCCGTCTACGCCAATAACTATTTGAGTGTACCAATCAATTTCAAAGCTTTTTTCTCTGAGGCAGAATCTGAATTTTTTGGATTAGTCGGTCCGAGGTTTAACTTCCTTCTCAATCAAAAAGTGACAAATCCCGCAAAAGAATATTACGCAGCAAACAGCTATGGTAAGGCAAATTCTGTGAATATCGGAGTTGGTGCCGGCGTAGGTTTCAGTTACAAGAGACAACTGGAGATTGCCCTCAAATATGATCTCGGTTTGTCCGATGCTTATCCGGATCTCAAGAATTCACCGGATAATCAGACTACTGATGCGAACGTTGCCAAGAAAAAATCAGAACAGGTCATCAGTTTAGGATTGACTTATTTCTTCAAATAAAAAAATAAAGGCTGTGAATTATTCACAGCCTTTATTTTTCTCGATCTAAAAGGATAATCTTATTTATTTTTGATGATCTCTCTGATTTTACCTTCAATTTCTTCTGACAGTTCAGGATTGTCTTTCAGGACGTCTTTTACGGCATCTCTACCTTGTCCCAGCTTCGTGTCCTCGTAGCTGAACCAAGAGCCGCTTTTCTTGACCACAGCAAGATCTACAGCAGTATCAAGAATCTCTCCCGATTTTGAAATACCTTCACCATACATAATATCAAATTCTGCCATTTTGAAAGGCGGAGCTACTTTGTTTTTTACAATTTTCACCTTTACACGGCTTCCAACGGCTTCGTCACCATTTTTGATTGGTGCACTTGCTTTTCTGATATCAATTCTTACAGAAGCGTAAAATTTAAGTGCATTTCCACCGGTTGTAGTTTCCGGATTTCCAAACATTACGCCGATTTTCTCACGAAGCTGGTTGATGAATATTACAGTACATTTTG
>Ga0302347_1002977_pt1 | contig 15919 bp, 13 predicted proteins | sample PhyWR1_FD_202178 | JGI IMG/M metagenome (GOLD analysis project Ga0302347, IMG submission 202178) | Leaf surface microbial communities from wheat plants in UC Gill Tract Community Farm, Albany, California, United States - DLSL W.R1 (v2)... | ecosystem: Host-associated > Plants > Phyllosphere >...
TTTTTTAGCAAGCTTACTTCAAGGAATTAATAACATTTATGAACTGAATCAAAACTGGAATGAGATTGCTCTACGTTTTCCGGAATTGTATTTTATCATTCTAAGATTAAAAAGCAAAGAAGTGCAATCTAAGATTGAGGAACTGATTATTGATTAAGGCTTAGCAGCTTCACTCTGACATTGATTGACAAATTTTGTTAAGACGACAAATGCCCTAGCCCCGATTGCAGTGGTTACCCCGCAACAAGCCTTGGGAAAAGTTTTGGCGTGAGGAGTATGAGCGGAAAGCGGGAAATAGCTCCTAAGTAAATTTTTTAGATTACTTCGCTTCGTTCGCAATGACAAATAAAAAACCTCAGAATTGCTTCTGAGGTTTTTTCTGAATATTTTCAGTCTCTCTAATTATTTAATACAGTTAATGCATTTTCTTTTACAACTCGCTTAGCGAATCTGAATTTTGGTCCCCAATAATTATCGTCTAGTGAAGAAACCATTACACCTTTGGATGTTGCGGCGTGAATAAACTTCACTTCGCCTTCTGGTGTTACATCTTCCACGATTCCTACGTGAGAGATTCTGCTGCCTCTGTGTGAGAAAAACACCAAATCTCCTTTCTGAAGTTCTGTTTTTTCTACAGAATCACCTTCTTGGGACTGTTGAGCTGCTACTCTTGGAAGATCCATCCCTGCTGCTGCGCCAAAAACTGACAATACGAAAGCAGAACAATCTATTCCGCTTCTGGAAGTTCCCCCGAATCTGTATGGTGTTCCGAGATAACTTTCAGCTTCGGATAAGATATTGTCAATCGTATTGCTGTGTCTGATTGCATTTTCTATCGCTGACCTTTTGATAACATCGTTTGTATTAGCAATAGATGCTAAAACTTGTTGCCCTTTGTTGTTTGATTTGTTGGTTACGGGTTTTACGTTTACATCCAACGATGCAAATTTGGCATCAGTTTTGTATGTTTGATTGTTAGAAACCACATAGTTAGAAACACAAGACTGAAGTGTAAAAAACGTGGTCACAAATAAGATATAAACTAGAACTCTTTTCTTCATATATATTTAATTATTTGTGTTAAACTTTAGGTTGGTATTTTGTGATTGCATAGCAAAAATAGCCATTACCGTTTAAAGGGTCTTCCAATTCAAACTGAGAGACTTTTAGTTTAACATATTTTAACAGTCTTTTTAAGAATGTTAAAAAAAAATAAACCGCAAAGCCTTTATTTGGGCATTGCGGTTTTATTTTTAGTTAAGATTCTTTAACTTTTTTGTAGATATTTATCTAGTGAATAGTAATTCTCTATATTTTGTCATTGGCCAAAGCTCATCGTCAACCATCATTTCCAGAGCGTCAGAAGCCTCTCTAATGTTATCAAACAAAGGGATAACTTTGGTGCAATATTCCTCTGCTTGCTTTTGACTTCCTGACGTATTTTTAGCTTTTTCTTTAGCAGCTAATAAATTGTCAACACCAACTTTGATTTGAGAAACATTTCCGGAAATATCAGAAATCAATGCCAATTGTTCTTTTGCCAAAGTTTTGAATTCTTTGTCTCCGAAGATTTCTTTCAAACCTTTAACGTTCTCAATCAATCTGTTTTGATAATTAAGTGCTGCAGGAATGATGTGGTTTCTTGCAATATCAGCCAAAACTCTAGCTTCGATATCAATTACCGTTGAGTATTTTTCTAATTTGATTTCGTTTCTAGCTTCGAATTCTCTGTGGGAATAGATTCCTAACTCCTCGTAAAGCTCAACGAATTTTTGGTCTAATTCCATTTTGAGAGCTTCCGGAGTTGTCTTCAAATTGTTAAGACCTCTTTTCTTAGCTTCTTTGGCCCAATCGTCAGAATAACCGTCACCTTCGAACATAATGCTTTTGGATTGCTTGATGTATTCTCTCAAAACATTGAAAATCGCTTCGTCTTTTTTAAGACCAGTTTCAATCAAAGCATCAACTTCAGTTTTGAAAGTTTTTAATTGTTTAGCCGCAATTACATTCATTACAGTCATTACTTCCGCACAGTTTGCAGAAGAGCCCACCGCTCTGATTTCGAATTTGTTTCCGGTAAAGGCAAAAGGCGAAGTTCTGTTTCTATCGGTATTATCTAAAAGAATTTCAGGAATTTTTCCAACAACATTCAGTTTCAACTCCGTTTTTTCTTCAGGAGATAACTTTCCGTCCGTTACTTTTTCCAATTCTTCCAAAACGCCGAACAATTGACTTCCTATGAATGCTGAAATGATTGCAGGTGGCGCTTCATTAGCTCCCAATCTATGGTCGTTGCTTGCAGATGCAATACTTGCTCTCAACAAATCCGCATAATCGTGAACCGCTTTCAAAGTATTAACAAAGAAAGTCAGGAACTGAAGGTTTTTCTTTGGATTTTTACCCGGACTCAAAAGGTTTTCGCCAGTATCTGTTCCCAAAGACCAGTTGTTATGTTTTCCACTTCCGTTAACACCAGCAAATGGTTTTTCGTGAAATAAAATATGGAAGTGATGCTTGTGTGCAATTCTTGCCATAATATCCATTAATAATGAATTGTGGTCCACTGCAACATTTGCTTCTTCGAACATTGGTGCCAACTCGAATTGGTTAGGCGCAACCTCGTTGTGACGCGTTGTTACAGGAATTCCTAACTTCATACATTCGATTTCCAACTCCTTCATATAATTCATCACTCTTGTAGGAATCGAACCAAAATAATGGTCATCTAACTGTTGTCCTTTTGCAGGAGAATGTCCTAGCAAAGTTTTTCCAGTTAAAACCAAATCTGGTCTTGATTGATACAAAGCTGTATCTACCAAGAAATATTCTTGTTCCCAGCCCAAAGTTGGAGAAACTTTTGTTACATTTTTATCGAAGTAAGACTTGCAGACATCCGTTGCTGCTTCATCAACCGCATTCAAAGCTCTTAATAATGGTGCTTTATAATCTAAAGTTTCGCCTGTGTAAGAAATGAAAATCGAAGGAATACAAAGTGTAGTTCCCATAATGAAAGCCGGAGAAGTTGGATCCCAAGCAGTATAACCTCTAGCTTCAAACGTATTTCTGATTCCACCATTTGGGAAAGAAGAAGCATCTGGCTCTTGCTGAATCAATAACGCTCCGCTAAATCTCTCGATTGCTCTACCGCCTTCGATTGGCGTGAAGAAAGAATCGTGTTTCTCAGCAGTTGCGCCTGTTAATGGTTGGAACCAGTGTGTGTAGTGTGTTGCGCCTTTGGACATTGCCCAATCTTTCATCGCAACAGCCACTTGGTCTGCAATGTGTCTCTGGATTTTTGTTCCTTTTTTAATAGCATCTAAAATAGATTGGAATGCTTCTTTCGTCAGATATTCTCTCATTGTTTCTTCAGAGAATACATTTTGACAAAACAATTCTGAAAGTTTGGAAGGTATAGAAACCGCATTATCCTGTCTGTAATTTCTGAAAGGAAGCTCGGCTAAGGCTTTAAATCTTAATGTTGACATAAAAGTGTGTTATTTTTAACACGGCAAATTTACAAAAAATATAAATTCAAATTAATTTACCCCTGAAAATTTATAGTCATTTTAAATAAAACAAATTTAAAACTTAAAACAACCCCTAAATTTCAAGACAAATCAATTCACGTAAACAAAAACTTTTATTTAATATTTGTTATCAAATTATGAATGAAATTTATTTTTAGAATATTGATGAGAAAGTTTAACTTTAAAAACTATTATAAATTAATCAACCAAGAAGCACATAAAAGCAACAATCATTTGAAATTCAACTAATTAACCAAAATATTTTGACTTAAATAAAATTTCATATCTTTGCGGACTTTTACAAAAATTTTAATATATGGCAAATTCAAGAGCAAGAGAAACCACAGAAGCTATCGAAAGATTATATGTCTCTATGAGACACTTATTCTATAGAGGATTTTTCAAACCATCTGGAGTGTCGGGCGAATCATTAAGAAAATTATTAATGGTCATCAATCCCGAAATCTACGGAAGTATGAGCGTCCCTAACAAGATAGAATTGGACGGTTTGCTTTATGTTCTTGACCGTCTCCCGGAAGGCATCGAGGAGTGTTCTTTTATCCATTTGACTTCTGACGAAGGTTTTGACAAAGGAAGTTTCGAGCCAATCGTTCCTAAGAAAAGACGTAGAAACTGCTACAGAATAGATGAACACCAAATGAACATCGAAGTTCTTTTGGGACGTTCTGAGATTTATGATATCCTGACTCACTTAACATTCCTTTATTTGGAAGCTGATAAAATTAAAAATATCGGTTTCGATTTGGATAATGAAGGTCGCCCAAAACGCATCTGGAAAATCATTGAAGAGGTTGCAAAAGGAGAGAAAAAATACAGCAGAAAAGAAAAAGAAGTGGCATTGATTCATCTTTCTTCTTTCTTGGGAAGAACTTTTGATGAAACCCTGAATGCTTATAACAACTTCGGAGACGACAAAAATCCGGACCGTTTGTTCAAAATCATTTATTGGTTAGGTCAAATCAGCCTTGATGATTGGAGAGAAACAAGGGAAAGAGAAATCCATTTTTCAGCGATTCTTCAGGAACGTGTAGGTCATCACCTTTTCGGGGAAAGATGGGCGAACAAAATCAAGAATATCCTTGTAGAAAACAATCTTCATATGCGTCCGCTTCACATCATTAGTGCCAATATGCACTCTGTGAAAAATATGCTTTTCGCAAATGAGGCTCTTAACAAAAAAGCCACAAAAGAAGTAGATTATAAATTATTTGCTGACATCAGTAATAAGAAAGACCTTCAGGAAAAAATCCTAGACCACGCATTGAAAGAAGGAATGATTTATATTGATGACAACAGCGGAAGTAATATCGATGTCCAAATCATCGACCTTTCTAAAACTGAACTAAAGAATTCGGTTTTCGCTAATCAAAAATACAAAGGCGACGATGTGATTTTGGTTTTCGATTATGCTTTCGGTGAACAAGCTTATGAAGTAATGGACGAATTGTTAAGACCTTACGAAGTGAACGGCGAAGTTTATATGATGAAAGTTAAATCCGTCTCTATAATGGGGAAAGCAGGAATCTTGACCGGTGGAAAAGGCGATATTATGATTCCAACGTCTCACATTTTTGAAGGAACTGCCGATAATTATACTTTCGAAAACGCTTTGAAATTGGAAGATTTTGTAGATGATGAGGTTAAAGCTTTTGAAGGACCAATGATTACTGTTCTTGGAACATCGCTTCAAAACAAAGATATCTTATCCTATTTTATGACAACTTCTTGGAAAGCCATCGGACTGGAAATGGAAGGTGCGCATTACCAAAAAGCGATTCAGGTAGCTAGCAAAATTCGTCATCACATTTCTCCGGATTTGTTTGTGATGTACGCTTATTACGCTTCTGATAATCCATTAGAAACAGGAAGTACATTATCTTCCGGCGGACTTGGACTCACAGGTGTAAAACCAACTTATATGATTACGCATAAAATCATCGAGAAAATTCTTGATAAGAAATAAAATTGAAAGCCTCCGATTTGGAGGCTTTTTTTATGAGAAAATATCTCACTGATGATGCAGACAGAACAAATTTTCATTTTAATGATTTGCCAAATCAGCCAAATTTGCGAGAAATATTATATAAAATTCGCAATCGTATAAATCAGCAAACCGACCAATCCACCGACAATAGTTCCATTGATTCTGATGAATTGCAAATCTTTCCCGACTTCCAGTTCCAATTTTCGGCTGAGTTCTTTACCTTCCCAATTGCCAACCGTTGTACTAATGAGTTCACCAAAATTCTGTGTGTTTTTCAGAATATATTTATAGGCAGTCAATCTAACCCAATTATCAATTCGACTTTGGAATTGCTCATCATTTTGAAGGTTAGAAACAAATTCATCAATGTTTTTTTTGACATAAGATTTTAGTTTAGAATCTTCGTCTGATAGTTCTCTTATCAAAGAAGATTTCAGAGATTGCCAAATATCAGAGGAATATTGTTTGATTTTATCACTTTGCAGAAAATCAGATTTTATAGAATCAAATTCTGTTTCCCATTTTGGTTCATCTTTCAGTTCTTTGGAAAAATCAAAGATTTTGTTTGTGATTTCTGCTCGTAAGGGATGATTAAGATTTTCTTCAACTTCCAGAAAATAATCGCTTAAACCTTTGGTGATTTTTTCTGCAATTTTATTATCTACCGATTTTGGAATCAGAAAAAAACTCTCCTTTCCTACTCTTTCGGAAACCATTTGCTGATTATCCAGAATATAATTTTTGATTTGAGAACTTAGATTGGTAATAATTTTCTGATGGTCATTTTTATTGAGAAGATATTCGATTCCGTTTCCAATAACTGAGTTTAATTTGATTGAATCCGTCATTTCCTCAGCTTTATTTGAAATAAATTTCACAACAGATTCATCATCTAACTTATTCAGAATATCTTTAAGAATCGATGACAACTCATTAATCAAAACATTCTGATTATTATCCTTAGACAGCCAATCCCCTACATAAACCGAAATTTTTAGTTTCTGAATATAAGGACGAATATTTTGAGGTGATAGAAAATTATCAACCACAAAATTTCCTAGATTATCTCCGATTTTTTCTTTAGAATTCTCAATCAAATTGGTATGCGGAATTTTAAGTCCTAAAGGATAATTGAACAAAGCCGTCACCGCAAACCAATCCGCCAAAGCACCAACCATCGCCGCTTCCGAGAACGCACGGATGTATCCAATCCAATGCGAATGATTTTCTTTTTGCAAAATCGTCATTGTTATGAAAGTAACCGCCATCAGAATAAATAATCCTGTCGCAAGATTTTTGTAGCGCTTGAGTTGTTGTTTTTTCAATTCATCATTCATAAATCTGGAAAATCGAAAATCATTCCAAACAAAATTAATCAAAATTTGATGGAATACTCTTGAAAATCATATCAATAAATCTATACTAAAATGTTTATTTTTTTAGTTTTGTGTTTAGAAAACAATTCTATGAAAAAACTCTCTGTACTGATGGTAATATTCTTATCATCATTCTTCTACTCACAGACCCAAGATCTTTATGCATTGGCAAAAGGAGAACATTTGGGATTCAACGCTATCTTTGACCAAAAGGACAATCTTTTCGGTTACATTTCCATCTATTCTTATGGAAAAAGCAGTGATAAAACCAAAAAATTCGAATATGTAATCCTCGATAAAAACCTGAATCCAATCGCGAACAAAGAGTTTGAAGGTGATATCACAGCAGGCGATTACTACGGCTATATGGATTTTCGAGGAGAAATTATCCTCCGCCCTTCCAGAATAGACCGAGAATTCGTGACCAACAAAACGGTTTTCACGCCATCTTCAATGGTCATTGACCTGAAAGACAATTCGGTGAAAAAGAAAATCTATTATGATTATGACAATGGAACATTCAAGGAAATCACAGAACAGAAATCTTGGAAAAGTGCCAGAAAAGAAAACCGTGAAGAGAAAAAGGAAAAAGGTTACAATTACATTTCTTATGTCGTAGAAATCAAAGAAGGTGGATATATTGCTGTAGAATATAATGATTATGGGAAATATGTGAATAACAACAGTCTCATCAAATTTGATGAAAATAAAAAGGAATTATGGCGATACAAGTACAATACTTCTGGTGACAAAAAAATAAATGAGGAGATTTCTTTAATCGATAAGGATGAAAAGCATCTCTTTTTCCTAGTCAAAAAAACGATAGACAAAAACAAGCAATATTCTCTTTTGGTACTTGACATCAAAACCGGAGAACAAAAAAGTTTTGAAAAAATAGAAGTCTTGAACAATGAAACTCTGGATTATATCACGAGTTTGTACTCCTACACTTTCGGGAATATTGATAACGACAAAATTTTCGATGATAAGATTGTAATGCTCGGCAACCACATTACCAATGACCTCCGAAAAATCGGCTACACCAGACTTTTGGTGGATAAAAATACATTTGAGGTCAACGTAAAAGATCTTGATCACCTTGACCTTGTAAGTTATATTCCTAAGATCAAAGAAAGTGGATTAGTAGAATCTGGTTATTACTTACATCCTCGTGATGCCTATTTTCTGAAAGACGGAAGCGTTGGCTTAATCTTGGAAAAGTATAAACCAGAAGGACAATACAGCGCACCAAAAACCACAGATTTGGTTTACATTTTTACGGATAAAGATTTTAAAACAAATGGCGTAAAGATTTTTGAAAAGGAAAAATCAAAATGGTCTAACTCCGATTATCTGTTTTCTCAATATCTGAACGATGGAAAAGATGTGGTCTTCTTCTACCGAGATTATGTAAAAGATAGCGAGACAAAGGAGAAAAACTGGAATCTGTACATCAATACATTAATAGACGGAAATTTCAAACAAGAAGTTGTACCAATCTCTGCCAAAGACGATTATATAGTTTATCCGTATGTTGGAAAAGAAGGCTATATCTTGTTGAGAGAATATAATCAAAAGGAAAAATACAATAAGATCCGTTTGGAACGTCTCAATTATTAAGACAAAAGTCTCTGAGTTTTCAGGGACTTCTTTTATTATAAAATTCGGTAATGTATTTGATATCATCCAGACTTAAATTCCACATAAAATTGAGAAATTGCTGGTAACTTTCGCTCTGGTTTTTTGGATCAACTCTGTCCAGATAACGATTGAGCTTGTAGTTTTTGCGGGCTTCATATATTTTTTCAAAATTCTTTCCCAACCAATATTTGTAGTAATCTTTATCCGGATCTTCTTTTTGAAGAAATTGCAAAGCAGAATAAATTCCAACTCCATAATCTTCCGACTGATAAAAATTAGGAAGGACTTCCATTTTCGCTATTTTCTGCAGGTCAATAAAATCCGGTTTCGGTTCTTCTTTTGAAACCAAATCCTGCAAAGGGAAATGCTTGTCAAGATATTGTATCCTCGCCTCTATCTCAGGATGCGAAGCCACAGAATCTTTATCTATCTTCTCTTTGTAATGAGAATAATCGTAGCCGGAAAAGTCTTCCTTTTTCATCCATTGTTCCTTGAAAGGATAATTCGGAAGGTCAAAAAACTGTTTATACGTTTCAGCCTTGACTATTTTTGGAGAAATCGTATCGTATTTTTTCAAATTCAACAAAGCTTTCCTGAAATCTGGTTTGGAAAAATTCGATTTCTGATAATAGATATAACCAAGAGAATCTGCTTCATTTTCCTGTTTCCTTTTCTGTGCACTGAATTTGTACAATTGTCTTTTGTAAAACTGATGCGCTTTCTCACCCTTGTTATTTTGAACTAATGTCAAAGTTTTAGCTTCAGCTTTTCCATCTTTTCCCAACTGAATATTTTCTAATTGAATCTTGATGGAATGGTCCAAAAAAAGGTGGCCCAACTCGTGGCAAATCACTGATGCCAATTGCCCCTCATTATCCACCCAATTGAAAAGGCCCATATTCACAACCAAAGTTCCGTCTCCCATACAATAGGCATTTGGGCTGTTATCTTTTTCTACCAGAACTTTCAAGTTTGGAAAATCTAAAGAATTGCTTTTAAGAATCTGTTCAACCATTTGATTCACATAATGGTTAAACCCTGTATTGAACACAAAATTTTTATTCTTCACTTCACCCTGAAAATCCTTTTGAAATCTTGACAAAGCTGCAGAAATCTCTCTTCCGGTTTTCCCTTCGTATTTGTCCTTTTGTTTCTTATTATAAGTTTCAGAATCTTTGACATAAGTGGTCAAAAAACTTTTTCGCTGAAGATAGTCTGCTGTATCAATCGGTTTATAGTTGTTTTGAGCATTAGAAAAAGAAAATATACTCAACATCAAAACCAATAAAAATCTATTCATCAATAATATTTTTAACAAAAATAATGTTTTCAGATGACGATGATTACATATTCTATATTTTTGTAGCAAAAGCTTTCTATGAAAAAAATTATCAATGTTGTTCTGGTAATCATTGCTTCTGTTATTGTCCTCATTTACATTACGGGATACAATTATCTTTTCCGGGGGGTACAATTAACATATCTGCGAGGTAAAAACGGACCAACCATTGATGATGGAAAAGATTTCCCTTCAAAACCCATTTCCAGAGGAAATCAAAAACCTTGGCCTATTGATATCAGTTATAATAAACAACCTTTGTCTCCAGCTTTGGAAAAACATTTAATGGACACAAAATCTGTTTCATTTTTGGTAATCCAACACGGCAAACTTTTACAAGAACATTATTGGGACGGCTATAACAAAAATACACTCAGTAATTCTTTTTCTATGGCGAATACAATTACTGTTTTGCTAATGGGAAAAGCTATAGATGATGGTAGGATAGAAAGAATTAATCAGCCTTTTTCAGATTTTTATAAAGAATTTTCAAATGATAAGTTTGGAAAAAATTTGACTTTAGAAAATCTCGCTTCAATGCAAGCCGGACTCGATTGGGAAAACGATTATAAGAATCCTTTTTCCAAAAATGCAGCTACTTATTATGGCTTTTCCATTTCGGATGTTGTTTTCAAAAGTAAGTTTAAACATAACCCGGGTGAAAAGTTTGAATATCAATCTGCCGCACCACAACTATTAGGTTTTGCGGTAGGCAGAGCCATTCAGATGCCATTATCGATGTATGTTTCAGCCAAGCTTTGGAAACCTCTCGGGATGGAACACAATGCAGAATGGTCAGTTGATGGTCTTGGTATAGAAAAATCGTTTTGCTGCGTCCATTCTACCGCCAGAGATTTTGCTAAAATTGGATCGTTACTTTTAAACAGGGGAAAATTCGAAGACATCCCTTGGATCAATGAAAATTTTGTTGATAAAATGACAACACCTGCAGAAGATACCAATGGTGTTTACGGAATGGGAATCTGGATTCCAAAATTCATCATTATTATATGCACGGAATCCTCGGTCAATACGTCATTATGATTCCGGAATATGATATGATTATTGTAAGATTAGGCAACGAACAGGCGCCAGAAAAAGATTCTAAAAACAGACCAAAAGAAGTAGAATTTTACATCAACGAAGCTTTAAAGTTCGCAACAAAAAACTAATCCGCGTCGTAATCCAACAAAGCAAAAACGCTCAACAACGTACTGTTTTTCAGTTTCTGTTCAGCTTCTTTCATATATTGCGCATCATTGTTTGCAGGAACATAGATTTCGTAAAAGTTCTTGTTTCTAATTACAAACAAAGTCGAACCAATAATCATCGTCAGAATATCTTCTGACTTAGGTGCGTTGTGAAAAACACCGGAAACTATTCCTCTTTTGATAATCTCGTCCAATCTGCCAACACAAGTCTGGTAAAACTCCAAAAGATCATCTTTTACATTGTCCAGAGAACGCATTTCCTGAGTTACAAAACCGTGAAAATAACTGTATTTGAATAACAAAGAAATCACATAATTCACGATTTCCTTCATCTGCATCTCCGGTTTTCCTTCTTTTATAGTCTGCGCAAACTCAGAAAAACTCTCTTTTGTCCTTTGCACACGATACTGATAAAGATAAGACATCATCTTTTCTTTGGAACCAAAATAGTAAGAAATCATTGCAACATTGATTCCCGCTTTGGTACAAATATCCCGTACAGACGTGCCTTCAAAACCTTTTTTAGCAATCAGTTCCTCTGCAACATCCAGAATTTTTGTTTGTTTATCAGTAAATTTTTTCCTCATTCTTTATGAAAGATTTAATGTAAAATTAAACTAATTTTCATCAAAAACAATAGATATCGATTACAGAATTTAACAAATTTTAACTTTTTATGATTCGCATAATAATTTGGGCAGCTTTATCCGTCCTCCATTCCCGCTGTTTTGCAAATTGCCAGCACTTTTCCCAGTCCAAATTTGCAAAACGAGCTCCATTCAGGCCGGGCTGCGTGCAATTCATCGTTCAGTAAAAATCTTTAATTTCTTATCTTTGACTATGGATTTTTTGGATTTTCATCATCATAAACAAAATAAAACCGGGATTTATAACCTGAATCTTAGCGAGGTGATTCCACAAGGTAATTTCTCGGTTGGTTTGCATCCAAAAGATATTTCAGAAAACTGGAGATTCGATTTCGACAAAATCAAAGAAATTTCTTTATCAAAAAACTGTCTTGCCATCGGCGAATGTGGTTTGGATGGATTAATTAACATCGATGAAAATCTTCAAAACGAAATATTTCAAAATCATATTTCTTGGGCAGAAGAGATCAAGAAACCAATTATCATCCATTGTGTCCGTAGATTTTCGCAAATTTTACATTATAAAAAAGCTAAAGTTCCTTTGGTAATTCACGGTTTCAATAAGAAAGAAAATATTGGAAAAGAACTTCTGGAGGCAGGGTTTTATCTCAGTTTTGGAAAAGCAGGATTAGATAACTTATCTTTGCAAAAATTGATTAAAGATTTTCCCGTCCAAAAGATGTTTTTGGAGACCGATGATGCAGATTTTGACATTGCAGAATTGTATGAAAAAGTTTCAGAAATCAAATCCATTTCTTTGGAAAACCTGAAAACCCAAATGTGGGATAACCTTGAAAATGTTGTTAATTATGGATAAATTTTGGTTAGAACGCACCGAATTACTGATAAAAGATGAAGGCATTGAAAAGCTGCAAAACGCTAAAGTTTTAGTGGTTGGATTAGGCGGTGTAGGTTCCTTTGCAGCAGAATTTTTGGCAAGAGCAGGAATCGGAAAAATGATTATTGCTGATGGCGATGTTGTTGACATAACCAATATTAACAGACAACTTCCTGCACTTCATTCAACTGTTGGCCAACATAAAGTAGAGTTGGTTGGAAACCGATTAATGGACATCAATCCCAATCTGGAGCTTACAAAAATCAATGAGTTTTTGGAGCCGGAAAGAATGGAAGAATTAATCAAATCAGAAAAATTCGATTACGTTTTGGACTGCATCGATTCTTTGACCCCGAAATTGGCATTAATGATCACTTGCCGCAGAAACAAGGTCAAATTAGTTTCATCTATGGGAGCTGGCGGAAAAACCGATCCAAGCAAAGTAATGGTTCGTGACCTGCATAAAACAAGAGATTGTCTATTGGCAAGACAAGTGAGAAAACGTTTGAAAAAAGAGAAAATCAACAAAGGTTTCCGCTGTGTTTTCTCGACAGAAGTGCAAGATGAAAACAGCCTGAAGATGACAGATGGAAGTAACTTTAAGAGATCTTTCTACGGAACAATCAGTTTTATTCCTGCACTTTTCGGATTATATGCCGCTGCTGAAGTTATCAATCATTTAACCGGAAGACAATAGATTTTGGACAAAAACAGCTACCCTTCTCACGAAAAACTGAAAAAAAAGTACGAGATAGATTTGCTTTTTGCTAAAGGGAAGTGGCTTTCTGTAGATAATATTAGAATTATCCATTTGAAATCTTCGGATAAACTTTTGATAGACAATCATAAAATAGGCGTTTCTGTTTCAAAGAAATTTTTCAAAAGAGCCGTGGACAGAAACCGCATAAAACGTTTGTTAAGAGAATCTTACCGCCTCAACAAATCTGTTTACATCAATGCTTTTGGAGACCAATCTATTGCAATGCTTTTTTGGGCTTCTAAGGAATTGCCCGAAAGCTTTTCTGTAGTTGAAAACCAGTTTTTAGCTCTTTGCAAAAAAAGAACTGGATAAACATCTCTATTTAATTTGTAATTTTATTCTCAAAGAAATTACAAATGGAACATATTCTACCTTACCTTCTGAGTGCTTTCATAGGGATTGGATTAGCTGCTGCCTCTGGTTTTAGAGTCTTTCTACCTTTATTTGCTGTAAGTCTTTCATCTTATCTTGGATGGATTCCTATGAGTGATAATTTCGAATGGCTTTCTGGATTACCAACCCTCATCACAACCGGAGTTGCAACAATTATTGAGATTCTGGCTTATTATATTCCTGTTGTTGATAATTTTCTGGATACGCTTTCTATTCCCTTAGCAACTATTGCGGGATCAGTTCTTTTTGCCAGCCAGTTTATGGAATTGGGAACATTTCCTCAGTGGGCTTTGGCTTTGATTGCCGGAGGCGGAACTGCTGCAACGATTGCTTCTGGATTTGCCGGAACACGAGCGGCTTCTACAGCTACAACTGCAGGAATAGGCAATAATGTTGTTGCAACCACAGAAACTGCAGGAGCAGGATTGATGTCTGTTCTTTCTATCTTTCTTCCCGTTATTGCTTTTATAATTGCAATTGTTCTGATTATTCTTGTCTTATTTTTTGGTCGAAAACTTTGGAGGAAGATGAAGACGCAGAATTCTGGGATATTTTAAAACTAAAAAATCCCGCTGGTGCGGGATTTTTTAGTTTTTTAAGACTCTTAATCAATTTTAATATTATCAATATGGACATCATATTTCACTCCAGACCCTATCTTAATTGCAAAAAGATCACCTGTTGTTTTTAATGTTGTACCTGTAAGATCAACCGTTACTAATCTCCATTCATTTTTAGTATCTATTACACCTCCATATTGATTGCTTGTTGCTGGAACAAGTGTCACATTATTATCACCAAGATCACCTAAATTGAAGAATATACGTCCTCCTGTTGTATCAACATTCATTGATAAAGATTTTCCGGCTTTACCTTTAACCCAGAAAGTAATTTTCTTAGGTGTTGCTGGTACTAAAGCAGTCTCTGCTTTAGCCGTGAAAACAAAAATGTTAGCACTTGGCGTACTATTTAGGTATAAAGAATTACTATTATCTCTACCTGTTCCGATACCTTGTACAGCAGAACCTGCTGTTAGTCCGAAAGAGTTGAGAGAATTTAAGAATGTGCTCCAGTTTTCGAAATCTGATCCTTGGAAAAATAAATTAGTTGCTTCTACTCCACCTCCTGTTCCGCCTCCTCCAACGGTAAATCTATCTTTAGTAAAATTGATATCACTTAATGATCTGATAATATTTTGAACATTTGTATTATATCTGCTTACAACAAAAGTAATATCTCCACTTTTATCTGGTGTTTTGTACCCCCCCGCTTTGAAGAAACCATCAGTTCTAACTACTGCTGTTCTTTTATCTTTATCTTGAATTTCTCTATCAGTATCAATGTATGCTCCGGCAGGATCTTTATCCATTAATTCTAAACCTACTTTAGTGAATTGTACATCTTTAACAGTAACTAATGTATTAATATATTTTTCAGCACTAGTGCCTATTAGATTACTCAGAGTAACAACGGTAGGTACTATATTAGCAATTTCTAATCCGTTTCCAGAGCAAACACCTGACATATATCTACTGATAATAGTTTGTGGAATTCTACCAATTCTATAACTAGGATCTCTTGTACCAATTTTTACAACACCAGCATCCTTACCAACTACCAAACCATTAGCTTTGATTCTAATATGTGATCCTACTGGAAAATCCGCATAATTCATAGACTTATTAATCTCAATTTGCATTCCCATAGTAGGGTTTTCTTGTTTGTCTTGAAAAGAAATGGTCTTGTAAAAGTTACCATTCTGATCAGAAGACACAACATAACCATCAAAAATTATTGGTTCTGAAGTTGGCTTATTAGGAATTGTAATAGTATCACCTTTAGCCATTGCAACAACTTCGGCCATTGTTTTTGTAGGAGCATCAAACTTGTTATTACAAGTAATTTCTGGAGCATCCCAATTATCATCGTGAATACACGAAACTTGCGTTGATGCCAAAACAGCAATGCCTAAACTGATTTTCAAATATTTTTTAATATTCATTTTTTGATTTTTTTAATTATAAACTTTTAGAATCTCACTTGTAGATTTACAAAATATGATCTACCCTGTGTGTACCAGTATTTTGGTGCAAAATTAGGATTTGCACTGTTAAAATCATTTTCAAAATTAATATCTCCTCTTGAGTTTCTAATTTGTTCAAACCCTCCAGTGATATACTTT
>Ga0302347_1002979_pt1 | contig 15917 bp, 14 predicted proteins | sample PhyWR1_FD_202178 | JGI IMG/M metagenome (GOLD analysis project Ga0302347, IMG submission 202178) | Leaf surface microbial communities from wheat plants in UC Gill Tract Community Farm, Albany, California, United States - DLSL W.R1 (v2)... | ecosystem: Host-associated > Plants > Phyllosphere >...
TTCTATCAGGACGGGGTACACAGTGCCTCGGCCAACGTGGTCGCGCCCCAGGACGAAGTGGACGTGGCAGCCCAGTGGCGTGGCTTTATCGAGACCCATCAGCTGGACGCCGTGGTGTGCATCGCCGCCGCCCTGCGCCGTGGCGTGCTCGACGAGGCCGAGGCCAACCGCTACCAGCGCCCGGCCGTGAACCTGCCCAAGCCTTGGGAACTGTCCGGGCTTGGCCAGTTGCATGAGGCCGCTCAGGTTGCCGATCGGCTTGTCTGCTTTGGAGGTGACTGATATGGCCAAATCCTTGCTGATCATCAGCCGCCAGGCGCCGTGGAATGGCCCATCGGCGCGCGAGGCGCTGGACATCGCCCTGGCCGGCGGCGCGTTCGACCTGCCGCTGGGCATGCTGTTCCTCGACGATGGCGTGTTCCAGCTTGCGACGGACCAGCGCCCCACCGCCGTACAACAGAAGAATCTGGCCGCCAACCTGCAGGCGCTGCCGATGTTCGGGGTCGAGGACCTGTACGCCTGCAGCCACAGCCTCGCCCGCCGTGGCCTGGCAACCGACACCCTGGCACTGCCGGTGCAGGTACTCGATGACGCAGCGCTGGCCGCGCTGATTGCCCGCTTCGACCAGGTGGTAACGCTCTGATGACAACCCTGCATGTAATTGCCCACTCCCCGTTCGGCGACGAGCGCCTGGCCAGCTGCCTGCGGCTGCTCGGTGGCGATGACGCCGTGCTGCTGTGCGGCGACGCCGTTTATGCCCTGCGCAACGGCAGCGAACCGTACCGCCAGCTGCAAGCTGCCGGCCTGGCCCAACGCCTGTTCGCCCTGGATGAGGATATCCAGGCCCGTGCGGTCGGCAATGACCTGGCCAAGGCCGTGGACTACGCCGGGTTCGTCGAACTGTCGCTGCACTACGACAAGGTCAACAGCTGGTTATGAGCACACTCGACGTAGGCGATCAGGCGATCGCCCTGGACAAGGACGGCTTTCTGGTCGACCTGGAAGACTGGTCCCCCGCCGCCGCCGAAGCGCTGGCCGCGCGGGAGCACATCGCACTGACTGCGGACCACTGGGAAATCCTCGAGCTGCTCCGTCAGTTCTACCAGGAATACCAGCTGTCCCCGGCCACTCGCCCGCTGATCAAGTACACGGCCCTGAAGCTGGGCCCGGAAAAGGGCAACAGCCCGCACCTGAACCGCCTGTTCAACGGCACTCCCGCCAAACTCGCCGCCAAGCTGGCGGGCCTGCCCAAGCCGACCAACTGCATATGAACGAACCACGCCCGCTTACCCTGGAAACCCCGGCCGAACACCCGTTCGCCGAATTTGTGCGCATTCTTGGCAAAGGCAAGCGCGGCGCGCGCGGCCTGACCCGCGAGGAGGCCCGCAGCGCCATGACCTTGCTGCTGGAAGGCAAAGTCGAGGATGCCCAGCTCGGTGCCTTCTTGATGCTGCTGCGGCACAAAGAGGAGAGCGCCGAGGAACTGGCCGGTTTCACCGAAGCGCTGCGTACACACCTGCAGGCCCCGGCCATCGCCGCGGACCTGGACTGGCCAACCTACGCCGGCAAGAAGCGCCACCTGCCCTGGTACCTGCTGGCGGCCAAATGCCTGGCCAGCAACGGCGTGCGCATCCTGATGCACGGCGGCGGTGCCCACACCGCCGGGCGCATGTACACCGAGCAGTTGCTTGGCCTGCTGCAAATCCCGCTGTGTCGCGACTGGGCTGCCGTCGACAACGCCCTCGACCAGCACCAGCTGGCGTTCTTCCCGCTGCAAGACTGGGCGCCACAGTTGCAGCGCATGATCGACCTGCGCAACACCCTCGGCCTGCGCTCACCCATCCACTCGCTGGCCCGGGTGCTCAACCCGCTGGGCGCACGCTGCGGCCTGCAGAGTATCTTCCACCCGGGTTACCAGGCAGTGCACCGTGAGGCCAGCCGCCTACTGGGCGACCATGCCGTGGTGATCAAGGGTGATGGCGGCGAGATCGAGGTGAACCCGGATGTCATCAGCCACCTTTACGGCACCACCGCGGGCGAAGCATGGGACGAAGAGTGGCCGGCGTTGAGCGAGCGCCGCCACGTGAAACCGCCGAGTCTGCAACCCGAGCATCTGCTCGCGTTCTGGCGCGGTGAGGTCGAAGACAGCTACGCCGACAAGGCCGTGATCGCTACCATGGCCCTTGCCTTGCGCGGGCTGGGGCAGGATCGGGAACAGGCGTTCGAGACCGCACGCAGCTACTGGAGCGGCCGAAACCGATCGATTTAACCGATCATAACCCCCGAGTCTTTGCGCTGTTTGTTCGAACGATTTGGCCTAGACTGGGCTCCAACGACAAACAACTTTGTTCCAGGAGCTCAGCATGGGCCTTTTGATCGACGGTCGCTGGCATGACCAGTGGTATGAAAACGGCAAGGACGGCACGTTCAAACGCGAAAACGCCCAGCGCCGCAATTCGCTCCCCGCTCCCGAGGCGGGCCGTTATCACCTGTATGTGTCGCTGGCCTGCCCATGGGCTCACCGCACCCTGATCTTCCGCGCACTCAAGGGCCTGGAGCCGTTGATCGACGTATCCGTGGTCAGCTGGCTGATGCAGGACCATGGCTGGACTTTCGACCAGCAGCAAGGCTCGACGGGCGACCACCTTGACGCCCTGCAGTACATGCACCAGCGCTACACCCAGGATGACCCGCACTACACTGGCCGTGTGACCGTGCCCGTGCTGTGGGACAAGAAAGAGAAGCGAATCGTCAACAACGAGTCGGCCGAGATCATCCGCATCTTCAACAGCGCCTTCAACGAGCTGACCGGCAACACCCTGGACCTGTACCCCGAGCCGCTGCGCCCGACCATCGAGGCGCTGAACGAGCGAATCTACCCTGCGGTGAACAACGGCGTGTACCGCGCAGGCTTCGCCACCACGCAGGAGGCCTACGAGGCAGCGTTTGACCAGGTATTCAACGAACTGGATTACCTGGAAGACTTGCTGGGCCGCAATCGATACCTGGCGGGCGAGTACCTGACCGAGGCCGATGTGCGACTGTTTACCACGCTGGTGCGCTTCGATGCCGTGTACCACGGGCATTTCAAGTGCAACCTGCGACGCCTGAGCGATTACCACAACCTTTCAAACTGGCTGCGCGAGCTTTACCAGTGGCCGGGCGTGGCGGGCACGGTGAACATGGAGCATATCCAGAAGCACTATTACATGAGCCACAAGACCATCAACCCGAACGGGATCGTGCCCAAGGGGCCGCTGCAAGACTTCAACGCACCGCATGATCGGGCGCGGTTGGTGGGCAAGGGAATCTCGCAGGGTTGAGATCGTCGGGGGCTGCTTTGCAGCCCCAACAATATCAGCTGTTCTGCGAACCTTCGAACCAGGCCAGCTTTTCACGCAGTTGCACCACCTCCCCCACAATCACCAGGGTCGGCGCATGCACTTCATGCCGGGCCACCAACTCCGGCAAATCCGCCAAGGTACCAGTGAACACCCGCTGATTACGTGTAGTCCCCTGCTGCACCAACGCCGCCGGAGTACTGGCCGCACGCCCATGCCGAATCAACTCGGCACAAATCGTCGGCAAACCCACCAGCCCCATGTAGAACACCAAGGTCTGTGCCGGCGCCACCAGGTCATCCCAAGGCAAATTACTGGTGCCATCTTTCAGGTGCCCAGTGACGAAACGTACCGACTGGGCATAGTCGCGATGGGTCAGCGGAATGCCGCCATAGGCGGAACAGCCGCTAGCCGCAGTAATCCCCGGCACCACCTGGAACGGGATACCCTGCTCGGCCAGCTCTTCGATCTCCTCGCCACCGCGGCCAAAGATGAACGGATCGCCACCCTTCAGGCGCAGCACACGCTTGCCCTGCTGGGCCAGGTCGACCAGCAGGCGGTTGATCTGGTCCTGCGGCACGGCGTGGTCGGCGCGGCGTTTGCCTACGTAGATCCGCTCGGCATCGCGACGGCACATCTCGATGATCGCGGGCGCAACCAAACGGTCGTACAGCACCACATCGGCCTGCTGCATGAGGCGCAAGGCACGGAAGGTCAACAAGTCCGGATCGCCCGGCCCCGCGCCCACCAGATACACCTCGCCACCCTGCTGCATCGGCGCGCCATCGACCATTGCCTGCAACAGGCGTTCGGCCTCGGCGCCCTGCCCGGCCAGCTGGCGCTCGGCAATCGGCCCCTGGAACACGGTTTCCCAAAAGCCCCGGCGCTGGTTGACGTCCGGGTACAAGGATTTGACCTTGTGCCGGAAGCGCGCTGCCAACCCGGCCAGCTCACCGTAGGCAGAGGGAACCCACGCCTCCAGTTTGGCGCGAATCAAGCGCGCCAGCACCGGGGCGTCGCCGCCACTGGAAACCGCAATCACCAACGGTGAACGATCGACGATGGCGGGGAAAATAACCGTGCACAGGGCCGGTGCATCCACCACGTTGACCGGCAGGCTGAGAGCCTGGGCATCGGCCGACACCTGGGCGTTCAGCCCAGGGTCGTCGGTCGCCGCGATAACCAGCCGGCAACCGACCAGGTCGGCGGCCTGATAGCCACGCACCAGCACCTCACCGCCACCTTCCCTGGCCAATGCGGCCAACTGGCCGTCGACGTCCGGCGCCACCACGCGCAGCACGCTGCCGGCATCAGCCAGCAGCCGCGCCTTGCGCAAGGCGATTTCACCGCCGCCGACGACCAGCACACGGCCGCCCTGCAGCTTGTGGAACAGCGGCAGGTAATTCATTTAGCGGATGACCTCGACGCCGCCCATGTATGGCTTCAGCACTTCCGGTACCAGAATCGAACCGTCGGCCTGCTGGTAGTTTTCCAGCACGGCGACCAGGGTACGGCCTACGGCCAGGCCGGAGCCGTTGAGGGTGTGCACCAGCTCTGGCTTGCCGGTTTCCGGGTTGCGCCAACGCGCCTGCATGCGGCGCGCCTGGAAGTCGCCGCAGTTGGAGCACGAGCTGATTTCGCGGTATTTGTCCTGGCTCGGTACCCACACTTCCAGGTCGTAGGTTTTCACCGCGCCAAAGCCCATGTCGCCGGTGCACAGGGCCAGCACCCGGTACGGCAGCTCCAGCAGCTGCAGCACGCGCTCGGCATTGGCGGTCAGGCCTTCCAGCGCTTCCATCGACTTGGACGGCTCTACCACCTGCACCATCTCCACCTTGTCGAACTGGTGCTGGCGGATCATGCCGCGGGTGTCACGGCCCGACGCACCGGCTTCGCTGCGGAAGCACGGGGTGTGCGCGACGAGCTTCAGCGGCAGCTGCTTGGCGTCGAGGATTTCACCGGCCACCAGGTTGGTCAGCGACACTTCGGCGGTCGGGATCAGGTAGAAGTCAGCCTCACCTTCGCGGGTGATCTTGAACAGGTCTTCCTCGAACTTCGGCAGCTGACCGGTACCCTGCAGGGCCGGGGCCTGGACCAGGTACGGGGTGTAATGCTCCTCGTAGCCGTGCTCGCCGGTGTGCAGGTTGATCATGAACTGCGCCAGGGCGCGGTGCAGGCGGGCGATCGGGCCACGCAGCACGGCAAAGCGCGCGCCGGACAGCTTGGCGGCGGCTTCGAAGTCCAGGCCACCGCTGATTTCGCCGAGGGCGACGTGGTCCTTGATTTCGAAATCGAAGGCCTTCGGCGTGCCCCACTTGCGCACTTCGACGTTGTCATCTTCGCTGGCACCAACCGGTACGCTGGCGTCCGGCAGGTTGGGGATGGTCAGCAGGATGCCGTCCAGCTCCGCCTGAATCTCGTCCAGCTCGGTCTTGCCGGCGGCCAGCTCGTTGGCCATGCGCTCGACATCAGCCATCAGCGGCGCGATGTCCTCGCCCTTGGCCTTGGCCTGGCCGATGGATTTGGAGCGGGCGTTACGCTCGGCCTGCAGTTGCTCGGTGCGGGTCTGCACCGCCTTGCGGCGTTCTTCCAGTGATTCGATGCGCGCGACATCCAGGCTGAAGCCACGGGAGGCCAGGCGGTCCGCCACTTCCTGAAGTTGGCCGCGTAACAGTTTGGAATCGAGCATATCGTTCTCTCGTTATAGGTAGGTGTTGGTTCAGAATCGGGTCAGGGACAGGCCGGCCCATGTCGCGAGCAGGCCGCCCATCACGCTGATACCGGTATAGCCCAAAGCCAGGGGCACTTGCCCACTTTCGAGCAGGCGCACGGTATCGAGCGAGAAGGAGGAAAAGGTTGTAAGGCCACCCAGAAAGCCCACGATCAGCCCGGCACGCAGCTCGACCGGCACCATAGGCTTGTGCAGGAACAGGCCATAGAGCAGGCCGATCAGCAGGCAGCCGACCAGGTTGACCGCCAGCGTACCGAGATAGAAGTGCCGTGGCCAGTGAGTAGCTACCCAGTTGGTAGTGGCGAAACGCAGCAATGTACCGGCAATACCGCCCGCACTCACGGCCGCAACTAGTGCAATCACGGTTTTCTCCGCTGGCGGGGGCTGTTGCGGTCAAGCTCGGCCAGGTGGCGCAACTTCTCGCCAATCTTCAGCTCCAGGCCACGGGGCACCGGCTGATAGTACTGGCGCGGCTCGAGTTGATCGGGGAAGTAGTCTTCACCGGCCGCATAGGCATCAGGCTCGTCATGGGCATAGCGATATTCGTCGCCATAGCCCAGTTGCTTCATCAGCTTGGTGGGTGCGTTGCGCAGGTGCAGCGGCACTTCCAGCGACCCATGCTCCGCAGCTTCACGCAGGGCGGTCTTGAAGCCCACGTACACCGCGTTGCTCTTCGGTGCACAGGCAATGTAGGTGATGGCCTGGGCCACCGCCAGCTCGCCTTCGGGGCTGCCCAGGCGCTCTTGCACGTCCCAGGCTGCCAGGCACAGGCTGAGCGCGCGCGGGTCGGCGTTGCCGATGTCCTCGCTGGCCATGCGCACCACGCGGCGGGCGATGTACAGCGGGTCGCAGCCGCCGTCGAGCATGCGCGCAAACCAATACAAGGCGCCGTCGGGGTTGGAGCCGCGCACCGACTTGTGCAGCGCTGATATCTGGTCGTAGAACGCCTCGCCGCCCTTGTCGAAGCGCCGACGGCTGTCGCCCAGCAGGCTCTGCAGCATCTCGACATCTATCTCGCTGCCGTCTTCGGCCAGGTCCGAGGCGTTCTCGAGGAAGTTGAGCATGCGCCGGCCATCGCCATCGGCAGCGGCCATCAGCATCTTGAAGGCTTCGTCACCCACCCGCAGGTTGTGCTTGCCCAGGCCGCGCTCCTCGGTCAGCGCGCGGTTGACCAGCTTGCGCAGCGCGGCCTCGTCCAGGCTCTTGAGCACGTACACCCGCGCCCGCGACAACAAGGCGTTGTTCAGCTCGAACGAGGGGTTTTCGGTGGTGGCGCCGATGAACAGCAGCGTGCCGTCTTCCACATACGGCAGGAAGGCGTCCTGTTGCGACTTGTTGAAGCGGTGCACTTCATCGACGAACAGAATAGTGCGGCGGCCGTATTGGCCGGCCTGCTGCTTGGCCACCTCGACCGCCTGGCGGATCTCTTTGACCCCGGCCAGCACCGCCGACACGGTTTCAAAATGAGCATCGCAAAACTGCGCCAGCAGCCGCGCAAGGGTGGTCTTGCCCACCCCTGGCGGTCCCCAGAAGATCATCGAGTGCAGCGCACCCTGCTCCAGCGCCTCGCGCAGCGGTTTGCCGCGCGCCAGCAGGTGCTCCTGGCCGACGTACTCGTCCAGGTTGGACGGGCGCAGGCGGGCGGCCAAGGGCTGGGCGACGGGTTCGCTTCGAAACAGGTCCATGGCGAGCTCTGCTTACTCCTTGATCACATCCGCGCCTTTGGGAACGACGAAGGTGAACTGGTTGGCGGGCACCGGCTGGTTGGCCTTCACCCCGTTGAACAGGATATTGGTGCGTTGGCCGACGCTGTCGACCAGTTGCATGTCGTTGATCAACCCTTTGCGGAACGACACCCGCAGCGAGTCGAACAGGGTGTCCTTGGTCTTGGGCTTGAGGGTGAAGTCCATCACTTCGCCCTGCTCCTTGGAGGTGATGTCGAAGCTCTGGCTGATTTTCGACACATCACCGGACAGCAGCAGTGCCGGGGTCTGGTTCAGGCGCTGGTCGAGCTTCTTGATGGTGGCCTGTTCCAGGTCCGGGTCCCACAGGGTGACGTTCTTGCCGTCCGACACCACTACCTGCTCCTGCGGCGCATTGGTGTGCCAGTAGAACAGCCCCGGGCGCTTGACCGTCATCTTGCCCGAGGTTTCCTGCAGGCTGGTGCCATCGGCACCCAGGGTCAATTGAGAGAAGTTGGCCTCGATGGTTTGAGACTTTTCCAGCAACTGGGTCAGGCGTTGTACGTCTTGCTCACCGGCATAAGCAGTAACCGAGCCCAGGGTCAGGGCAGAAACCAACAGCATGCGAATCGCGCGCATGGGAATCCTCATCGAGCATTGAAAAGGCCTGGCGCCACCGTTGGCGCCCGGCAAGGTGTACATCAGTCGCGCGGGCCGCCCGGGGCAATCACTTCCCGCGAACCGTTGCTGTTCATGGGGGTAACCACGCCGGCCATTTCCATGGCTTCGATCATGCGGGCGGCGCGGTTGTAGCCGATCTTCAGCTTGCGCTGCACGGCCGAAATGGAGGCGCGGCGGCTTTCCAGCACGAACTGCACGGCCTCATCATACAGGGCGTCGCTTTCCGAATCATCGCTGTCGCCGCCACCGCCGCCTTCAAAGCCGCTGCCGGCCTCTTCGACGCCGTTGAGGATATCGTCGTTGTAGTCCGGGGCGCCGCGCTGCTTCCACGCTTCCACCACGCGGTGCACCTCATCGTCGGACACGAACGCACCGTGCACACGGATCGGCAGGCTGGTGCCCGGCGGCATGTACAGCATGTCACCGTGGCCCAGCAACTGCTCGGCGCCACCCTGGTCGATGATGGTGCGCGAGTCGATCTTGCTCGACACCTGGAACGCCATGCGGGTCGGGATGTTGGCCTTGATCAGGCCGGTGATCACGTCCACCGAGGGGCGCTGGGTCGCCAGGATCAGGTGGATACCCGCCGCCCGCGCCTTCTGCGCGATACGGGCGATCAGCTCTTCGACCTTCTTGCCGACGATCATCATCATGTCGGCGAATTCGTCCACCACCACCACGATGGTCGGCAGGGTCTTCAGCGCCGGCGGCTCGTCGTCCATGCTTTCGCGGCGGTACAGCGGGTCATGGATGATTTCACCGGCCTCCTGGGCATCCTTGACCTTGCGGTTGAAGCCGGCCAGGTTACGCACGCCCATGGCCGCCATCAGCTTGTAGCGCCGCTCCATCTCGGCCACGCTCCAGCGCAGCGCGTTGGCGGCGTCCTTCATGTCGGTGACCACCGGGCAGAGCAGGTGCGGGATGCCTTCGTAGATCGACAGTTCGAGCATCTTCGGGTCGATCATGATCAGCCGCGCGTCTTCCGGGCTGGACTTGAACAGGATCGACAGGATCATCGCGTTGACACCCACCGACTTACCGGAACCGGTGGTACCGGCCACCAGCAGGTGAGGCATCTTGGCCAGGTCGGTGATGACCGGCTTGCCGCCGATATCGTGGCCAAGGGCCAGGGTGACCGGCGATTTCTGCTCGTCGTACTGCGGCGTGGCCAGCACTTCGGAGAAGCGCACCATTTGCCGGTTTTCGTTGGGGATCTCGATACCCACGGTGGTCTTGCCGGGGATGACCTCGACCACGCGCACGCTGGTCACTGCAATTGAGCGCGCCAGGTCCTTGGCCAGGTTGGAGATGCGGCTGACCTTGACGCCCGCGGCCGGCTGGATTTCGTAGCGGGTAATCACCGGGCCGGGGTGGATGGAGTCCACCGCCACTTCCACGCCGAACTCCTTGAGCTTGATTTCCAGCAGTTGCCCGACACTCGCCAGCGATTCCGGCGAATACTCGATCTTCTTCTGCTCGGCCGGATCAAGGATGGAGATCGGCGGCAAGGTGCCCTCCACCGCGCTGTCGACGAACAGCGGCGCCTGCTTCTCCTTCATCACCCGCTTGCTCGGCTCCGGCGCCCTGGCCTGGGCAGGTGCCGGGGGCACGATGGTCGGTGCCGCAGGTTGCTCGCGCTGCACCATCGGCTCGCGGGCAAGGGTGGGCTCGCGCGGCACCACAGGCTCGCGTGCAAGGGTCGGCTCACGTGGTGCAGCAGGCTGGGCGGGGGCCTCTTCACGCTTGAAGATCCGCTCGCGCAATGGCGGTTTGGCCGGCTCGCGCTTCTCGGCGGCCGCTGCCGGCGCCTTGAACACCGGTTCATCCTCGCGCAATTGCGCTTCGAGGCGCTTGCGCTCGTTGCGTGCTTCCCACCAGCGGTTGGCCGCACCCTGTACCAGCTCGAACAGGTCGAGGGTGATCTTGCCGGTCATGTCCATCACCTTGAACCACGACAGGTCGGTGAACACGGTCAGGCCGAACAGGAACAAGGCGATGAACATCAGCGTGCTGCCCTGCACGTTCAGCAGGCTGCGCGCCAGTTCGCCCAGGCTCTCGCCCAACGCGCCACCGGCGGAAAACGGCAGGCTTGCCGGCGGATGGAAATGAATATGCGCCAGGGCAGCGCCCGACAGCACCAGGAACACCAGGCCGATCAGCCGCCAGGAGAACAGCCAGCCGCTCCAGTCCCAGGGCTGGTGGCGCTGGCGGAAAATCTGCCAGGTCTTGATCCCCAGCAGCAACGGGAAGATATAGGCGAAGTAGCCCAGCACCATGAACAGGATGTCGGCGAAGTAGGCGCCGGCACGCCCGGCGGCGTTCTGCACCTGGTCGATGTTGCTGGTGTGGCTGAAGCCCGGGTCGGACGTGTCGTAGGTCAGCAGCGCCATCCACAGGTACAGGCACAGGGCGCCGACAGCGATCAACGCACCTTCCTTGAGGCGATAATGCAGCTGCTGCCGCCACAGGGGCACAGGCAAGGGAGCTGGGGTTGCGGTGGATTTCTTCAAAACGCGTCTATTCCTGCGCGTGCTGCGCGTCCAATAGTGATCGGCCGGCGGTGCGGCCAATGAACCACTACTTTTAACATTACTGCCCGCCAGCCGCCATGGCGGCACGCCGTATGGGAGGTTGGCCGGGTGCGACTTTCATATAGGTGCAATTTGAGCACGCATTTTCTTTTGTGACAAAGGCTTATGCTGTGTTTTTGCACAGGTGTGACAGCAAATGTAGCGGATGGTGCCTGCGATTTCATGAATGCGCAGGAAATTGCCTGATTTCCTGGCCTGTACCGGCCTCTTCGCCGGCTCGCCCGCTCCCACAGGTCCTGCGCCAGCCTGAAGACTGTGAGGTTCCTGTGGGAGCGGGCATGCCCGCGAAGAAGCCAAAGAGATTGACCCTGCTTTTCACCCGCGCCATGCTGCCCTCTCCCCTCCCCCACCGCACGAAAGACCATGCTCACCTGGCTGACTCGCGACTCGTTGACCTTCCCGCCCCTGGAAAAGGCACTGCACGACCCCAACGGCCTGCTTGCCGCCGGCGGCGACCTGAGCCCCGAGCGCCTGGTACAGGCCTATCGCCACGGCTGCTTCCCTTGGTACCAGGACGGCCAGCCGATCCTCTGGTGGTCGCCCGACCCGCGCACCGTGCTGCTGCCGGACCAGCTGCACGTGTCGCGCTCGCTGGCCAAGCTGATCCGCCAGGGCCGCTACCAGGTCAGTTTCGACACCGACTTCCCGGCAGTGATCGCCGCCTGCGCCGCGCCACGCGACTATGCCGACGGCACCTGGATCACCGACACCATGCGCAACGCCTACTGCGAATTGCACCGCCGCGGTATCGCCCATTCTGTGGAAGTGCGCCAGGATGGCGAGCTGGTAGGTGGCCTGTACGGCCTTGCCATGGGCCAGCTGTTCTTCGGTGAGTCGATGTTCAGCCGCGCCGACAACGCCTCCAAGGTCGGCTTCGCAACCCTGGTCGAGCACCTGCGCCAGGCCGGGTTTGCCCTGATCGACTGCCAGATGCCGACCAACCACCTGCAAAGCCTGGGTGCGCAGGCCATCAGCCGCGCCGAATTCGCCGGCTACCTGGCCCGCTACCTCGACCAGCCCAACAGCGCCACCTGGGTTGTCTAGATGGGTTGCCTAGGCGAGTTCGCAGAGCTGGCTTACACTTAAAACAAAGTCACACCGAGGGGTTGATCATGACAGAGTTGGCGCGGTTGAAGTTTTATGCCACTCAACCCCACTCCTGCAGCTACCTGCCTGATGAGCAGGCGACCACGCTGTTCCTCGACCCCAGCCAGCCGATGGACGTGAACGTGTACGCCGACCTGTCGGAAATGGGCTTCCGCCGCAGCGGCGACCACCTGTACCGCCCGCATTGCCAGAACTGCAACGCGTGCGTGCCGGCGCGCATCCCGGCGGCGCGCTTCATACCCAACCGCCAGCAACGGCGCATCCTCAAGCGCAACGCCGACCTGACCGTGACTGCGGCGCGCCCGGCGTTCAAGGAAGAGTACTTCGAGCTGTACCGGCGCTATATCGAAACCCGTCACGCCGACGGCGACATGTATCCGCCAAGCCGCGATCAGTTCTCCACCTTCCTGGTGCGCGACTTGCCGTTCTGCTGGTTCTACGAGTTCCGCCTGGCGGGCCGCTTGCTGGCGGTGGCGGTGTGCGACCTGCTGCCCAATGGCCTGTCCGCGGTGTACACCTTCTACGAGCCCGACGAAGAACGCCGCAGCCTGGGGCGCTTTGCCATCCTCTGGCAGATCACCGAAGCGGTGCGCCAGGATCTGGAGGCCGTGTATCTGGGTTACTGGATCAAGAACTGCAAGAAAATGAACTACAAGACCCAGTACCGCCCGATCGAACTGCTGATCAACCAGCGCTGGGTCACCCTCAACTGAAAGCATTGGCTTGAAACACTATTTTCCGGCATAATCCACGCCACTTTTTTGCCCGGTGCGGTTATGCGTCGGGCCAACACTGGACACCGAGGGCTCAACTGCATGTCGAAAGAAGACAGCTTCGAAATGGAAGGTACTGTCGTCGACACCCTGCCCAACACCATGTTCCGCGTGGAGTTGGAAAACGGGCACGTCGTAACCGCGCACATCTCCGGAAAGATGCGCAAAAACTACATCCGTATTCTCACTGGCGACAAGGTTCGCGTCGAGCTGACGCCGTACGACCTGAGCAAGGGCCGCATCACCTACCGTGCGCGCTAAGCTCCAGCCATGAAAAAGCCCGGCCATGTGCCGGGCTTTTTTGTGCTTCCGAGATTGCAAGGGGCTGCTTTGCAGCCATTCGCAGCACAAGGCTGCTCCTACACGATGGCGCATCGCCGTTGCAGGAGCAGGCTTGTGCTGCGAATGGGCCGCAAAGCGGCCCCAACGCATCAGGCCACCTCGGCCGTGGTCTCGAAGTCGAACACCAGCTCGCCATCGCGCAGGTCGATGTGCACCACGCCGCCATGCTCGGCCAGCTCCCCAAACAGGATCTCTTCGGCCAGCGGCCGCTTGATCTTGTCCTGGATCAGCCGCGCCATCGGCCGCGCGCCCATCTGCACGTCGTAGCCCGACGCCGCCAGCCAGCCACGCGCGTCATTGCTGACTTCCAGCAGCACACGCTTGTCTTCCAGCTGCGCCTGCAGTTCGATGAGGAACTTGTCGACGATACTTTTGATGGTCTCGTGACTGAGGCGGCCGAACTGGATGATGGTATCCAGACGGTTGCGGAATTCCGGCGTGAAGCTTTTGCGGATGACTTCCATGGCATCGGACGCGTGGTCCTGATGGGTGAAGCCGATCGAGGCCCGTGCCGCGGTTTCCGCGCCAGCGTTGGTGGTCATGATCAGGATCACGTTACGGAAGTCGGCCTTGCGCCCGTTGTTGTCGGTCAGGGTCCCGTGGTCCATCACCTGCAACAGCAGGTTGAAGACTTCGGGGTGGGCCTTCTCGATTTCATCGAGCAACAACACGCAGTGCGGCTGCTTGGTGATGGCTTCGGTCAGCAAACCGCCCTGGTCGAACCCGACATAGCCTGGCGGCGCACCGATCAGGCGCGACACAGTGTGGCGCTCCATGTATTCGGACATGTCGAAGCGTACCAACTCGACACCCAGCGCCTTGGCCAGCTGACGCGCCGCCTCGGTCTTGCCGACGCCGGTAGGGCCGGCGAAGAGGAACGAGCCCACCGGCTTGTCGGGCGCCTTGAGGCCGGCACGGGACAGCTTGATGGCGGTCGACAGCGAGTCGATGGCCGGGTCCTGGCCGAATACGGTCAGCTTCAGATCGCGCTCCAGGTTGCGCAGCAGCTCCTTGTCGGAACTGCTGACGTGTTTTGGCGGAATGCGCGCGATCTTGGCGACAATGTCTTCGACCTGCGGCACCTCGATACGCTTGACGCGGTTGGCCTCCGGCTGCAGACGCTGGTAGGCACCGGCCTCGTCGATCACGTCAATGGCCTTGTCCGGCATGTGGCGATCGTTGATATAGCGCGAAGCCAGCTCGGCGGCAGCACGCAGTGCTTCGTCGCTGTACTCGATGTTGTGGTGGCTTTCGAAACGCCCCTTCAGGCCACGCAGAATGCCCACGGTGTCTTCCACCGACGGCTCGCTGACGTCCACCTTCTGGAAGCGCCGCGCCAAGGCGCGGTCTTTTTCGAAGATACCGCGAAATTCCTGGAAGGTGGTCGAGCCGATGCAACGGATTTCACCGGACGACAACAGTGGCTTGAGCAGGTTGGACGCATCCATTACCCCGCCCGACGCCGCACCGGCACCGATGATGGTGTGGATTTCGTCGATGAACAGGATGGCCTGCGGGCGCTTGCGCAGTTCACCGAGCAGCGCCTTGAAGCGCTTCTCGAAGTCGCCGCGGTACTTGGTACCGGCCAGCAGCGCGCCCAGGTCAAGGGAGTACACCACGCTCTGCGCCAGCAGGTCAGGCACCTGGCCATCGACGATGCGCTTGGCCAGGCCTTCGGCGATGGCTGTCTTGCCCACGCCAGCCTCACCCACCAGCAGCGGGTTGTTCTTGCGCCGACGGGCAAGGATCTGCGCCACGCGCTCCACTTCCTGCTCACGACCCACCAGCGGGTCGATACGACCGGCTCGCGCAAGCTCGTTCAGGTTACTGGCGTAGGCGTCCAGCGGGTTGCTCGAAGAGGAGGTCTCACCGCCCTCCTCGTCCTGCATTTCAGGGTCGCTATCAGCATTGGAACCATGGCCTGGCACCTTGGAGATGCCATGCGCGATGTAGTTGACCACATCGATGCGGGCCACGCTCTGCTGCTTGAGCAGGAACACGGCCTGGCTTTCCTGTTCGCTGAATATCGCCACCAGCACGTTGGCCCCGGTGACTTCGCGCTTGCCGGAGCTTTGCACGTGGAACACGGCACGCTGCAGCACACGCTGGAAGCCCAGCGTCGGCTGGGTTTCCCGGTCCTCGTCGTTGACCGGAATCAACGGCGTGGTGGAATCGATGAACTCTTGCAGGTCATGCTTGAGTTTGTCGAGATTGGCGCCACAGGCGCGCAGAACGGTCGCGGCAGCCTCATTGTCAAGGAGTGCCAGCAGCAGATGTTCGACGGTCATGAATTCATGACGTTTCGAACGGGCCTCCTTGAAGGCAAGATTGAGGGTGACTTCGAGCTCGCGGTTTAACATAGCTTCACCTCATACCCAAGTGGTCGGCGATTAACCGTCCTTCTCGATTTCACAGAGTAGCGGATGCTGGCTTTCCCTGGCGTATTGGTTGACCTGCATAGCCTTTGTTTCGGCGATGTCACGGGTAAACAATCCGCACACTGCCCGCCCTTCTGTATGGACGGTCAGCATGATCTTGGTCGCCAGCTCGCGGTTCAGACTGAAGAACGTCTCGAGCACTTCGACGACGAAATCCATTGGCGTGTAGTCATCGTTGAACAAAACCACCTTGTACATCGGTGGCGCCTGCAGGATCGGCTTGGCTTCCTG
>Ga0302347_1002982_pt1 | contig 15909 bp, 23 predicted proteins | sample PhyWR1_FD_202178 | JGI IMG/M metagenome (GOLD analysis project Ga0302347, IMG submission 202178) | Leaf surface microbial communities from wheat plants in UC Gill Tract Community Farm, Albany, California, United States - DLSL W.R1 (v2)... | ecosystem: Host-associated > Plants > Phyllosphere >...
CACAGGCCCGAACCGTGGACACCTTGTGGAGCGTCATTGGCCAATTGCTGGACAAGTTTGGCTCTGCTGAGTGCGAGCGTTACATTCGCCACTGCGGTTATTGCCACTCAGGGTGATTTCGCTCTAGGCACGGCCGAGAAGTCAAAGCTGGAGAGCCGCTTGTCCGGGCTCAGGCTTGATTCATTGCGGTAGCGGTCAATGCGCCGGGCCTCGCGCTCATTGATTTCGTGCTCCAGCAGCGCTTCGAGCAGCCGGTGTGCCGGCCAACCCTCAAGGTCAGACTGCGCGCACAAATCCCCGGCCAGGCGCTTGACGGTGGGCAGGCGCAAATCCGTCAGCATCACGCCCAGGCGCGCCGAGGTAGTTGTCGTATTGGACGCCGCGCTCATACCGACACCTCGAGCAACTCGTCATAGGACGCCAGCGTGGGCAGCGTCACCACCACGTCGGGCACCGCACTGCGGGGCGGGGCCAGCAACGCGGTCAATGCGTTCAGGTCGGGCAACTGGTTCAGTTCTATCAACTGCTCGAGTTCCTGGGCCAGTTGCGCTTCATGGCCGTCAGCGGCAAGCACCAGCAAGCCGACCATGATTTTGCAGGCCTCCCGTTCAGGTCTTTGGGCTGTCAGGCGCTCCCACGTCTGGCGGTACACCGCACGCGGGAACGCCGCATCCCTCAACACCCAGCGTGCGAATGCACCGGGTTTGCGTTTCAAAGCGCCTACCAAATGGCGGTAGTCGATACTCCTGCCATGGCGCTGTCCGTCCTGGGGCATGGCCCTTGGACGACTGAGCACGCACTGCCCGCCCAGCCAGCATTCGATGTGCTGGGCATACTGGCGCACCGTCAAGCGGTGGCCGATGAGCTGGCTCGGCGCGCTGTATTGCGCGCCCTTGAGGGTGAAGATGCCATATTTGCTGACCCTGGCAGGCAGCTCCTCAAACTCAGCCGTGCGGCGCACCGGCAGGGGCCTGAGCATGGGGCGCTCGATGGCCAGCAGCTTGGCATAGCGGGTGTTCAAGCGCTGCACGATAGCGCCGACAAACGCCTCGTAGGCGCTGCGGTTGTCAAAGCTGCGGCTGCCGCGCAGCCGCAGCGCCTGGTCCAGCGCGGTCTTGAGGGAGTCATGGCGCGATTCGATGGAGCCGTTCTCATTGGACTGGCCGGGATTGCACCGCGTGGCGCGCAGCCCATAGTGGCGGCACAGCTCGTCGTAGCGTCCCGTCAGCGACTCCTGCTCGGCCAAGTTGTTGAACGCTGCAGACAAGCTGTCGGTGCGGTGCTCTTCGGGCACGCCTCCCAACGCCCACAGCGCGGCCTGCAGCCCGGTGGACAGAGCCATGAAGCTCTCGCCCGAATCGATAACCGTCGCATGGCGCCAGCCTGAATAGGCCAATGCAAACTGGTACAGCCGGTGGGCAAACGCGCGTCCGTCAATCTGCACGTTCAGGCTATCGGCCACGGTGAAGTCCGACAGGCCCTGGCGCCCTGGCGGATGCGCCTGGGCAAAGTAGACCTCGCGCTCGGCGCCAAACTGCGCGCGCTACTGGCGCACACGCCGCTGCAGGGTTCGCAGCACGCCGGTAGCCCACTGGCCCGGGTAGCGGCGCTGGAGTTCTTCGAGCAGCGTGACAGCGCTCAGCCGGGCATCGGCCTGCAGCAGCGGCACGACCTCGCTGTCCCACACCGCTTGCAGCGGGTCTTGCCGGGTGCGCCAGTCCCGGGCGGGGCGCTGCGAGGGCAGGCTTGGCGCGCCCTCGATGCGCCGGGCGCTGCGCTCGCTGATGCCGGCCCTGGCGGCGGCCGCGACCTGGGTGAGCTTGTTGCGGTGTTGCTTGTACTTGTGCATTTGGTGGTCCGTAATGGTCTTGCCGGGCATGGCCGTTTACCTTCGAGAGATGTCGAAGGTCCAACGGTAGCCCCGCCTCCCGGACCCGCCTGGCGAAGGCCTCTAGCCGGCCAACATAGTTGTCGTCAACCGGCCAAGGTAATTGTCGTCAATCAGCTCGTTCAGACATTCATCCCGGAATTGACCGCTGGATGACTTGATGTAGGCGATTTGATCAGGAACAACTGAACACCGCGTGCATGCGCCCAGGCCAGCATGGCCAGACTGCACAATTCCTTCCCGTTATCGTCCAAACCGCTTTGGGCAGGCCTCTCGTGCTGGTCAGCTGATCCAGAATTCGCACCAGTTGGTTTACCTTTTAATGCCCGCTCCGGCACGATCGCCACCGCTTCATCGGTGGCGTCATCCACCACGGTCAGGTTCCTTGATGCTGCATCCCTTAGCCGTGCGGTCAAACAAGAAGTCCGTGGACCACACCTGGTTGACTGCCGTCGGCCGCTCCAAGGGATGTCGATCAGCCATGGGAATTTTCTTGCGGTTGCGTTTGGTCACTTGCAGGCCAGCCTCTGCACAGAGGCGATCGACGCCCTTGTGGTTGATGACCTCACCGATCTGGCGCAATTTTTAGGTAAATCATGCCGGCGCCGTAGCGCCGATGGCGATGGCGATGGGCCAGGGCAATGATCTTGTGCCTCAGCAGGCAGTTACGGTCCGGCGCAGGCTCGTGGCGGCAGGCACCAAGGCTCATGCTGACGATACGCAGTGCCCGCCGTTCGCTGAGCCCTTTGCCACCCATGGAGCGCACCGAGTCACGCCGTGCCGGTGCCCTCGCCACTTTTTCCGCAAGGCTTGTTTCGTCACCTCGTTTTCCAGCATCGAGTCGGCCAGCAGGCACTTGAACCGGCCCAGGGGCCTACTCGACGCGCACGATGCGCAGCTGCGAAGCCTCGACTTCTCTTTCTCCTGCCGCGTAGGCCACCAGCGCCCACCCGGCGCGCCGCGCCCTGCGCTCGAGCACCAGGCGCCCCGGCGTTTCCTGGCCCACCGCCACGAAGAACACGGGCGCGCCCGAGCGCTCGGGCGCCTGGCCCCGCCGGCTTGGCGCCGTGGCGCTGCCTGCCTTGGCTTGGGCAGTGGTCTGGGCCAAAGCGTGCTCGCCAGGCCCCTGGGCGGCCAGGCCTTGCGCAGGCATCGACGGCTCTGACTCTGGCTCGCAAAGCAGCGGCTTGACTTCTTCTTTCGGGCCGGGCGCGGCCCGCAGGCCATCGAGCACGATGCTGCCCGTGGGCCGGCCGGTGATGGCGCCGATGATGCGCCGCGCCTCGGTGATGCTCAAAAATGTCTCGGGCGCCGGCAGGCGCCCGAGCACCTCGGCCGGGGTCTTGCCCCATTGGCGGTACAGGTCGTAGAGCGCCCGAATGTCGGCGTTGTCCAGGCGCATTGTGAGCGCGGGCGGAAAGTGCGCCACCTGCCGAAAGGCGGCGACCTGGTAGTCCTTGAGCGCGCAGATCGCGGCAATGGCCTTGTTCGAGACGCCGTCCCTGGCCAGCCGGGCAATGGCGGCGGCCAGCTCACGGTTTGAGAGATCGGCGCGCTGCTGGTTCTCGATGAGCTGGGCGGCAAAGTCCTGGGCGCCGGCAGTGCGCACCACGGCCGGGATGTGGGCCTGGCCCGCCAGGCGCGACGCACGCAGGCGCCGCGCACCAAAGGCGAGCACGTAGCGGCCGTTGACCGGCGGGCGTACGACGATGGGCTGGAGCACGCCGTGCAGCGCGATGCTTTGGGCCATGCTTTGCAGCGACTCGGCATCAAAGACGCTTCTGGGCTGGTCAGGGTCTTCCTCGATGTCGGCAACGGGCAGGCGCAGCACCTGCCCGGGCAAGGCGCTGGCGGGTGCGGCGCCTGTGCGCAGAGCTGCCAGTGCCGCCTCGGGCAGGCGAGGCCTGGCCTTGAGCGTCACCACGGGCTTGGCCGCTTGCTGCAGAAAAGGGAAAAAGGGAGAGGTCGGGTCGTCTTCGGTCATGGTGCGGGCTTTGCTTGAAGCGGTCTCTGGCGCAACTTTACCAGCCAGCGCTGGCGGGTAGCTTCTGTATGGTGGCTGGGGGCAAGACTTTAGGGTGCTGAGTAGTTGTGCGCATTTTGCCCAGGCTGCTCACTTTGTCCAAGCCCGCAATGGATGCGCAGGCCAAGCCTTCTCCTCAAAAGGGGAAGTGTGCCATCACAGCGCCTCAGGGGCCATCTACTTGGTGAACTCGACGGCAGCCACCTGCACAGGGTCGCTTTGCGGACTTCTTTGCCAGTGCTCGTCAGCAGCAGCCTGAACCGCCTGCCGATCATAGTTGCCTTGGGACAGCTGCGCCCAAACGGCGACGTACGCCTGGCACCAGGCGGCCCGCTCGTCACCGACTCGCTTTTGATCAAACTGCGCAGTGACTGGATCGGTCATGGTGGGGTGTTGGCTTTTGCACCCTGGGCCTGGCGCTGCACGCTTACTCGGCTGCGCTGTCTGAGGCCTGCGCTTTGGGGCGGACCAAAAAGTCCTCCCGCGTCTTGCCGCCAACGAGCAAGTCACTCAGCCACCTGGGCGCCGGGCCCCGGCCGCTCCACTGCTGGCCTTCGGGGCCTCGGTACTTTGTCGCCAAGCCCGTCGCCGCTTTTTTGCCTTGGGACGTGCCTGCAGTAGGCTTGGATGGGGCGCGCCTTGGCTTGGGCGCCGGACGGCTGAGTTCCTCGGCCGTGATGCCGTAGGCGGCCATCTGCTCGCGCAGCTGCGCCAGCACCGCGGAGCGATTGTTTTTTTGCAGCTGATCGGCCTGCTTTTGCATCTCGGCAATTTGCCGCTGGAGCTTGAGAAGATCATCCATGCGCGTGAGTCTTTCTTTTAAAAGTTGCGTCAAGCCTCTATCGTACTGCCAGGGCTGAAAGCGAGCTTGCCCGGAACTGGCGCCTTGCAGCGCCTGGCGCGCTTGGCCATTGTGGGCACAAGCGAAAACCTTGATGCCCTCAGCGACGAACCACTCGACAATCGCGCGGCCAATGCTGCTCTGCTTGCGCCCGTTACCACGACGCGGGGTCGGTGCTGCGCGGGGCAAAGTGGAGCCCGCCGTCCTGCCAGCTGCCAGCATTGATTTTTTAAAGCGTATGCAAACTCTGGCGACTGAACTTTCAAAAAGCATCCACTCGCCCAATGCCGCAAATGCGGCCACAAGTGCGCCCACAAAAGCGCCAGGCGCTGCCCCTTCCCAGGTAGGCGTGCGACCTGAGTTTGCCTTGTGTGCGCAGGCCTTCCCGGGCAGCGGCTGGGCTCTTGATTGTGGGGATGGACAGCATTTGCGCACGGCGTACTGTGCGATGTGCGCCGAAACGCAAAGGGCCATTGTCTTGGTGCAGCATTGTTATTGGCTCGACCGACATAAATGGAGGCAATCATGAAGAGCATTGTTTTGAGCGCGCTGGCGCTCGCTTGCACGCCTGTCTTTGCACAAACCACAGTCACCGTGTCCCCGGCCGACATGAAGGGGTGGGCCTTTTTCGACGATCTGGCGGGCACGGCCTGCCTGGCTGGCGAGGTGTGCGAAATGGTCAGCGGTCCTGCAACACCGCCCGCTGGTAGCGCAAGCGCGCGCCTCGCGCTGGCTTCGCCTAGCGCCAGCCCGTCTCTTGGCGCCTTGCTCGAGCAGCTTGCCGGCAAAAGGTTTGCTGACATCACAACGCTGAGCTATTGGACTTACAGAGTCCTCCCCGACAGCGCCCGCTGACGTCAAGGCAATTGCACTGCAGTTTCCCGTTGACAACGATGTGACCGACACCGACTACGCGTTCAGGGGCCGCCTGGTGTTTGAGCCTTATCACGAGCCGAGCCTTGGTGCTGTGGTGGCCGGCTCTTGGCAGAGCTGGAACACACTGGCTGGAAAGTGGTGGTTGAGCGGTGCCGGCAACCCCGCGCGGTTTCCTTCTGCTGTCTGCTCGCAAAGCGCCCCGTGCACCGTCGCCCAGCTGCTGGGGTATTACCCGAACATTGGCATCCGCGATGTCCCCAGCGAGCCCAACACGATTTTGAAAGCCGGCAGTGGCTGGGCCGACTTTGACGGCAACGCCGATGCGTTGCAGGTCGGCATCGGGGGCATCACCACCACCTACAATTTTGAACTCGGCCCCACCCACAAGGACGAGTGCAAGAACGGCGGTTGGGAAGGCATCTTCAAAAACCAGGGCCAATGTGTCAGCTCGTTTGCCAAGGGCAAATGATTCATTTGTTCGGGAGCTAGCAGCAGGCGTGCTGTGAACTGTCATGCGCAGGGCGCCACCGAGCGCCCCGAGGGTTACAAACCCATGCTCCGAGGGCCACGTTTTTAACGCGAGGCAATTTGCTGAAAAAAAGCGAAGCCTCTTCAGTAGTTGTTGACCTAACAATGAGAGCGGCGGCCTGTCCATCAAACCGGAGCAGGCAACCGCTGGCTGCACAGCAAAGTTGAAAAATCGCTGTCATTTGAAAAACGCCCAACAAAATTGCATTTACAACAAGGCTATCTCCCCCCTGTCCAGCTCTCCCCCTCCTCTCCCCGTGCCGGGCTTAAGGCAGAGTCAAGGAAAAGAAAAAGGCGGGCTAAGGTAGGAGTTGGTGTGAAAGGCGTGCTGGGCACGGGGCGGGTATGATGAGGCGGGGTAGTTTGTTGTAAATGCAATTTTTGTGTTGTTAAGGCGGTGCTTGGATGGCTGAAGTCTGTGGTGTGCGTGCTGTGTCTGCTGCACGTGCCGTGGAGCCCGGGGCGTTCTTTGCCTCCTGGCAGGGCGCGCGCCTGAGCGCTCTTGGTTTGAAACCCATGGGCGAAGCAGGCTTGCGCCAAGCCGAGCTCGTCTGGCGCCACTGGCTGGCCTTTTGCACCGTGCAAGGACTGCCTTGGGCCGCGGCGCGCAGCGCAGACATCGCTCGGTTCCTCCAGGCGATCAGCCCGCGGTCGCGCGCAAAGAAGACTTCGCCCGTCACGCTGCGGCGCTACTGGCGTGTGCTGAGAGACCTGTATGCGCATGCACTGGCGCTTAATCTGCTGGAAATCAACCCTGCAGAGGACGCACAGCCGCCCCAGTCCGAGCGGGTGCCTTCGCTGGCGCTTTCTGCGCCGATGTGGGCGGCGCTGCGCGAGGGCCTGTATGCGGGGTTTCCCGGCGGGGACGACTTCAAGGCCCGGCGCAACCGCTTGGCGCTGCTGCTCATGATGCGCGCAGCGCTGACGGTGCGCGAGATCATTGGCCTCACCATGGACTGCGCCCGCCTTTGCGCGGCACCAGGCGCAGATCCTTCGTATGTGCTGCTCGTGCGCAAGGCCAGCGTAGGCCATGCGCGCACGCTGGTGCTGGACTTGGAAACGAGCCGGGCGCTGCATGCTTGGGTTGAGGTGCGAGCGCCGGGCTTGGCGCCCCTGCACCCGGGCAGCCGCCTGATCGTGGGCGACCGCAATGGGCGCTCCATTGCGCCCAATGGCCTTTACAACATCTGCCAGGCACACCTGGCGCGCTGCCTGGGCGGGCAAGGCGCGGCGGGCACAGGTGCTACACCCACAGGCACGGCGCACGCCGTGCTGGACCCTGGGGCACTCGCGCACATGGGCCCGAACACGCTGCGCAATACCTGCATTGCCGCTTGGTTCAACGCAGGCGTGTCCCTGGCTGAGATCCAGCAGCGCTGCGGTTTGAAGGACGCCAGCGTCATGAGCCGCCTGGGCGCGCACCTGCTGTCGCCCTTTCCCGTCTGAACGGCCATGGTGCACCGGCCCACCGCCATCCCCACCCTAGGCGCATCCGGCACGCAGGCACGGCAAGACGCGGCTTTGCAGCAGTTGTGGCTGCAGATCAGCGTGATGGAACGCTTTTCAAAGCTCTAAGAAAATTTCGGCCAATGCTAGGATTTTTTCGGAAAATCTGATGCCCTATTTGTAAATCGTGGCACAACGCCGAAAATTTTGCGTTTCGATTACCCAGATAACCATAAATCTAAAGGCAGCCCAAGCCCGCAGCCCAAAAGTTGCGGGCTTTTCCTTTTTGAAAAAAGATTACAAAAACATTTGTCTTGATGATTGATTTTGTATTACAATAACATTGTGGACAGGCAATAACGCAGGTCCGCAACAGGAGATGGAAATGGCAAAGTTTCAAGTTTCGGCAAACGGTCAAGTGTTCGGCTTTTACGAGAGCGAAACTGCGCAGGACGCACGCAACGCCTGCGCAGTTGATGCCGGCTACAAGAGCGAGGCCGACATGGTTGCCCAGCTTGAACAGCCCAGCGAGCTGGAAGCCAGCGAGATTGCCTTGGCCGAGGTGTACGCCAGCAATTACAGCCAGTTCATCGAGAGCATCGACCCGGACGGCGCATTCGTGACCAGCAAGGAGGAATTCGACGCACTGGCCTTTGAGCGTCGCATCGAACTGGCACAAAGCGTTATCGAGTCAAACGCCTAAGTCGCACACTGGAAGGATGCAGGACGCAAAAAATGAATACCACACCACGGCCACCAGCCGAGCGCGGCCAAGGCCGCAAATCCCTGCAGGGCGCCGGCCGCTCGCCCGTGCTGCAGCTGCGCGTGACGCCCGAGCTGAAAGCGCGCATCGAGCGCAACGGCGCGCAGTGGGCGCGTGATGTGCTGGAAAAAGCCAAAGACCCCGATTAACTTAAGCCACGGCCCTAAGATAAGAGCCAAAACCCAAGGCCTTCACTTGTTTTCCTCCTATGCGCGACTTCCCTGCCCTCACGCCGGTCTTCACTTCCACTTTTTTTGATGTATTTTTTGATGCAAAATATCATCTATTTGAATGATTGCTGCGGAGACTTGCCTGTGCGTACTACTGTCACCATTGAGGATGCTCTCTACGAAAAAGCCCTGGAAATGGCGGACCCCACTATGGACAAGTCTGACATTTTCCGAGAAGCTATCAAGACCTTCGTGCGAGTGCAAGCGGCCAAGCGCCTTGCCTCGTTAGGTGGCACGATGCCTGAAATGCCGGAAATACCACGTCGCCGTGGGGAACCCTTGCCTTCATGAGTGTGCTCATCAACACCTCGGTGTGGGTAGACCATTTCAGAAGTAGCAATGAGGCGCTCGTTGATTTGATGGTGCTGGACCTCGCGCTAGCTCATCCGATGGTCATCGGTGAAATCGCGTGCGGCACACCCCCATCGCCGCGTATCCAGACGCTCAGCAGCTTTGGCATGTTGCAGCCTTGCAATCAAGCCAGTTGGTCCGAGGTCATGGACTTCATTGAGCGCGAAAAGCTGTACGGGCTTGGGTGCGGGTGGGTGGACATGTCGCTACTGGCCTCTACCTTGATCACGCCCGGCGCCCAGTTGTGGACGCTTGACAAGCGTCTGGCTCAATTGGCTGAACGCTTCGACGTAGCCTATCGGCCCACATTGCATTGAGTTGCTGCCCCGCCTGATGAGAGTTCATTGAATGGCCGACATGTCTGCCACGGATCCCAGTGACTTCTTTAAGTTCTGTGAGGCGGCGCGGCTGGTGAATAAGGACCTGAAGCCTATGGGCCCAGCCGACTCGAAGCAGGTCGGGCTGATCTGGCGCACGTGGCTGGCCTTTTTGCACCGTGCAAGCGGTGGACTGGGACGCGGCGCAAAACGCAGGCATCGTGCGCTTTTGCCAACCCATCGCATGGTGGAATTTTCGGCTACGCATTTCGACCTGCTGTCGCGCTTTGCGAGCCGGGTGGCGACCGGCATCACGGGGGACCGGCTCAACGCTATGGCCTGGTCACGCGGCTGGCCTACAGGAAAGAGTTAGATGCGGCCTTACCTGAGGGGGGTAACCGTCCGGTCTGCACCGTCTTGATTTGAGCGTGCTTGCGGGGTCAGTTCACGCCAGCCAAGTACACCCAGCCCTCATCGGTTGCCAGGTAAGTGATGTCCCCGGTCCAGATTTGATTGGGTGCATCCGGGTTGAATTGACGCTGCACCAGGTCTGGGGCCACAGGCAGGTTATGCCGGCTGCCGGTGGTCACCACAAACTTGCGTTTGGTCCTGGCTTTGATGCCGTGCTGCTGCATCAGGCGGCGCACGCGCTCTTTGCCTACCCGGATGCCGCGGGCGAGCAATTCCTTGTGCATGCGAGGCCAGCCATACTCACCTTTGACTTCGGTATGGATGGCACGCATGTGGGCCAGTAAGGCCTCATCGCTGTAGCGTCCTGACGGTCCAGCTCGCTCGCATCCACGCCTGCGTTGCCAGGTGAAATACCCGCTGGCACTGATCTGCAGCACCTCGCAGGCAATGCTTGCCGGCCACTTGTGCCTCATTTGGAATATCCAGGCGTACCTCAGCAAGCGTGTCCTGCGCGAAGTACGCCGCGGCTTTTTTTGCGATGTCACGCTCCATCCGCAGGCGTGCATTCTCAGCCCTCAAACGGCCCAACTCCGTCTGCTCTGGAGTGACAACTGCTACTACTGCTTTGTCGCCAACAGTACCAAAATCCCCACGCGTATCCTGGCGAACCCAATTGCCCAAGCTGGCCTTGGGCACGTTCAGCACTTTAGAGACCACCGAAACCGCCTGCCCAGACTTCACCTGCCGCACCGCTTCGAGCTTGAATTCAGTGGTGTACTTTCCACGAGCTTGATTGCTTGCCATTTCTTAACTCCTTGTCCAATTTATACAAGGGTTAAGAACTACGTTTTACGGGGGCAACCTCAGCCAAGTGAAGGTATGGGCTTACCTATGACGAGCTTTTAGGACGCGTAGCGTTGCTCCAACTTCAAGAAGCCGTCAAGCGCGTGTTGCCCAGATAATTCTTTCCGAGCTTGCATCTTTGGCAAGACAGTCTTCTCGAGCAAGATTGGATTGCGGACTCCAAATTCGTCTCCCATGGACTGAATGGCATCGACCTCCTGTGTCAGCTTATCTGCAGTTACCGCTTCATAATCCTTCACCAGTCCTGCCAATAGACCATGGGCCTGCAATAGTGTGGCCCACTCTGTGGCCTCACGCGCAGCCAACTTTTTTTCGATAGCGGCTGTCAACGCTTCGCGATTGATAACTTTCAGCGGGCCAGTCGAGAAGCGCGGATCTTCAAGCAATTCCGGAGCTTCAATTAGGGCAACGAATTTTTTCCAGTGCGCATCGATGTAGGCGGAGATGACGACCTCTCCATCAGCGCATCGAAATGAATCCGCCGGCGCGGATAGTGGCGCACTGTTGCCGCTGCGTTCAGGCTGAACCCCTGTCATCAAATATTCGACAATCGGGCCAGTCTGAAGGTGAAGCGCTACGTCGTACAGGCTGACGCGCACTACCTCACCTCGCCCAGTGCGCTCGCGACGCAACAACGAGGCGAGAATCCCATGGCACAGAGCATGTCCGCATGCCGCGTCCACCACTGTGAAACCAACCTTAGTAGCAGGCTGCCCAGGAAATCCAGTGGATGACATCATGCCGCTCTCCGCCTGCACGATCATATCGACGCCACCCAACTTAGCTCCGATCTCGCCTCGACCAAAACCGGACACGGATGCATAGACAAGCCTGGGGTTTCGGGCTAGCAAAGTGTCTGCCCCCAGGCCCAGACGCTCCATAACACCGGGGCGTGCGGATTCGATAAATACATCGGCTTCCTCAATCAGCCGAAGAACCTCTTCGCGGCCAGCATCGGTTCGAATATCGAGCTGCGCGATACGCTTGCCGCGATTATAGCCCACAAAAACCGGTGATTCAGGCAACGCGACCGCGGCCGCAGAACGTAGTTTTCGGCAGGTGTCGCCCGATGGCGGTTCCAGCTTAAGGACGTCGGCGCCATAGTCCGCGAGTAACAGAGCTGCGGACGGCCCAGCGATCATCTGTGCAAGCTCGACAACTCGAAACCCTTCGAGGGGCCGCTGCTCGCTCGCATCTAGCGCTCTCACGCCATGCGGGGACGTTGAAATGTTTGAATCACTCATTGACTGGCCTCGCCACATGGACGTCGAAAGTTACTATAGAGCCGGTAAGCCACCAAAGGTCACTCGACGACAGCGCCCGCTTTCTTTATGATCGGACCCCATTTATCGATTTCTGCCTTCACAAACTTTCGGAAGTCCTCGGTACTCAGCTTATTTGTTCCGCCCCCAAACCTGGTGATTTGGGCCACGACACTCGGATCAGTCAAAAATTCGGAGACTGTGGAAGAAAGCTTTTGAACCACTGTATCCGGCGTGCCTTTTGGCGCCATCAGACCCTGCCAGGTATAAGCTTCGAATCCCGGAAATCCGAGCTCGGCTACGGTTGGAATGTCAGGAAGCGTCGGAACTCGTGCGGGGCTTGTCACCGCCAAAGCCCTAAGCCTCCCCCCGGTGATATGCGGCAGGGCTGACGGCAAGTTGTCAAAGATCGAATCGACTTGCCCGCCCAAAATATCAGTGATGGCAGGCGCGCTACCGGCGTAAGGCACATGCAGCATATCGACGTTTGCCATCGTCTTGAACAGTTCGCCGGCCAAGTGCATGGAAGAGCCACTACTTCCAGATGCAAAAGTCAACTTGCCGGGATTTTTTCTAGCGTAGTTTAGATAGTCGCTAAATGTCTTGAATCGAGAAGACGACGACACGACCAATACATTCGGAACAATTGCAATTCCGGCAATTGGAACAAAGTCTTTCTGGATATCGAACGAAAGATGTTTGTACGCGGTGACATTGGTCGCGTTGGACGCGGTTGCCAACAGCAATGTGTAGCCATCAGGAACTGCGCGCCCCACCGATGCGGTGGCGATGTTGCTGGTGGCGCCTGGACGGTTGTCAACAACGAATGATTGACCCAGGCGAGCAGATAGTTCTTTCGCTGTAAGTCGACCGATCATGTCCGTGGTTCCGCCTGCAGGAAATCCCACGACAAGTCGCACGGGTCGGTTTGGATAACCGTCTTGCGCAAATGAGGGAAGAACATGGCAGGCCGTGAGGCCACCAACAACTGATAAAAATTCTCTTCTGGCAATCATCCATGTCTCCAACAATTTGAGATACGAATCTCAGACTATTGCAAAACTACGCGCCAAAGCAAATCAGCTCGTCCACATTGTGATAGTTTTGTGTTGATCTCTGATCGACATCGGAGGAGTTGATGCCACCAAAGAGGCGCCATCTTCCTCAACAGGCTCATGACGCAGCCCTCGACCAACGGAGCAGGAGCACAGTTGGCTTGCGGCTGCTCCTAGGCTTCAGTCGTCGAACCCAACAAAGACGCTGGCCTCGGCGACGCTCTTGCGTTCGGAGATCACTGCGTTGGCTGGGAAAGCATCATCTGGCTACCCAAGCGCAATACTTTTCATGATCACTTGGTCGTCGGCAATGCCGGCGTGCTCACGCACTACCGGCGACTGCATGATGCCCTGGCTATTGATCACGCAGCCCAGGCCCCGCGACCATGCAGCGTTGACAAGCGCAGTGGTCACCGCCCCGCAGTCGAAAGGGGTGTCGTCGCTGCCATAGAGCACGCGGTCGTAAGTGACGATGATGCAAACCGGCGCATCGAACTGGCGGAAGCCGCGCATGACCCAATCGTAACGCCTCTCCTTGTCGTCGCGCCCGATACCCATCGCCGCGAACAGTTGCTTGGCAACCCCCACCTTTCGCTCGCGGTGGGGGCCGGCGAAGACCAGGCCGGTCCGGAACTCTCGGGATTGTGGCACACCGGCTAGCATCCTCTGCGTGTTGCCCGCGCGAATGCGGACCAGCGGGTCACCGCTGACGACGTAGAAGTTCCACGGCTGGGTGTTGTTGGACGACGGAGCTCGCATGGCCAGTGCAATGATTTCCTCAATCAACACCTTGGGGACTGCGTCAGGTTTGTAGCCCCGGATACTGCGGCGGCTGAGGATGACGTCGTCGAACTTCATGATGCCCTTTCAATGCTTGGTTACTCGTCACCTCTCCCGGCGCGCGCAGGCGACCCGGTATTGGCAAACCAGCCGCGCGACCAGTGTGGCGACGTCGGGGATGTCATCGATGAGATCGATGCCCTGCCCGCCGCTCCAGATGTCCCGCCATGGCCGAATATCGGCCGGCAGATGGCCGAAGCGCTCGGCGCCAGGCTTGGCGAGCGTTTCGATTTCGATCCCGCAGCGCTGCAACGACGGCTTCAGCCAATTCGCTGACACGCCGGTGACATTGGGCGTGTAGACCAAGTCTTCCGATGTCGATTCGACGAGCATCTGCTTGTAATCGGCGGGCGCATCGGCTTCCTTCGTGGCGACGAAGCGTGTCCCCATGTACGCGTAATCGGCGCCCAGTACCTCCGCGGCCCGCACGCCGGCCCCCGTCGAGATCCCCCCCGCCATAACCAAAGGTCCTTTAAATATCGTGCGGATTTTCTCAATCAACGTCAGGTGGGACAGTAGCCCCGAATGGCCGCCGCCGCCCAAACCAATGGCGATGAGGCCATCGACTCCCTGGCCGATCGCCTTCTTCGCGAACTCCACACTGATGACATCATGGAACACGCTCATGCTCATTGAATGCGCGACGCGTACAACCTCGCGCGGCCCGCCACCTACACTGATGACAGTGTCCACACCGTAGCGCCCTGCAAGCGCCAACGTCTGCTCGAGTTCAGCTGTGGGCAGCTTTGCGGAAACGTTGACCACGAGCGGGCCCACCCTGACGGAGTGGGCCAGCGCTTCCTTCCGCGCGGCCTGGATCGCATTCAACCATTCCTCGAATTGCTCAAGCGTTCTCGCGTTGTGGCGTGGCAAAACACCCACCAGTCCCGCGAGACAAGCTTCCCTCACCAGGTTGGGCCCGGTGACGAGGAACATGGGTGCGCAGATTACGGGAATCGCAAGGCTGGAGCGGTCGAACATGGTTGAATTGGCTTTTGCTAAGTAAGAGATTGAATGGGCGGTTTGCTATTTGGCCTGTATCGGCTTACGCCAGTTCCGCTCGCTGAAACCCGTGAACAGCAGCGGCGACTTTCCGACGAAACGCTGAACAGCATCAGCGTGGTAATCAGTGCCAATCGCAACGGCTTGCGCAAGTGCCTCCGCCTGCGCCATGGCTGTTTGGCTAGACTCAAAGGTCTGATTGAGCAACTGCTTGGTAAGCCCCACAGAGGCAACGGACGCCAGCTTCATCTTGCGTGCGAGCTCGGTAGCCGCTTCGATGGCTTCGCCTTCGGGCACCAGGTCGTACACGATGCCCATCGCCTTGGCTTCTTCGGCACCCAGTACCCGCGCCGAGAAGATCAACTCCTTGGCGCGCTGCAATCCCACGATGCGAGGCAGCATGAAGAGGATGGACGAGTCTGGCACCAGTCCCATGCGGCCGAACGCTGCACAAAAGCTCGTCCTCGGCGTGGCGATGATGAAGTCGGCCGCCAGCGCGATGCTGAATCCAGCCCCAAAGGCAGGCCCGTCTACCGCCGCGATGACGGGCATTTCAAGCTTGATAAGGTCACGAAACCAGTCTTGAATGTTCATCATGCGGCTGTGCATCATCAGGCTGGTCTTCTTCGTGGCCATGCCCTTGACGTCGCCGCCACCGCAGAATACGCCACCTCGCCCACCGATCACCAAAGCTCTGACGTCAAGTGCCTTGTGGTCGATCCCCTTGCGCAAGCGTCCGATGACGTCAGCGATCTCGATCCGCATGGCGTCATCGAGCGCATTTTTGGCCTCTGGACGGTTCAAGTGAAGAAACGCAATGCCGTCTTCGATATCGAACTCGATTGCTTCATAAGTCATGCACTTACCTCTGAGTTTGGTAGAAGGCCCGGTCAGATCGACCTTCCGGGCTTGTCGCGCTGAAGGTTAGGCCGCAGGCGAACCACGACCTCGCGTTCGGCCGCGAACGCGTAGCAGCTGTCCACACGAAATCGGCGTTGTACGTCGTTTTCAGGATCGTCAGTCGAGGCGATGCGTAGCGGCGCCATGCCCTGCAGTACGGTTGTGGCCATCGGACCCAACAGCTCCACGATGTGCGTGCAGGACGCTACGCCCCCAAGCAGTTCGCGTACGCGCTTGTTCCAGCCCGCTCCGATACTAAGACCCACCAGGGCTTGCAGCGCAGTTGCTGCCCCTGGGCAGATATGGAAAGGC
>Ga0302347_1002983_pt1 | contig 15907 bp, 10 predicted proteins | sample PhyWR1_FD_202178 | JGI IMG/M metagenome (GOLD analysis project Ga0302347, IMG submission 202178) | Leaf surface microbial communities from wheat plants in UC Gill Tract Community Farm, Albany, California, United States - DLSL W.R1 (v2)... | ecosystem: Host-associated > Plants > Phyllosphere >...
AACGGCAATATGACAGTAATGCCGGATAAAGGAATAACCAATATCTCATATAATTATCTTAATCTGCCTACTATAGTTAATCAAAGAGGAAATGAGAGCCGTTATACCTACAGAGCTGATGGTAAGAAAGTACAAAGAGTATTTACGTTGAATAATGCTCAAGGGACAAGCGTTACTACCACCGAGTATTTAGGAGGTTTTCATTACACACCTTCAAAATCGCTTGTAATAGGTACAGCATTGGAGGAAAAAGATGCAGCTACTGTTGCAGCAAGTACAGCTGGACAGGAGGAAGTATTTCAAAATACTTGGCTAGATACATATGAAGAAGTTAACGAAACTAATGCTGCTCCTCAGCCTGTATCAACAATGGCCCTGTCATTTTTCCCGACATCGGAAGGATTTTACGATTATCGTAAAAAGCAATATATTTACCAGTATAAGGATCAGGTAGGTAATATAAGATTGAGCTACGCAAAGAATACTACGAGTAATGAAGTTGAAGTAATAGACCAGAATGATTATTATCCTTTTGGTTTAAACTTTGTGCAAGCGTCAGAGTTTAGTGCGGTAGGAAGTCCTTTGAATTATAAATTTGGAGGCAAGGAATTGCAGGAATCTGGAATGTATGATTTTGAAGCAAGAAACTATATGCCGGATGTTGCCAGATGGTTTGGATCAGATCCTTTGGCTGAGCTTGCGCCAAACTTGTCACCATACAGATATGCGTTCAACAACCCTATCTCCTTTACGGACCCTACAGGGATGTATGAAGGTGACGGAGGTGGAGACTGGGACGAGGAAAATGATAGGGACGAGAGAGATTATGGTAGAGCAAATTCAAACAACCCGGACATAGGCTTGTTCAGCTGGACAGAGAATGCCAGAAATAATGAAGAATCAGATATTAACATATTTGAGAAGAGCGTTTTAATTTTACTGGATATTATCAATGGTGACTTCATAGTTAATTTTGATAACCTTAATATACGCAGTGGTGGGGATGGAAGGTCTGAGAGTGATTTCGGGCAGGATATGGCGCAAGAAAATGGTTCGAATGATATGATGAACGATGCGGCGCAGGATGCTTATCATAATGACGGACCGGGGCCGAGAAATCCTAATCATAATGTTAAAAATGTTAGAGAAATCTCATTATTCGAAAGAAACTACTCTACTTATTTCATAAATGATAGTGATAAGACATATTATGTGAAACCAGAAGATGCTCAAAAGGTTGGTTGGAATCGAGTTGAAGTAAAACCTGGTCAAGTATATATGGGCGCAATAGATGGTTTTGCCTCAGAAAGCAAAGTTGTCAAAGTATCTGATTTTGTTAGAGTGGAAATCAAAGGAGATGGAAAGCCGTATTATAGCTATCGAAATTTTGCACCTTTGCCATATGCCATTAAAGGGATAAAAACACCTTATCAAGTTTTAACAGTAAAGGATTTAGAAACTTTTAATAAAGTCGGTGACCATAAATGGGATGAACTTTTTTTTGAATCGTTAAAAAAATAGTATTATGAATTATACAGTTTATTTTAAGGTATTTTCTTATATACCTTTTATGAGTTTATTCTGTTTGCTATTATTAATTTTACATGCATATATCTTATATGGACATATGCCTGTATATTCGAATCCAGATCCTAAAACTCTTTCAATTACTTATACCATATATATAATAGTTGATTTTTTATTATTTTTTTCTTTTCTAATTTATCCAATTTTAAGCATAATTGTTATTTATAAAAAATTACAAACCAATATGCTTATTAAATATATCTTAATATATCTATTAGGCTTAATTTTATTATTAATAGCTTATAGAGTGAAAGAATTTAACTTGGGTATTTGGATTGCGGACTAAATCATAATGTAAAATAACGGTAAATCAAGCCCGAATCCAAACCCGGACAAAGGCTTGTTCAGCTGGACATTTCTTCGAGATAATTAAAGATTAACCATATTTGTAGATATTAAAAAAAAAGGCTCAACCTAAGTTGAGCCTTTCATATGTAAAAGTAATTATCCCGAAGTACTTATATTTTTACTTATTGATAAGCTTTTCCAACCTATCCATCATCTCATCCTTCTCTTTCAGCATCCTTTCATACAATGCAATTTTTTCTTCGTGAAGCTGAACTAACTTTTCAATAGGATGAAAAGTTGGGTTATGATTGATACCATTCAAAATTGACCCATTGTCAAAAGTATTTGCAATAATATTAACGGCTTGCTCTTCATCGAAATTTTGAAAAGCCTCCACAGGAATTCCAAGTGCAGTAGAAATCGCTTTCAAAAGATCATCTTCGATCACATCCTTTTGCTCCAATAAAGAAATTTTCTTTTGATTCCATTCCTCTCCCAAGTCAAAAGCCAAAGCCTCCTGCTTTATACCAAGCATTTCTCTAAAGCGTTTCACATTTCTTCCCTGATGTATTTTCTGTTCCATAGCGGTTATCAAAATTTTTAAGGCTTAAAGATAAAGCCATTCTACTAATTCGTCTGAATTGTAAAGTTAAAAAATTATCCTGTAAAATATCCATTCCATCGGATATTTTATTCCCTTAAAGAATAGATTACTCAAGCATCAGACCAGAATTTCGCTTCTACATTTTAATTACTTTATTATGAAAAAGATAAAAACATCTATGGAAACTAATTTCTGGGCAACCTACGAAATTGAAGATCCTTTTGAGTTGATCAACTCTTTCTTCAACTATTGCACTGTTGATAGTTACAAGAACACACTGAGCGAAATTATGCTTTATGTTTGCAGAACCGAAGTGTGCACCAAAGACCGTCCGGGAGACGTTTTCGATTTTTATACTGCTGTGAAATCGTTTATAAAGGGAGCTTATTTGCTGACATTCAAAGCAAAAAAATGGAAGATAAAAGAAGCGCCCGAAGAATGGCAGATTATAAGCCAGGCATCTTTAAACAAAGAAGAATATGAAAATCCATTTCTAGTATTTGAAAAAGCATTTGAATGTAAAACCTTGGAAGAGTATGAATTCTTCCTAAGTGAAATAGTCCACGTCTCACTTTCACCTTACAAGGAAGAATTTGATTACGACCTGACAACGCCTCATATCTATCTTGTTAAAATGCTGGATGCAGCACAGATAATGAGTGAAAGAGGAGTTAAAAGGATCAAAGATAAAGTGAAGGATCATCCCGAATAATATATCCCATTCCAGAATAGAATATCCTTTCTCCCATTGTCAACTTTACTAAAGATAAAATTTTATTATGAAAAATAACAAACACTTTAGCAAAGACAAACAGCTTGTAAAAACAAGAGAGCAGGCTGAGATCGCACTAAATATTCTGGTTCAGAACTCTCAAAGAGAAGATCTGGAAATTGGGGTATTCAGACTTCGTGACCAGCTCATCAATCCCGGACTTACAAAATTGCTTGACAGCTTCCCCGAACTTATTCAAGAATATGAGTTGGATAGATTGTTCACAGGAGAGATCGAGATAAAGGATACAAGGAGGCAGGATATTATGATAGCAGGACTACTGTCTTGTCTGTTATTACTCATTCATTTTTATTTTGACAATGATGAAGATAAATTGATTGAATCCGAATCCGATATTCCGACTCAATCTGAAAGCATCAAGTATGTATTAAATACGATCACTTCTGAGAAATTTATCAATGAGTTATTTCTTCTGGTATTATCAATTGTAGGAATTGATTACTTTGAAAAATATCAGGAAAAGATGAAGGATCCTGATTTTGTCTTGAAACAAACTGTAGGATTTGACAGCGATCCCGAGATGGATAAGCATATTGATATGATGGTTTGGTTTGCCTTGGTTCGCCTGTTTATTGAGGCTATCTTTATATATTACAATGATGAATATCAAATCAAAAACGATCAGCTATGAAAACATCAAAGAAATCCTCATTCTCTATTTTAGGAAATGAGCCATTAGAAAACAAACTTGATCAGTTGGTTAATGATCATTCCATTGTCCTAATATTTTATAAAAAAGATATAGATACATTGAGCTCTCATATCGTGGTTCAGGTACATCATAATTCTGATGCTGTAAAACTGCGCTCAGCAAAGTGGGTTGCTGAAGTCCGAAAGCTTTATCAGGTCTATATCTATTTCATTGACCATTCCAGAATGGAATATCAATTTTCAAAAGGTCATCCATTCGTAGAATACCATTGTCAAAAGGCATCAATTATCTATCGGAACGAAAAAGCACAGTCTTCACATCTAATAGATAGAAGTTGGAAAAAGTATAAAAATAAGTTCAATCGTTATGAGGACGAATTCCACCACGATCACGAAATTCGTCGAATACATTTAGAAAAACTTATCAGGGAGGATTCATACAATAGTGTTTTTACTTCCTATGAGGAACTGATACGTTATGATATTGAATATTTGGAGGAATTATATACAGGAAACAGAACGAGTGATATCGATCTCAATCAAAGAATAAACAAATTGTTGATCTACCTTCCGGAACTTCAATCCTATTTTGTTAGAAAGAATCAGCACGAATATTTTATAACTGAACTATTTGCAAAGGCTAAAAAAGCAATTGAAGGGGATGATATCATTTACGATACAGAGATGTTCAAATCATTGCGCATCATTCAAGATTCGTTGTTCACTTTCATCGAAGCTAGATTTTATGAATTGAAACATTTAATCAAAAAGCAATATGAAAAGATTTACAAGGTCGATCAGGATTTACCTCCAATAGAGGAATCTCCAAAAGACGAAGTCATTCAAAAGACTATTAAAAAGATATTGACTTTTGTAGAATTGGAACAGATATACCTGTTTCATCAAAAAACATATGGAGAGGTTACCACCTACTATATGCTACTGATAGGAATGAATGTAAATAATGAGAAACTGAAATCCATCAATCAATCCTTAAAGAGTATGTTCGGAGATAAATATGGATTTTTACTGCTCAGCCACAATAGATACTGGATTCAAAAGAACCTCTATCAATATCAGGATTTCTTTGTCTTTATTATGCAGTATAAGTATCTGGTATTTTCTTCAGATCAATACCATCCTGAACCGCACTGGCAAATTCCTCATCATCCACAGCACAATGACCTGTATTTCTATTATAAGATCACCTTTGAAAGCGCATTGCAGTTTCAAAAGTTGATTGACGGAGAAAAGGAAAACTATCAGGGCATATCAAATATATTCTCACTATTCTTTTTGTCATTTTGCAGAACCTACATATTTGTAAAGAGCTATTACATGCCAAATTATTTGACTAGCGAGTCACTTTGGCAATTATGCATATATGCTGATAAGAATCTATTGAAGTACAACTATCTGATCGAGCAATTCTTTACAGACATATTTCCGTTCATCGACTACAATATGAGAATACATCATCAATTGGCAAAGATTGATAAGGTTGGCTCAGATCAGATGAAAACAATTGTAGTAATATTAATGAAAGAGCTAAAAGGCGCTGTTGTAGGTGGTGAACTATTGACTGATTTTGAGTTGGAATTGATGAATGAAAAAACTACTGTTGAATAATTATAAGACAAATATTCCTATTATCATAGTTATGAAAATCAAAGTTTAAGTCTTGGGAAAATTTAAAAACTTAAACTTTGATTTCTCTTTTTTAAGGCAAATATATTTTATGAAAAAAAGTAAATGGGTTTGTTGAAATATGGAAAACTCAACCATCCCGATGCCTTGGAGTTTCCCACATTCCAACAAAGTTTTCACAACAACAGCGACAACATTTAAAAATTCATAGGTGTATAAAATAGATACATGTATTCCACCAACCTATGTAAAATAGTACAAGGTTCGTGGGTAACCTGCGTAAAATAGATATAGGTATTCGATTGGGGTGCATAAAAAATATGCATCTTTGGGCTTGACCTAGTAAAAATTATACATTCCGGCTTTGACTAATGCAGAGGAATGTTGTTGTACTCATCTTTTTTCACCTCCTAAAGCAGATTTGCAAAAAATAGGTCTTGAATTTCAACAACTTAAACGATTATCATAATCTTGTTACTTTATTTCAGATGTCTGCAAGAATAACTGCTGATTTGAATTGCAAGATGTGTCTTTGTATATACAAACTTTCCAAGTTTGATTTCCAAAGATGATCTTGCCTTTTTTGCAAAAAGGGGAAAAAACTTCGGAACTCAGTTTTTAGTAGAAGTGTTTTAATAAATTCAAATATGCATAAAAAATCCCACGGAGTACGCAGGATTAAAGATTTTCTTCGGCTTTTAGCCTTATTGTGAATTGCTTTTTACAAATATATAAACAATTTTTTTATTCGTCTTATGGTTTTCCGTAGTATGAATAGTTTTTTTCTGTTTATTTTTATACAATATCAAAAAACTTAATAACAATGAAGAGAACATTAGGCATTGACCTTGGAAGTAATAGTGCTGGATGGGCAATTAGAAATACAGATTTAGAAGGTAATCAGATAGAAGATTTTGGAGTTATTACTTTTGAAAAAGGTGTAGCCTCTGAAAAAGGTAATGAATTCCCGAAAGTTCAGAAAAGAACAGTAAGTAGAGGTAAAAGAAGAAATTATCAGGCAGAAAAATATAGGAAGTTTGGAATTCTACAGTTTCTAATTGAAAGAAATATGTGCCCTTTATCTCTTGAGGATTTTAATAATTGGAAAACATACAGAAAGGGAAAGAAAAGAGAATATCCACAATCTGAAGAATTCCTCAATTGGATAAGATTTGACTTTGATGGTGACGGCAAACCAGACTTTCATTTGTTTGGAAAAGATAAAGATGAGAGTTATTATGTTTTTAGGACTCTTGCTTCTAATCCAGAATATAAAAAAGTATTTGATGAAAATCCTCAGATTTTAGGCAGGGTTTTCTACCAATTGGTTCAAAGAAGAGGTTTCAAAGGAAGAGATGAAGAAGAAGCTAAAACAATGCTTACTGGTAGCGAAAAAAATGGGACTAAAGGAAGAAATGATATTGAGGAATATATTGAAAAATATAAAACTTTAGGCGCAGCTCTATACTATCATCAAAAAGATTTTGGAGGAAGGATAAGACAGAGATATAATCTTAGAAAAGATAGTGAAGCTGAATTAAAAACTATTTGCGATTTACATAATATTTCTAGAGATGATTATTCTAAACTGTGGAAAGCAGTTATTTGGCAACGACCGTTAAGAACTCAGAAAGGTTTAATAGGGAACTGTATTTATGAGAAAGGAAAAAAAAGAGTAGCGGTAAGCCATCCATTGTATGAAGAATACAGAACTTGGGTTTTTATTAATAATTTAAATATTATAACTCCTGCTGATGAAAATAAACAGGAATATATTGCAGCAAAGATTTATCCTTTGTTTTACAAATCCAAGCCATTGATAAGCAGTTAAAGAAAGATGGTGCTAAAAGAACTTCAAAACACCACGAGAAGACAAAAGTACTTTCCGTAAAATTACTTAAACAATTACAAGATGTTTTTGGTGAAAACTGGAAAGAGATTTTAAAATGGGATATCAATGGAGATAGAAGCTCTCAACCTGCAAAAAAAACAGAATCTGAATATACTTTTGAGGATGTTTGGCATATCTTGATGACCTTTGATGGACAAGAGAATCTTAAGAAGTTTGCATTAGAAAAGTTGAATCTTGACGAAGAAAAGGCTACCAAATTTTCTAAAATAAAACTACAGCAAGGTTTTGCTACTTTAAGTATTTCTGCTATAAAAAAGATTCTTCCATATCTGCAAAAGGGGTTTTTATATAGTCATTCAGTTTATATGGCTAATCTATATAAGGTGTTAGGTGAAGGTGTTGTTTCTGAAACGCTTACTAATCATTTTTCTGAAGAGATTCTAAAAATATTAAATCAAGATTCCGCAAACAGAAAAAATTCTGCGATTGTCAATAGCTTGATTTCAGAGATGCTCAATGATAAACATCGATATTATATTTCTGACAATCGAGATTTGGATGATATTGAAAAAAAAGCTGTTTTGAAGAGTATTGTTGATAATTACGGACAGGAAAGTTGGGATACGCTTGGGGAAGAGAATAAATCAGAAGTGATTAACTATGTTTCTGCAAAATATTTAGAATTTCTAAAGAAATCGTTTTTTGATAAAAAGAATCTTTTTGTACAACCCGAAAGAATTGATGAAAAGATTTTTAATTTTCTGAAAGAAACCTATCACGTTTCTGATGATAAGAAGAAATATCTTTGGCACCCATCTGAACAGGAGAATTATGCAGAAGCGGAAAACTATTTGGAGTATTCTGTTGGTAAGAAAAAATACTATGTAAAAGAGAAAAATAAAGACGGCTTTGCAAAGAGAAATCCTGAAGCTGAGTTTAAAGGGCGAGAAATTAAGCTTTTAGGAAACCCGGAACCTTTAAGTAAAGGTTTTAAAAATCCTATGGCTCTAAAGTCTTTACATAAACTGAAAAACTTGGTAAATTATCTTTTACAAACTGGAAAAATAGATGAAGACACAAGAGTTGTTATAGAAATTGCCAGAGAACTCAATGATAAAAATAAAAGAAAAGCAATTGAGCTTTGGCAGAAAGCACGAGAAAAAGAAAACGATGATTATAAGAAAGAATTGGCTGTTTACCAAGAGCAGTTTCCTCATGTAAAACTTATAGATGAAAATACGCTTATCCGCAAAATAAGATTATGGCACGAGCAGAATAAGATGTGTCTTTATACTGGCAAGACAATCTCTTTTTCGGATTTAATTGTTGGTAATAAATACGATTTTGAGCATACCATTCCTGCAAGCATTAGTTTTGATAATGAACTAAAAAATCTTACAATTGCCGATTCTGGTTATAACCGTTTACAAAAAGGGAAGAAGTTTCCAACTCAATTGATTAACTATGATTCCGAACAAGTTGTTGATGGTATAACTTACAAAGCAATTATAAATACCATAGAATTTATTTTTGGAGAGAGAACAGTTGAGTATAAAGAAGAAAAGGGAAAAACAAAAAAGATTGTAAAATGGAAGAAAATTACTGAGCTTGAGAAGCAATTTGATGAATGGAAAAAGAAAGCTTCCTATGCAAGTACAAAAGATTATAAAGACTTTTGTATTGTAAAATACCATACTTTAAAAATGGATTTAGATTATCTGAAATCTAAATTGGCAACATTTACAATCACTGAATATAAAGCAGGATGGCGAAATAATCAATTAAGAGATACGCAGATTATTACGAAGTATGCTTTGCCTTATTTTAAAACTTTATTCAAGAGGGTTTCTGTAGAAAAGGGTGGTGTTACAGATATTTTCAAAAAGGTTTACAAAGTACAGTCAAAAGATGCTAAAAAAGATAGAAGTGCACATAGCCATCACGCACAAGATGCGGCTATTCTTACTTTAATTCCAAATGCCTTTCATAGAGAAAGAATCGTTAAGGCTTATGAGGAAGAAATAGATAAAAGAACAGGTAAAACATATCACGAACTTCCTTTGGATTGGGAAACGTTTTCGGAAAATTACATCCTAGAACTAAAAGATAAAGTTTTAATCAATAATCTTACCGATAGCAAAACCATTGCTCAAACTTGTAAAACAGTTAGAAAGAGAGGAAAAATCATATATGATATTGATGAGAATGGCGATAAAAATAAAAGAGTTAGTAGTGGGGATACGATTCGAGGTCAGTTGCATGGAGAAACTTTTTATGGAGCAATTAGACAGCCTGTAAGAGATGAGAACAATAAGATTCTTTTTGATGAAAACAAGAAGATGATTCTTAAGGATGAGATTTATTTGGCAGTTAGAAAACCATTGGTATATAAAAAAGATGCAAATTCTCCAGGATTTAAAACTCTTGATGAGGTAGAAAAAATAATTGTAGATAAAGACTTGTTTAAAATGATAAAAAAACAAGTTGAAGAATCAGACTTTAAAACAGCTTTGACAGAAGGTGTTTTTATGCTAGACAAAAATGGTAATAAAGTCAATCAGATAAGAACAATACGCTGTTACGAAAACGGATTAAAATACACTACCGCAATCAAAGTCCATAATCATAGCTTTGTTTCAGATAAAGAGTACAAAAAAACTACTTTAGCAACCAATGGTGAAAATAGTTATTGTTTATTCTACAAAAGTGATTTGGGTAAAGCAATGCGAATTCTATCTATTGTAGATGTTGCAGAGCTTAAACTTAAAAATATTGAAATCCTGTATAATGAGCAAGAGTTTTCAAGTTTTGAATCAGGTAAAGGAAAAAATAAAATTCAGTTACCTCTTTATTCTGTTTTGAAAAGTGGAGACAAAGTATTGTTTTATAAAGAAAGTATCCACGAATTAAGAGATTTAGAACAAGAACTGTCTAATAGAATGTTTAAAATGTATCAATTTGAAAAAGATGGTAGAATAAAATTCCGTCATCACTTGGCTGCAGGAATTGATACAGAACTTAAAAAAGATAATCCAGAGTATTCATCTGTAAATTTTGACGAAAAGCAAATATTCTTAAGATTAAGGCAAGGTCAATGGAATTTTGCAATAGAGAATACTGATTTTGAAATGGCTTTAGATGGCTCAATAAAATGGAACTTTTAAAATGATCACCCGCTCCATCTATATCGGCAATCCTGCTCACCTCAAACTCAAAGACGAGCAAATGTACATTATGGAACCTTCATCCAACGAAATAAAAGGTAAAGTTCCTGTTGAAGATTTGGGATTATTAATGTTGGACCATTTTCAAATCACAGTTTCACATCAATTAATCCAAAAAATGATGGGAAATAATGTTGTGGTGGTAAGTTGTGATTCTCATCATTTACCACAAGGAATAATGTTGCCGTTGTATGGTCATACTGAACATTCGGACAGAGTAAAAGACCAATTGGAAGCCAGTGAACCACTCAAAAAGCAACTTTGGAAACAGACTATAGAATGTAAGATTGAAAATCAGAAAAATGTTTTAATGAGACTGGGAAATTATTACGAACCTATGAGTGAATATCAAAAAAATGTAAAGTCCGGCGATATCACCAATATGGAGGGTATTGCAGCGCAACATTACTGGAAATATTTAATCAGTCTTGATTTTCTTCGACAACGTTTTGGGGATTCGCCTAATCAGTTTTTCAATTTTGGATATGCTGTTCTAAGAAGTATTGTTGCGAGAGCAATTGTAGAAACAGGTTTACTTCCTGTGTTGGGAATTTTCCACAAAAATAAATATAATCCTTACTGTCTCGCCGATGATTTAATGGAACCTTATCGACCGTTTGTAGACCTCTTGGTGATGCAGTGGCTGAAAATAAATCCTGAAACAGAAGAACTGACGAAAGAATTCAAAGCACATATTTTGCAGATTGCGACTAAAGATGTGATGATTGACAGTAAAACAAGACCTCTGTTAGTAGCCGTGAAAACGACGGCTTCATCGCTTTATAAATGCTATACTGGCGAAAAAAGATTGATTTCCTACCCTGAACTGATATGAATGCCGAAAGGTTTAATGCATACCGAATTATGTGGGTTTTAGTATTATATGACCTGCCGACTGAGACCAAAGCTAATATGAAAGATGCTAATCGATTTCGTAAGGCTTTGATTGATGATGGTTTTACCTTATTTCAATTTTCGATGTATGTTCGTCATTGTCCGAGCCGAGAAAATGCTGAGGTTCATATTAAAAGAGTAAAATTTATGCTCCCAAAAGCAGGGAAAGTTGCCATTATGTGTATTACTGACAAACAATTTGGGGATATTGAAATCTTTTTCGCCAGAAATAAAGAAGAGTCACCACCAACCTTTCAACAATTGGAATTATTCTGATTTTTAAATCCTAAATAATAAATAAACCCACTGAAATACAGTGGGTTAGATTTTGAGGTTGTGTTGTATCTCAAAGATACTCAAAAATGAAAGCAATTCACAACAGATTGGGACGACACGCCAGACCTGCCAAGTTGTGTTGTATCTCAAAGATACTCAAAAATGAAAGCAATTCACAACAGTTAATGTACTCTGTGAGATTTGGTTATAGTTGTGTTGTATCTCAAAGATACTCAAAAATGAAAGCAATTCACAACTATAGCGCACTACAAGGATAGGCGCACAGGGTTGTGTTGTATCTCAAAGATACTCAAAAATGAAAGCAATTCACAACTGTACTTTGTATTACCTGCCATTGTTAGTTGTTGTGTTGTATCTCAAAGATACTCAAAAATGAAAGCAATTCACAACCGAGGAGCCTGTAGGTAGAGATCCTAAGAAGTTGTGTTGTATCTCAAAGATACTCAAAAATGAAAGCAATTCACAACAAAGATGATAAACAGAACTTCAGCAACAAAGTTGTGTTGTATCTCAAAGATACTCAAAAATGAAAGCAATTCACAACCAAGATCAATATTGATTCTAATGCCTTTTTGTTGTGTTGTATCTCAAAGATACTCAAAAATGAAAGCAATTCACAACTCTTAGTTTCTGGTCTTTGTCAATGACTTCGTTGTGTTGTATCTCAAAGATACTCAAAAATGAAAGCAATTCACAACTCCTTCGGAGATAATGTATTATTAAGAATCGTTGTGTTGTATCTCAAAGATACTCAAAAATGAAAGCAATTCACAACCTATTTAATATTAACCCTTAAAATCTTATCGTTGTGTTGTATCTCAAAGATACTCAAAAATGAAAGCAATTCACAACAACGATTCCGAAAGTATTAATATAAATGCAGTTGTGTTGTATCTCAAAGATACTCAAAAATGAAAGCAATTCACAACTATGGATCTTATTGAAGCTGCTCTACGTTTGTTGTGTTGTATCTCAAGATACTCAAAAATGAAAGCAATTCACAACAATGATTTTGACATTCAAATTACTAAGGGTGTTGTGTTGTATCTTAAAGATACAGATAAATGTAAATTGTTAATGATATGTGAAATTTATTATTTGATAATGTGATGTTTACAAAGATGTATGAATAAAAAAATCTAATTTATTTGTAAAAAATGAAAAAATCTATATCTTTGCACCAGTTAAAACAAAACGCTCTAAATCTTATTTCTTAAAAGTGACCTATTCGGTGACCAATCAAATAAGAGAACAGCATAAAGCTTATGGATAGGCTTTTTTTGAAAAAATAAAAGTCCCGTCCGGATCGCAAAAAGTTTATCAATTACTTTTCAAAAAATTGATCCGGTAGTTCAGCTGGTTAGAATGCCGCCCTGTCACGGCGGAGGTCGCGGGTTCGAGTCCCGTCCGGATCGCAACTATTAAATCATAATAGTATAAAATGCTTTAAAATGTATGTTTTAAAGCATTTTTCGTTTTATGTCTGTTCCCAAAGAGTGTTAAAAATTTACAATCTGAAAGTGACCTATTAGGTGACCTGTTATGTAGGCAATATCAAAGGAGTTGGACTATTTATCAGCAAACTTTTATTGACACGTATTTAAGGTAGTATTTGCAAAGCTCTATGATCGTAAAAATGCCCCTATTGCTGCTGATATGCTTAATGATCAGGTAGTCCCTTTCTTTGAACAGCAGGAACTTCGTTTACTTAGAATTTTAACAGACAGAGGAACGGAATACTGTTGAATAAGAGAATAGCATGAGTACCAGCTTTATTTAGCCATTGAAGATATTGATCACACGAAGGCCAAGGCTAAAAGTCCTCAGACCAACGGCATTTGTGAACGTTTTCACAGGACGATACAGGACGAGTTTTATGCCATAGCTTTCAGAAAGAAAATTTACAGAAGTATTGAAGAACTACAATTAGACCTGAACAGCTGGCTGTCGTATTACAACAATGAAAGAACGCATACAGGAAAACATTGTTACAGTAAGACACCGATGCAGACGTTTTTGGATAGTAAACCTATTGCAAAAGAGAAATTATTGGAAACTCTTGTAGAGGAATAAAAAATCCTTACTTTTGGAAGTAAGGAAAATATTGGATAACTGACAGTTATTTTTAATACCTAACTGTCAGATAAAGTCGTGGCTATTACACCTATAATCAATACCTTCTCTAGGTACTTTAAAGTGTCTCTATACATTCAAGCACAGAGTTTTTGAAATGATTTCTAATTTCATATTTATAGATAAGTTCGGTTTAACTCTTTGCTACAGCCTATTATCAGACAATTTTCTTTTTAATTCACGGTTCTAATATTGTTTTTCCCACTAAGTTCTATAACACTCTTGTATCTCCTTGTCCGAAAGGAAAATCAAACTATTATGATTCTTATCTCGACATCTGTTCGTGGAAGTGAGCCGGGAGCAGCGAATACAACTTTATTTATCAAACAATTACAAACAAAAAAGTCGCCAATTGGCGACTTTTTCACTTAGATGAGAATGTGATTATAATCTATTTATTCTATATTGATATAGTAAGTCTATTGTTTTATAATCTTAACTACACTTTCAGAATTATTAATTCTTATCAAGTAATTTCCTGCAGGTAGTTTTGAGATATCTGTCTGTTTATTGTTAAACTTGCCTTCTTCTACCATTTGTCCAGCCATATTGTAGATCTGATAGTAGTACTCTTTGCTGTCGTTGGTATCTATGTAAAGTAGATTTTTTACAGGGTTAGGGAAAACCATTAGCTTGTCTTTCTTAACGATCTGTTCTATATCAAGTATGTCAGTCGCTTTTCCTTCAGTATTTTGTGGGACAGCAATAGCATCAGGATAAAAACCTTGTTCTTTGCCATTGCCATCATACTTTATTTTCACACATCTACAAGCGGCTCCAAAATATTGATCATTATCATTATTCGGCAAAATCATTTTATTATTACTCATATTTAGATAAAATGAAATTGGTCTTCCCTGATAATGAGAGCGTACAGAAGCTGTCCACCATTTATTTTCATTAAATTGAACATTCGTATTTATCAGACTGCTGTTGCTGCTCCACACACCACGATCTCCTCTTATTCCTGAACGTCCATAATTACCTATTTTATAGGCCGGATTTTGAAATGCGTATCCGAGTGTAACTGTTCCGCTTTTAATGGGTGCGGCAAGGTAGTCGGTTAAAGCATTTTTTTCTCCAACAATAACATTCTTTTTGTACCAAGGAGAGCCTCCTAAATTGTCCCCATCTATTGAAGCGTCTGTATCAGGAATTCTCCAACCTTCCGGACATGGATCAAAAGGAGATTTTACTGTTCCTTTTCCCCAACGATCGGAAAATAAATTGGGTTGATTGATTAGCCAGTCCGTCCCCATAGTTTGAACACCATTGAATGGATTTCTTTGACTTGGGATCATAAATACTAATGGATTTTTGGCTGAATAACTTAACACTTTAGCTATTTTATCAACTGTTTTATCAGTACTTAATATATTGGCATTACTAGAATTTGTATAAGTATTATAAGGTATAATATAGCTTCCTCCCACAGTTTCAAATGTAGAAGCAGTAAGCGGATTATATGTAATGCTTCCATTTGCATTGGCTTTTCCTAAAAATATATCATAAGCATTATTGTTAACATTTTCATGAAAAGCAGGGAATGGATCTTTTCTGCCCCATTGATAATGCAAGCCTGCTGCGTTCTGTATTTGCAATAACTCATTAGTTGTAGGGGCGTCTGCAGTTTGTAAAACTGGCAATTCATTCATAGCTCCTAAGTCTCTGTCCATGAATTCGGTTTGCTTAACAGCAACACTTTTTAATCCCTTCACGTAGTTCACAAAATTAGGAGCAGCTGGATCACCAACATCAGTCGTATAAACATAAGAAGAAACTTCTGTATCTGTTATCCAAATGTGCCAGCTCCAGTAGATAGGATTATCTACACTTCCGTTATGTAATGTTACTACGGCGTTTCCAGTTTGGTTAGGATTAACTTCTACCAAAATCTTAGAATTTGAAAGAGACTGCAATGATGAAGGAGATGCATT
>Ga0302347_1002985_pt1 | contig 15895 bp, 11 predicted proteins | sample PhyWR1_FD_202178 | JGI IMG/M metagenome (GOLD analysis project Ga0302347, IMG submission 202178) | Leaf surface microbial communities from wheat plants in UC Gill Tract Community Farm, Albany, California, United States - DLSL W.R1 (v2)... | ecosystem: Host-associated > Plants > Phyllosphere >...
CGACATCCAGCGTGCCGGTGATGCCACCCGCAGTGTCGGCGAGGCTGACTTCCCTGGTCTGGTAGCCGGCCACCGCGGAAAGTTCACGACTCTGGCGCGCGATGGTATCCAGATAGGGGATGGACCACCCCAGGTCCATTCCCATCTTGGTCGAATACGAGGTGAGCTGTACCAGACGCGACTGGGCCGGAAACGGCAACGGCTTCCAAAGCATGCCGTAGGCGACGGTGAATACGCAGGCTGTGATGAAGATCACCATCGCCAGCAGGGCGGTAATCAGCGCACTGGAGCCAGGGCTGCGCGTGATCCTGCGCAGCGCGACCGCAAGATCATCGCGCATTGCGGCGCAATTTCCCGGCCAGCGTCATCAGATCATGACGGCATGTCGTCTTGCTGACGCGATGCTCCGCGTTTCCTTCGCAACGTCCATTCACAGCATATTCCATCCCTGGTTCATGCGACGCACTGCGATTCCCAACGTCAGAATCTTCGATTGCGTCACAACTCATGTCGGTAAGAACTGCGACCTGCGGACTTCCATGATGCAGGTGTTTTTATACTTGACATGCCAATACCCCGCTGTCAAGACTAAATACTGTTCTTCTGTCTGGTACATCTGCGCGCATGGATATCGCACGTCCTGAAATGAAGCAACGGAAGCATCAGCGCAAGCGGATCGTGATTGGGGTCTCTCTTCTTTCTTTCATCGCCGTCGTCGGCGGCGTCGTCGCCCTCAATTCTTCCCACCCCTCCGTGCGGCGTGCGGACATCGTCATCGATACGGTTCGTCAGGGTGAATTCGTGCGATCGGTACGCGGCCCTGGCAAGCTGGTCTCCAGCCAGATGCGTTGGGTGGTGGCCAAGACCGATGCCAGTATCGAGCGCCTGCTGGTCCGCCCCGGTGCCAACGTCAGCGCCGACACCGACATCATCGAGATGACCAATCCCGAGGTCATGGACAGGCTGCTGGTGGCCACTGCCGAGCACGCTGCGGCGCAAGGCGATCATGCCGCTCTCCAGGCGCGGCTGCAGGGCGAACTGCTGCAGTTGAAGTCGGAACTCTCCAGCACCGAAGGCGAACGCGATTCGCTGCAGGTGGAGGAACAGGCAGCGCGGCGCGCATTGGAAAAAGGCGTGTTGGCGGAGGTCGAATACAAAAAGATCGCCATCAAGCTCCGACAGTATGAACAGGCATTGGGCATTGCCAGGGAGCGGGTGGCGCAATCGGCGTCAAGCATCGGCTCGCAGCTCACCGCGAGCCTGGCCCGCGTGCAGCAGCTGGAGAGCACTGCCCAGCTTCGGCAGGCCGAAGCAGATGGCCTGCGTGTCAAAGCCGGCATGGAGGGTGTGGTCCAGCAGATCACGGTGGAAGAAGGCCAGCGCGTTGCTTCGGGCGTCAACATCGCGCGTATTGCCCGCCCGGGCGAACTGATTGCCGAGCTGAGAATTCCCGAGTCCCAGGCCGCCGATCTCGCTGCCGGGCAGTCGGCGACGCTGGAGATCGGACGCACCAACGTGCCGGGAAAGGTCAGGCGCGTGAATCCGGCGGTCGAAAAAGGCACCATCCTGGTGGAAGTGGACCTTGCCGGCGCGTTGCCGTCCGGTACGCGCGCGGAGCAGTCCGTGGATGGCGTAATCACCACCGACCGCATTGCCGGAACATTGTTCGTCAATCGACCCGTCAACATTCATCCCGGCAGCACCAATCCCATCTATCGCCTGAGCGGAAACAGGGCGGCAAGCCGGGTGGAGGTACGCTTCGGCAAAGATTCGGTCAACACGGTGCAGGTGCTTGACGGCCTGAAGCAGGGCGATCAGATCGTGCTGTCGGATATGAGCGAGTTCTCCGATTCGAACGAGGTGTCCATCCAGTGAACGCCCTGCCCGACACTGTTCCCTCGGCCGTGGCTGAGCGTCCGCTGCTGCTGTTGCGCGACATCTGCAAGACCTTCCTGACCGACGAGGTCCAGACGAACGCGTTGTCGAGCGTTGATTTCCACGTTGATCGTGGCGAGTTCGTCAGCATCACCGGACCCTCGGGCTGTGGAAAATCCACCCTGATGTCCATTCTGGGCACGTTGGATGTACCTACCTCCGGCCGTTATCTCTTGGATGGCGTGGAAGTGGAGGAACTCGATGAGATCGAGCGCGCCTGGGTACGCAGTCGGCAGATCGGGTTCATCTTCCAGGCCTTCAACCTGATCGGTGACCTGAGCATTCTCGAGAACGTCGAGGTCCCGTTGACCTACCGCGACGATATCCCGAAATCGAAGCGGCGCGGGATGGCCATCGCCGCGCTGGAACGGGTGGGCATGGGCCACCGCGGCATGCACTTCCCGGCGCAGCTGTCCGGCGGCCAACAGCAGCGGGTTGCGGTCGCACGTGCGTTGGTCGGCAGCCCTTCGATCCTGCTCGCCGACGAGCCGACCGGCAACCTCGACTCGCACAACGGCGAGGCCGTCATGCAGCTCCTGGAAGAGCTCCATGCTGCAGGTTCCACCATCTGCATGGTGACCCACGATCCCCGTTACTCTGCGCGCGCGCAACGCGAGGTCTACATGCTTGATGGCCGCATCGGCCAGCGACCACCGCGCGAGGCGTGATGCTTACCCGAACCAGCGACGCAGATAGCGCGCGGTGGCGCCCTGCGCGGCACGGCTGACCTGCGCGGGGATGCCTTCGGCCACGATCCGGCCGCCCTCTTCGCCTGCACCCGGCCCCACATCGATCACCCAGTCCGCGTCGGCGACCACGCGCAGGTCATGCTCGACCACCACGACCGTGTTGCCCGCATCGACCAGCCCGTGCAGCTGCGTCATCAACTTGTCCACGTCGGCCGGATGCAGGCCGGTGGTCGGCTCGTCCAGCACATACAGGCTGTTGCCGTGCTGGCTGCGCTGCAGCTCGGTGGCCAGTTTGATGCGCTGCGCCTCGCCACCGGACAGTTCCGTCGCCGGCTGGCCCAGGCGCAGATAGCCCAGGCCGATATCCCGCAATAGCTGCAGCGGGCGCTGCACCGGCGGCTCGTCGGCGAAGAAGGCCAACGCCTCCTCCACCGTCATCGCCAGCACCTGCGCGATGTTGCGGCCGTTCCACTGCACCTCCAGCGTCTTGGCGTTGTAGCGCTGGCCATGACAGGTGGGGCATGGCGCGTAGACGCTGGGCATGAACAGCAGTTCGACATGGACGAAACCTTCGCCCTCGCAGGTCTCGCAGCGCCCGGCGGCGACGTTGAACGAGAAACGACCCACGCTGTAGCGGCGCGCCTTGGCCGCGCGCGTGCCGGCGAACAGCTTGCGCACATGATCGAACAGGCCCGTATAGGTGGCCAGGTTGGAGCGCGGCGTGCGACCAATCGGCTTCTGGTCGACGTTGACCAGGCGCTTGACCGCCTTGGCGCCGTTCAACCGGCCGCGGGTACGTTCGATGCGGCTGGGCTGCGGCAGTTCGCTGTCGTTGTCCTCGATCACCGGCTCCTGCCCCAGGTGTTCGCCGACCAGCTCGACCAGGGCCTGGCTCACCAGGCTGGACTTGCCGGAGCCGGACACGCCGGTCACCGCCGTGAACGCGCCCAGCGGGAAGCGCGCGTCCACGCCATGCAGATTGTTGCGATGGATGCCCTGCAGGCCCAGCCAACCGGACGGCGCCCGCGGCGTGCGGCGTGGTCCGTGATCGTCCTCGAACAGATAGGGCGCGGTCACCGAGGCCTTGATGGCGCGCAGGCCTTCGGGGGGCCCGCTGTAGAGCACCTGGCCGCCGTGCTGGCCGGCGCCCGGGCCGACGTCCACCAGCCAGTCCGCGCGGCGCAGCATCTCCAGATCATGCTCGACCACGAACAAGGTATTGCCGCCGGCCTTGAGCTGCGCCAATGCGTCGTACAGGGCCTCGCCGTCGGCCGGATGCAGGCCGGCAGTCGGCTCATCCAGCACGTAGACCACGCCGAACAGGCTGGAGCGGATCTGCGTCGCCAGGCGCAGGCGCTGCAGCTCGCCCGGCGACAATGTCGGGGTCGCGCGATCCATCGACAGATAGCCCAGGCCGAGCGACTGCAGCGTGCCGATCCGCTCGACCAGATCATGCGCGATGCGCTGGGCGGCGATGCGTTTCTCCTCGGACAGATCCGGCGTGCGGCGTACGTCGCTGCCGCCGGCATGCGGGTTGCCGCCGGCCGCCACGCGCTTGGCGGTGGCCTGGCGGCCGGCGCTGCGGCTGCGCGTGGCCGTGGCTTTCGGTGCGTCGAAGTGGCCTTCCGCGGCGGGCCGCAGTGCCTGCGCCATGGCGCTCAGCGGCAGCTGGGACAGCGTCCCGATATCCATGCCGGCGAACGTCACCGACAGTGCCTCGCGCTTCAGTCGACGGCCATCGCAGACCGGGCACTGCGCGCCGATCATGTAGCGCGCCACGCGTTTTTTCATCATCGCGCTCTGCGTGGTCGCAAACGTATGCAGCACGTAGCGGCGCGCGCCGCTGAAGGTGCCCATGTAGCTGGGCTCTTCCTTGCGGCGCAGGGCCGCGCGGGTCTCGGCCGGGGTAAAGCCGGCATAGACCGGCACCACCGGTTGTTCCTCGGTGAACAGGATCCAGTCGCGCTGCTTCTTGGGCAGGTCGCGCCAGGGAACATCCACGTCGTAGCCGAGCGTCACCAGGATGTCGCGCTGGTTCTGCCCGTGCCACGCCGGCGGCCATGCGGCGATGGCGCGCTCGCGGATGCTCAGCGACGGATCGGGCACCATCGACTGCTCGGTGACTTCATACACGTAGCCCAGGCCATGACAGTTCGGGCACGCCCCCTGCGGCGTGTTCGGCGAGAAATCCTCGGCGTACAACATGGGCTGCCGTGCCGGATAGGTACCCGCACGCGAGTACAGCATCCGCAGCAGGCTGGACAGGGTGGTGACGCTGCCGACGCTGGAGCGCACGCTGGCGGTGCCGCGCTGCTGCTGGAGGGCCACGGCCGGCGGCAGGCCTTCGATGGCATCCACATCGGGCACGCCGACCTGGTCGATCAACCGGCGTGCGTAGGGCGACAGGGATTCCAGGTAACGCCGCTGCGCCTCGGCGTACAGCGTCCCGAAGGCCAGCGAGGACTTCCCTGAACCGGAGATGCCGGAGAACACCACCAGCGCATCGCGTGGAATGTCGACATCCACGTTCCTGAGGTTATGTTCGCGTGCGCCCCGGACCCGCACGAAGGCCTCCGGGGAAGTGCTGGGCGACGGGCGGCGCGGGCGCGTGGAAGTCTTCATGGATGAAGGATAGCGAACCACAGCGCCGGCTCGCCGCCGGTGAAGACCGGTGAGCACCGCGTTGACGCGACGGTCATGCGGCCGCCGACATGCGCGCCCCTGGCGTCGGGATCACCACGAACGCATCGACGGCGTCGCCCAGCACGGTCGCCTGCCGTTCCAGCGCGCGGGCCGAGGCTGAGGCCTCTTCGACCAGCGCGGCATTCTGCTGGGTGCTCCCATCCATCTGCAGCAGGGTCTGGCTCACCTGCTCGATGCCCACCGTCTGCTGCTGCGACGCCGCGGAAATACGGGCCATGATCGCGGTGACCCGCTGCACGCTGCCGACGATCTCGCCCATGGTCGCGCCCGCGCTGTCGACCTGCCGGGTGCCGGCGTCGACCTTCTCGACCGACGCCTCGATCAGCTGCTTGATCTGGCGCGCGGCATCGGCGCTGCGTTGTGCGAGCAGGCGCACTTCGCTGGCGACCACCGCGAAGCTGCGCCCCTGCTCGCCCGCGCGTGCCGCTTCCACGGCGGCGTTCAGGGCCAGGATGTTGGTCTGGAACGCGATCCCGTCGATGACCCCGGTGATCTCGCCGATCCGGCGCGAGGACAGCGCGATGTCGGCCATGGTGGTCACCACCTGCGCGACCGATTCACCGCCGCGGGCGGCGACCTCGGCGGCGCGGATCGCCAGCAGGTTCGCCTGCTGCGCCGAGTCCGCGTTCTGCCGCACGGTGGCGGAGAGTTCTTCCATCGAGGAGGCGGTCTCTTCCAGGTGTGCCGCCTGGCGCTCGGTGCGGTCGGACAGATCATGGTTGCCCGCGACGATCTCACCGGCGGCGGCGTTGATCGCCAGCGAGGCCTGCTGGATGCGCGCGACGATGTCCGTGAGCTGGATGACCGTCGCATTGGCATCGTCGCGCAACCGCGCGAACACGCCGTGGAAGTCGCCCTGCATGCGCACGCGCAGATCCCCCTGCGCCAGCGCCGAGAGCAGGCCCTGCACGCCGGACAGGTTGCTCTGGAAGGTATCGAGCAGGTGGTTGATGCTCAGCGCCAGGGTCTTCACGAAACCCTGTTTGCCCTCCACCGCGATCCGCCCATGCAGTTCGCCGCGGGCGGCCGCATCGACCAGCGCGGCCACTTCATTCTCCACCGTGGTTTCCAGCGCGCGGCTGCGCCACTCCACGGCAGCGCCGAGCAGATGGTCATGCTCCACGATCGGGGTGATCACCAGCTGGTAGCGGATGCCCGCGTGCTCGATCTCCCGGCTGGCACGCTGGCCGCCTTGCAGCGTGGGCATCACGGTGGCGAACGCCGGATGCAGGGTGGCAGCGGGTTGGCCGCTGCAGTCCTCGTGCACCAGCCGCAGTTCGGTGAGCAGTGCCTGGTTGAGGAAGCCTACCCGGCCGTCGCCATCGAGCACCATCACCCCGGTCTGGGCGCTGTCCAGCGCCTGGCGGGCGCGGGTGTTGTCGCGCGCCACGGCGCGCTCGGCCTCGATCCGCTCGCGCAGGCGCTGCTGCATGTGGCGCAGGCGCGCGGCGAGCTGGCCGATCTCGTCGTGCGGATTGTGGATGGTCAGCACGGTGTCGAGACGATCCTCGGCGATGTCCTCGGCGAAGCGCAGCGTATCGGCGATCGGCCGACGGACCGCGCGCAGCACCAGCAGCAGCGTTGCGATCAACACCACTGCCACCAGCAGCAGGGTCAGCGCGAACACGATGCCCATGGTGCTGGCACGCGCGGCCTGCCGCTCGCGCGCCGCCGCCAGGGCCTGCGTCTGTGCCTGCTGCAGCGCCTGCAGACCGGGGCCGATCTGGGCAGCGGTCTCGGCCAGTGACTGCGCCTCCACATCCAGTCCGATACGGGCGGCGGTGTAGGCCAGCAGCGCGCCCTGATAGGCATCCATCTGCGTCCGCAGCGTGTCCTGCACGTCCATGCCCAGCCGCGCATCGGCCAAGGACAGATCGAAGGGCAGCTTCTGCTCGCTGGCGCGATCGGTATGCGCCGACTCCCCGGTGAGCAGCAGCAGGCTCTCTTCGCGGCGCATCTTCTGCAGCTGTGCGATCAGCACGGGACGCGCGCTTGCCTCCACGCTGGCGTCCAGCGTTGCAGCCGCAGCCTCCAGTTGCGCGCGCAGGCCGGCATCGCCGCGCCCCATTTCGTCCACACGGGTGTTGAGGGCGGCGATGCCTTCCGCGAAGTCACCGGCGCGGGCGGACAGCTCGCGCAGCGCATCGGCGCTGCCGGCATCATGGGGATCGCGCTGCAGCTGGGCCAGGGTCGCCTGCAGGCGCTGCTGCGCCGCCTGCAACGCCTCGCGGTCGGCGTCATCGAAGGTGGCGGCATAGCGGGTCTGCAGCCGCCGTGCATCGGCGATCTCGGTGGCCAGCGTCGCGGCCAGCGCGGCCTCCTGCTGGTGCGCCGCGAACGCCTCGGCCGCGCGCTCGGTATCATGCCGCGTCCAGCCGTACACCATCGCGACCGCGAACAGGCCCAGGCAGCAGACCAGCAGGCTGGCCGTGAGTTTCCGTGCGACGCTGAGACGGCCGAGCGCGGCAAGCCGGCGCAGGGGGGACAAGCGGACTCGATAGCGATCACCCAGGCGGGTGACGAACAACGACAGGCGGCGGGGGACGGCCGACATCACGTACTCCAGGCGGAAGGACGCATCGGTATCGGCAGACGTTCGGTGAACTTTAGCGCCGATCTCGATGCGCCCCCCTGGTCTCCCCGGAGGCTCCCCGTTGTAAGGGAGCCAGACGACGAGTTGATGACGATCAGGCGACACGCGCGGCACTACGGCTGGCGACCTTGGCGGGCGCGACGCCTGAACGCGCGACAGTGAACGAAGGGACAACACCTTCACGGCGAGTGCGTTGAACTAGCACTGGGATCGCGGCCCGGGCCGCTGCAGGACCGGGTGTGCCCTGACCGCGCATCCGGTTGATCACGACGCTTGACGCCATACCGCACGGAGAGAGACCGCCATGAATGCCGCCTTCAAGATCTTCCTGCTCGCCGGTGCACTCCTGTACGGCCTGCCGGGGCTGGTGTGGTGGGTGAACCATCGGCGGGCCAAGCGCGCGCGGCTGGCCCAGGGCGTGGTCGGCGTCGAGGCCCGCGCGCCATGAGCGGCGGCGCCGACACGAACACGGCGGCGCACCTGACCGAGGAACAGCGGCAGATCCTGCGCGATATCAACGCTACCCGTCCGGTGACCGATGAAGCGGCCAACTGGGCCGTCAAGGCCGGCTATGCGGCCCAGGCGGAAGATGGCGACATCGACCTGACCCAGGCCGGCCGCCAGCGGGTGGACTCCAGCACCCTGTAACGGGCCGGAGCCCATCGGCGTGCTGCCGTGGCCCGTGCGTCATCCTTCCGAATGACACTTGAAGGGCGCTCCGGCCCATGCGAAAAGTGGTGCCTACTCTGGCCCGATGGAAGCAGGCACCCCGATGAGGCACTCCCCCGCTGCTTTCGCCGTCGTCCTCGTGGCTGCCGGCATGCTCGCGCCCGTGTCAGCGCACGCTGGCGAGCAAGCCGTGGACGCAGCCGCCCTCACGCGCACCGTCACCGCGCTGGATGATCAGCTCTTCGACGCTTACAACCGCTGCGACCTGGATGCCTTCGCCGGCTACTTTTCGCCGACCGTCGAGTTCTATCACGACAGCGGCGGGGCCACCTTCGATCGCGACACGGTGGTAGCCAACACCCGGAAGTACATTTGCCACAAGGTCCGCCGCGAACGGGTTCCGGGGACGCTCAAGGTGTACCCGATCAAGGATTTCGGCGCGATCGAAGAAGGCGAGCACCGCTTCTGCGAGGTCGCGACCGGCAACTGCGAAGGCAGCGCGAAGTTCGTGATGATCTGGCAGCACAAGGACGGGCAATGGCAGCTCACGCGGGTGCTCAGCTACGGCCATCGCGCCTTGACCCAGGCTGAGAAGGCGGCGCTGGAGACGACGGGAACGAGGTAGGGCCTGAGCGGCCAGCAATGCACAGCGCCACTGCGGCAGCCGCGAAGCCGCTGGTGAGCCAGAGATTGGCGGTCAGGCCGAGCCGATCCAGCACCTGACCGCCCAGCCACGCGCCGGAGGCGATCCCGACATTGAAGGCACCGACATACAGTGCGGAGGCGACTTCGACCGCCCCCGGCGCGGCCTTCATCATCCACGTCATCAAGCCCACCGACACCCCGCCGTAGGCCAGCCCCCAAGCCAGCAGCGCCAAGGCACCGCCCAGGCGCGATTCGCCGATGGACAGGAACAGCAACGGCACCAGTACCAGACCCGCTGCGATCAACGACACCGTCAGTCGGGTACGTCGTGCTGCCCCGATACCCGCAAGGAAATTGCCGGCCATGCCTGCGGCGCCGTAGCCGAACAGCAACGGCCCGACCCAGCCCGCGTCGAACCCCGGGACGGACAGCAGCAGCGGCCGAACGAAGGTAAAGGCGATGAAGTGTCCCGCGACCAGCAGGAAGGTCAGCATCAACCCACGCTGCAGCGCGCGGTTGCCCAGTTGATGACCGAACTGGCGCAGGGTCGTCGTGCCGGACGGCGGCAGACCAGGGATGACGGCCAGATGCAGGGCGAGCACGGCGGTACCCAGCAGCGCCATGCTGCCGAACGCCCAACGCCACCCGAACAGCTCCCCGATCAGCGCGCCGAGTGGAACGCCCAGCACGGAAGCAGCCGCCACGCCGCCAAAGATGAGCGATGTGGCCAGCCCCACCGATCGGGTCGCCACCAGCCGCACCGCCAGGCCACCGGCAATCGCCCAGATGCCCCCCATGCACAGCCCGACCAGCACGCGGGTCGCCAGCATCCAACCCAAGGTGGGTGCGAAGGCCGCGCCCAGGTTCGCGATCACCAGCAGGCCGAGCAACGCGCACAGCAGCGCGCGCCGATCCAGTCGGCCCGCGCTGATCACCACCAGCGGTGCGAACAGCGCGGCCAGCAGGGCCGGCAGCGAGATCATCAGGCCCGCGGTGCCGGTGCTCGTGTCCAGCGCTTCGGCGATCGGGGTCAGCAGGCCGACCGGCAGCATCTCCGTGGTGACGACCGAGAAGGTCGCCAGACTGACCGCGGTAACCGCCCACCACGGGTGGCGGGGTGTCGATGGCGCGTGCACCTGCATCAGCACACCTCCAGGTTGCGTGGATCGCGCGGACGCAACGCGCCGTGCGCGATCGCCGCCGCCAGCAGCACCGCGCCTCCTGCACACAGCGCCACCAGGTACCCCGCACGCGGCCCGTGTGCATCCACCCCGTAGCCGGAGATCGCGGCGCCCAGCGCCACGCCCACGTTCAGCGCCGCCAGCAGCCAGGTCATGCCCTCGGTGAGCTGGCGCGGCGGCACCTGCTGCTCGGTCAACGACATCGCCACGATCATGGTCGGGGCGAAGAACGCGCCCGCCACGAACACCGTCGCGGCGAGTGCGCCGATGGTTCCCACCAGCAACAGCGGCATCGTGGTCACGGCAGTCGCGATCCCGCCCAGCAGCAGCAGGCGGCGCAGGGGCGTCTGCAGGGTGAGCGCACCGAACAGCACGCCGGACAGGCAGGAGCCAGCGGCATACGCGCACAGCACGATGCTGGCGGCAGCGTGCTGCCCCAGGTGTGCGGCGAAGGCGACGCTGACGATATCGACGGTGCCGACGATCACGCCCATGGCGACCATCAGCACGGCCAGCCACCGCACGCCGGGCAGACGAATGACGGACGCAGCAGGCGCGGCATTCCGTCGTGCCGTCTCGATGGGGGGCGCGGTCCTGCGCTGCGCGATCAGCGCAGACGCGCCGATCGGCAGCAGCACGGCCGCGGCAAGCACACCCGCCTGCGGCAGCACCGCGACCGCCAGGCCGACCGACAGCGGCGGCCCGGCGATGAAGGTGACTTCATCGAACACGGTTTCCAGCGCGTACGCCGTCTGCAGCTGCGGTTGCCCGCGGTAGATCGCGGTCCAGCGTGCCCGCACCATCGCCGACATGCTGGGCATGGCGCCGGCCAGCAAGGCGCCGAAGAACAGCAGTGCGGCCGGCGCCGCCCACCACGATGCGCCAAGCAGGAGCAGCAGGCCGAACACGCTGACGCCGGTAGCCACCGGCAACACCCGGCGCTGCCCGTGCCGGTCCACCAGACGGGAGACCTGCGGTGACAGCAGCGCGTAGGTCAGCACGAAGGTGGCCGCCACCGCGCCGGCCAGCGCATAGCTGCCGCGCACCTGGGCGAGCAGCGTGATGATGCCGATGCCGGTCATCGGCAAGGGCAGCCGCGCCAGCAGGCCCGCCAGGGCGAAGCCGGTGCTGCCCGGCGCCGCGAACAGCGCGCGATAAGGGTGGGTCATGGATTGGTTCACCCGCTCTCTTCCAATTTACATACACATCGTATGTTTAAAATCCTATATACATACGCTCCGGATGTAAACCAGCGTCCGCCCCCCGCATCCAAGGAGAGGCCGATGGCCCGTCGTACCCGCGCCGAGATGGAGCAGACCCGCGCCACCCTGCTGGCGACCGCCCGCGCGGTCTTCAGCGAGCGCGGCTACGCCGATACGTCGATGGACGATCTCACCGCGCAGGCCGGCCTCACCCGCGGCGCCCTCTACCACCACTTCGGCGACAAGCAGGGGCTGCTCGCGGCGGTCGTCGATGAGCTCGACGCGGAGATGGACGCGCGCCTGAAGGCGATCTCCGACGCCGCCGTGGACCCGTGGGAGGGATTCCGGCTGCGCTGCATCGGGTACCTGGAGATGGCCCGCGAACCCACCATCCAGCGCATCGTGCTGCGCGATGCGCGCGCCGTGCTGGGCGGCGCCTCGCCGGAATCGCAGCGCCACTGCATCGATTCCATGCAGCGCCTGCTGGCGCACCTGATCGATCTGGGTGTGGTCGCCGAGGCCCAGCCGCAGGCCCTTGCCTCCCTCGTGTACGGCAGCCTCGCCGAGGCGGCGTTCTGGATCGCCGACGGCGACGATGGCGGCCTGCGCTGCAGCGCGCCGGCGTCCCCAGGCCAGCTGCCCGCCTGACGGCTTCACAGCTCGCCTCGCGCCGATACCCTATGGTGTCCGCCCCCGCGCCGCCTGCCGTCCCGAGGCCGGTGCATCCGACCCCCTGCCGACCGCGAGTACAGCTTGAGCTCTTCACCTTCCCCCGGTTCCCACGGCGAGCGTGATGCCGAGCGCGTCAGGATGGCACTGGCCGCCGGCGCGATCATCGGCACCTGGTTCTGGGATGTGGCCCAGGACAGCCTGACGGTCGACGACGCCCTCGCCCTGGCCCATGGCCTCGACCCGGCGCTGGCCCGCACCGAACTGCGCCTGGAGCAGGTCGTGTCCGCCGTCCACCCCGACGACCGCGCCGGCCTGGCCGAGGCGATCGCCGAAGCGGTCCGTCGCGGTGGCCGCTACGCCCACCAGTATCGAACCCGCAGCGCCGACGGCGCCTATCGCTGGATCGAGGCGATCGGCCGGGTGGACCTCGACGCGCACGGGCAGGCCGTCGGCTTCCCCGGCGTGCTGATCGATATCGATGAGCGCCGCCGGATCGAAGCGGAGCGCGACCAGGCCCAGACCCTGCTGCGTTCCTTCGTCGAAGCCGCGCCCGGCGTGGTGTACGCCAAGGATCGGCAGGGCCGGATGCTGATCGGCAACCGCGGCACCACCGAGCTGATCGGCCTGCCGCCGGAGATCTACGTCGGCCGCACCGACGCCGAGCTGCTCGGTGACCCTGCCCAGGCAGCCATCGTGATGGCCACCGACGAGCGCGTCATGGCCAGCGGGCGGACCGAGCAGCTCGAAGAAGAAGTGAGTTTCCCCGATGGCCGGCGTGCGCATTGGCTGTCGACCAAATCGCCCCTGCGCGACGCCGACGGTGTGGTGGTGGGGCTGGTCGGCACCTCACTGGACATCACCGACCGCAAGGCCGCCGAGGCCCGCCATCTGGAAGTCGAGGAGCGTTATCGGCTGGCCGCCCGCGCCACCAATGATGCGATCTGGGACTGGCGCATCTCCGATGGCCAGGTCATCTGGAACGAAGCACTGACCACGCTGTTCGGCCATGCGCTGAGCGAGACCAGCGCGCAGTGGTGGCTGGATCACATCCATCCGGACGACCGGGCGCGCGTGGACCGGGACATCCATGCCGTGATCGACGGTGGCGGAACCGCCTGGAACAGCGAGTACCGGTTCCGTCGCGCCGACGGCAGCTTCGCTTCCGTGCTCGATCGCGGCACCGTGCTGCGCGGCGGCGTGGGCGAGCCGCTGCGGATGATCGGCGCGATGCTGGACCTGACCGTCCGCCAGGCGGCCGAAGCCGCGCTGGCCCAGAGCGAAGAGCGCCTGCGCTTTGCCACGGAGGCCGGCGACATGGGCTTCTGGGATGTCGACCTGGTGCGCGACGCGCTGATCTGGCCGGCCCGGACGAAGGCGATGTTCGGCATCTCGCCCGAGGTGGCGGTGTCGATGCGCGACTTCCATGACGGGCTGCATCCCGACGATCGTGCCGCCACTCTCGCCGCGTTTGCAGCAGCCGCCGACCCGGCGCGGCGCGCGCTCTACGATGTGGAGTACCGCACCGTCGGCAAGGAAGACGGCGTGGTGCGCTGGGTCGCGGCGAAAGGACGCGGGCATTTCGAAGGCGACCGCTGCGTTCGGGTCGTGGGCGTGGCGATCGAGATCACCGCGCGCAAACTGGCCGATGCCCGGCTGCAGGAATTGAACGAGCACCTGGAGAGCCGGGTGCTGGAAGAAGTGGCGCAGCGCACCCGCGCGGAAGATGCGCTGCGCCAGAGCCAGAAGATGGAGGCGGTGGGCCAGCTGACCGGCGGCATCGCGCACGACTTCAACAACATGCTTGCCACCGTGATCGGCCCGCTGGACCTGCTGGCGATGCGGATGGGCGACAGCGATCCGCGCGCCAAGCGCTACATCGACATGGCCATCGACGGCGCGACCCGCGCCGCGCAGCTCACCCAGCGCCTGCTGGCGTTCTCCCGGCAGCAGCCGTTGCAGCCGGTGCCGTTGGATGTGAACCGGTTGGTGGCCGGGATGTCGGACCTGCTCGTGCATTCACTGGGCAGCAGCATCCGCCTGGAAACCGTGCTGGCCGCGCAGGTGTGGTGCACGTTCGCTGATGCCAACCAGCTGGAGAACGTGATCCTCAACCTGGCGGTCAACGCGCGCGACGCGCTGCCCGGTGGCGGGCGCCTGGTGGTGGAGACCGCGAACTGCACGATCGCTGCCGATGACGGCGCCGCGGCGGCGGAGATCCCCGAGGGCGAGTATGTCCGGATCACCGTGGCGGACAACGGCAGCGGCATGCCGCCGGAGGTCATCGCCAAGGCCTTCGATCCGTTCTTCACCACCAAGAAGGTGGGGCAAGGCACGGGCCTGGGCCTGTCGCAGGTGTACGGCTTCGTCAAACAGTCGGCCGGCCACGTGAACATCGATTCGACCCCGGGACAGGGCACCACGGTGACAATGTATCTTCCGCGCCGCAGGGTGGATGTCGCGCCATCGCCCCCGGCCGGAAGAGAGGACAACCGCGCCCTGAGCGGGGGCCGGGAACTCGTCCTGGTCGTCGAAGACGAACCCGGCGTACGGCAGTTTTCCGTCGAAGCGCTGACCGAACTGGGCTACCCGGTACTCGCAGCCGAAGGGGCCGCCACGGCGCTGACCCTGCTCGACCGCCATCCCGACATCGCGCTGCTGTTCACCGACGTGGTGATGCCGGAGGTCAACGGGCGGCAGCTGGCGGATGAGGCGCTCAGGCGGCGGCCGGCGCTGAAAGTGCTGTTCACCACCGGCTACAGCCGCAATGCGCTGGAGAACGACGGCGTGCTCGACCCCGATGTCCACCTGATCGGCAAGCCGTTCACGCTGGAGGAGCTGGCGTTGCGGGTGCGGGCGGTGCTGGCCGAGGTGCGCTGAGCGCGATACGTTGCACGCCGATGCGCAGGCATTCACGGCGTGCCAGCGCGCGGCACGCGATGATGGATGCTCAGCAGCCGGGGGCCGCATGCCTTCTGGCAGCGCCGGCACCGGAGCGCCCGACAGACTGCGGAAGCGTGATGATCCAGAACCTCGTCCACTATGCGCCCTTGATCACGGCGGCCATGACCTGCGTGACCGCGTTGATCTGGATCGTGTATCTCAGCGTGTTCCTGCAGAGCTACCGGCGCCAGCAGCGGCCGTCGATATTGATCACCTCCGGCGCGGGAAAAGATCTGGATGCCCACTGCTTCGTGACCAACCTTGGCCTGGAGCCGGTCTACCTGCTGGATGTGGTGATCGATCTGATCGACCCCGACGGCAACGTGGTGCGCGCCGTCATCCCGGAGCGGAACGAGCGATGGAGCGAGGGTCCAGAGGAGGACGACGATGCGCGCCGCGCGACCAATGTCGGCACCCTGAGCAGCGGAGGAGAGCGCGACCTGGGACGGTTCCGGACCCTGATCGAACGCGCGTGCACGGAAAACCCCGCCATCCGCAGCGGAACCGCCTTCAACGGACTGGAGGTGACGGTGGTCGCGGTCACCGCGAGCCAGGCCGAGCTCTGCGGCGCCTCACGCTGCTACCAGATCGACCATCCGGCCGAGGGCAAGCCGCTTCTTCGCGCCCAATCCATCAAGGCGCGCCAGCTGCAGGGGTACTTCGCCC
>Ga0302347_1002987_pt1 | contig 15892 bp, 8 predicted proteins | sample PhyWR1_FD_202178 | JGI IMG/M metagenome (GOLD analysis project Ga0302347, IMG submission 202178) | Leaf surface microbial communities from wheat plants in UC Gill Tract Community Farm, Albany, California, United States - DLSL W.R1 (v2)... | ecosystem: Host-associated > Plants > Phyllosphere >...
CTATAAGCCAGGCGAGATATGATCTATATCAATTTCTCTTCTATAATGCTTTGTTAGTATCTCGTCGCCGACTTAATAAAGAGAGAGTTAGTGTGAAAGCTGACAACCCTTTTGATCTAATACTCCCTGCAGCAATGGCCAAAGTGGCCGAAGAAGCGGGTGTCTATAAAGCAACGAAACAACCGTTGACCACGTTTTTCCTGGCGATTACTGCAGGCGTGTTCATCTCAATTGCTTTCGTTTTCTATATTACAGCGACTACAGGTACTGGCACCATGCCGTTTGGTATGGCGAAACTGGTAGGTGGCATCTGCTTTTCACTGGGCCTGATTCTGTGCGTTATCTGTGGGGCCGACCTGTTTACCTCTACGGTACTGATTGTGGTAGCGAAAGCCAGCGGTCGTATCACGTGGGGTCAACTGGGTCGCAACTGGCTAAACGTTTATGTCGGTAACCTGGTAGGTGCATTGCTGTTCGTGCTTTTGATGTGGCTTTCTGGCGAGTATATGACCGCCAATGGTGGCTGGGGGCTTAATGTCCTGCAGACTGCCGACCACAAAATGCATCACACGTTTGTTGAGGCTGTCTGCCTCGGTATTCTGGCAAACCTGATGGTCTGTCTGGCCGTCTGGATGAGTTACTCCGGTCGTAGCCTGACCGATAAAGCACTCATTATGGTTTTGCCGGTCGCTATGTTTGTTGCCAGCGGTTTTGAACATAGTATCGCGAATATGTTTATGATCCCGATGGGTATCGTAATTCGTCACTTCGCCAGCCCGGAATTCTGGACCGCCGTTGGTTCCTCTCCGGACAATTTTTCTCATCTGACTATCATGAATTTCATTACTGATAACCTGATCCCTGTCACTATCGGGAATATTATCGGCGGTGGTTTGCTAGTCGGGTTGACATACTGGGTCATTTACCTGCGTGGCAACGATCATCATTAATGATGTTCGTTTCAGGCAGGTAATAAAAAGTCCACTTAAGAAGGTAGGTGTTACAATGTCCGAGCTTAATGAAAAGTTAGCCACAGCCTGGGAAGGTTTTGCGAAAGGTGACTGGCAGAATGAAGTAAACGTCCGTGACTTCATCCAGAAAAACTACACTCCTTACGAGGGTGACGAGTCTTTCCTGGCTGGCGCAACTGATGCTACCACCAAGCTGTGGGACAGCGTAATGGAAGGCGTTAAACAGGAAAACCGCACTCATGCGCCTGTTGACTTCGACACTTCTGTTGCCTCCACCATCACCTCTCATGACGCTGGTTACATCAACAAGTCTCTTGAGAAAATCGTTGGTCTTCAGACTGAAGCTCCGCTGAAACGTGCAATTATTCCGTTCGGTGGCATCAAAATGGTTGAAGGTTCCTGCAAAGCGTATAACCGCGAGCTGGATCCGGCCCTGAAAAAAATCTTTACCGAATATCGTAAAACCCACAACCAGGGCGTTTTCGATGTTTACACCAAAGATATCCTGAACTGCCGTAAATCCGGTGTTCTGACCGGTCTGCCGGATGCATATGGCCGTGGCCGTATCATCGGTGACTACCGTCGCGTTGCACTGTACGGTATCGACTTCCTGTTGAAAGACAAATACGCACAGTTCCTGTCTCTGCAGTCTGACATGGAAAATGGCGTAAACCTGGAAGCAACTATTCGTCTGCGCGAAGAAATTTCCGAGCAGCATCGTGCTCTGGGCCAGATCAAAGAAATGGCCGCAAAATACGGCTGCGACATCTCTGGTCCGGCAACTAACGCTCAGGAAGCCATCCAGTGGACCTACTTCGGCTACCTCGCCGCGGTTAAGTCTCAGAATGGTGCTGCAATGTCTTTCGGTCGTACTGCGACCTTCCTGGACGTGTTCATTGAACGCGACCTGAAAGCCGGCAAAATCACTGAGCAAGAAGCGCAGGAAATGGTTGACCACCTGGTCATGAAACTGCGTATGGTTCGCTTCCTGCGTACCCCTGAGTATGATGAACTGTTCTCTGGTGACCCGATTTGGGCAACTGAATCCATCGCTGGTATGGGCGTTGATGGCCGTACCCTGGTGACCAAAAACAGCTTCCGCTTCCTGAACACCCTGTACACCATGGGGCCATCTCCGGAGCCGAACATCACTATTCTGTGGTCAGAAAAACTGCCGCTGAACTTCAAAAAATACGCGGCTAAAGTCTCCATCGATACCTCTTCTCTGCAATATGAGAATGACGATCTGATGCGTCCTGACTTTAACAACGACGACTACGCCATTGCGTGCTGCGTAAGCCCGATGATCGTGGGTAAACAAATGCAGTTCTTTGGTGCGCGTGCTAACCTGGCGAAAACCATGTTGTATGCAATCAACGGCGGCGTTGACGAAAAACTGAAAATGCAGGTCGGTCCGAAATCTGAACCGATTAAAGGCGACGTTCTGAACTTCGATGAAGTTATGGAGCGCATGGATCACTTCATGGACTGGCTGGCTAAGCAGTATGTCACCGCCCTGAACGTTATCCACTACATGCACGACAAATACAGCTACGAGGCCTCTCTGATGGCGTTGCACGACCGTGACGTTATCCGCACAATGGCGTGTGGTATCGCTGGTCTGTCCGTTGCTGCTGACTCCCTGTCTGCTATCAAATATGCAAAAGTTACCCCGATCCGTGATGAAGATGGCCTGGCTATCGACTTCAAAATCGAAGGTGAATACCCGCAGTTCGGTAACAACGACGGTCGCGTAGATGACATGGCGGTTGACCTGGTTGAACGTTTCATGAAGAAAATTCAGAAACTGAAAACTTACCGTGACGCTATCCCGACGCAGTCTGTTCTGACCATCACCTCTAACGTGGTATACGGTAAGAAAACGGGTAACACCCCGGACGGTCGTCGTGCTGGTGCGCCGTTTGGCCCAGGTGCTAACCCAATGCACGGTCGTGACCAGAAAGGTGCTGTTGCCTCTCTGACCTCCGTTGCTAAACTGCCGTTTGCTTACGCGAAAGATGGTATTTCTTATACCTTCTCTATCGTTCCGAACGCACTGGGTAAAGACGACGATGTGCGTAAAACGAACCTGGCAGGCCTGATGGATGGTTACTTCCATCACGAAGCGTCTATCGAAGGCGGTCAGCATCTGAACGTCAACGTTATGAACCGTGAAATGCTGCTCGACGCGATGGAAAACCCGGAAAAATATCCGCAGCTGACCATCCGTGTATCTGGCTACGCTGTACGTTTTAACTCCCTGACTAAAGAACAGCAGCAGGACGTTATTACTCGTACCTTCACGCAAACCATGTAATGTGTTTTGACTGAAATCGCGATTAAAAAAGCGTAAAATAAAGGCTCCACGTCAGTGGGGCCTTTTTAACACCCGCAGTCTGCTTTGCCCGTTATCTATACTTATGGATGACAGCCAAAACAGATTTGACACAACCTCAGCGAGTTGTGCACTCACAGGCCATGAAGGCCAAAGCTGGAGAAACCACCGCAATGTCAGTAATTGGTCGCATTCACTCCTTTGAATCCTGTGGCACCGTAGATGGCCCGGGCATTCGCTTTATTACCTTTTTTCAGGGCTGCCTGATGCGCTGCATGTATTGCCACAATCGCGATACGTGGGATACGCACGGCGGCAAAGAAATCACCGTAGAAGAATTGATGAAAGAAGTGGTGACGTATCGCCACTTTATGAATGCTTCCGGCGGTGGCGTAACCGCTTCCGGTGGCGAAGCTATTTTGCAGGCTGAATTTGTGCGTGACTGGTTCCGCGCCTGCAAAAAAGAAGGTATTCATACTTGTCTTGATACTAACGGCTTTGTACGCCGCTACGATCCGGTGATTGATGAACTGCTGGAAGTGACAGATTTAGTGATGCTGGATCTTAAGCAAATGAACGATGAGATCCACCAGAATCTGGTCGGCGTTTCTAATCACCGTACGCTTGAGTTCGGCAAATATCTTGCTAACAAAGACATTAAAGTATGGATACGTTATGTCGTGGTACCTGGCTGGTCAGACGATGATGATTCTGCACACCGTTTAGGCGAGTTTACCCGCGATATGGGCAACGTAGAGAAAATTGAAATGTTGCCTTACCACGAGCTGGGCAAACATAAGTGGGTAGCAATGGGTGAAGAGTATAAGCTCGACGGCATACACCCGCCGAAAAAAGAGACCATGGAACGCATAAAAGGCATTCTGGAGCAGTACGGTCATAAAGTTATGTATTAAAAAAATGCCCTGCCGGATCTCCCGACAGGGCATTTTTCTAGACGTGAGCCACAGGCGTAGGATGATGACCTGCTTTGCGCAGCAGCATCAACAGATAGATAAACGATACGCTGGCAATCATGATAAACAGCAAGTTGTCGGTATAGTTTTGCATTAGCATCGCGGTTAACGACGGCCCGAGTAAACTCCCGATGGTATAACTCAGCAGCAGCGCCTGGTTCATCGCTACCAGCTGATGCTGTCCGACTTTCTCACAGGCCCATGCCATCGCGACCGGATAGAGCGTGAAGCCTGCCGCACCCAGAACAAACAGTGCCGGTGCCATTGCCGCGTGACTGAGCATCGCCAGGCAGCCGAGGATCACCACAAAGACCTGCACTCTCAGGACCAGTAAGCGGCCGTAGCGATCGGCGAGACGCCCAATCGGCCACTGTCCCAGAATACCTGCGCTGACCAGCACCGCCATCCAGAAACCAATCCCGGAATCGCTTACGCCCTGGTGATTAAGATAAAGCGGCATCAGACCGTACAGCGACCCGAGCACGATCCCTGAAATAATGCAGCCGTTAACTCCCAGACGCGCCTGACGCAGACGCAGCATTGGCCAGATACGCGCATGTTCCTGCTGCTCGCTGTGCTGGTTCACGATACGCGTAAATAGCACCGGCAGTACGCCAGCCAGGACGACCGCCGTTACCCACGGCAGAACACTCATCAGATCGGTTGGCAACTTGCTGACCAGCAGCTGTGCCAGCACGGTACCGACGTAATAAACCGTCATATAGGCCGCCAGCAGACGGCCACGATTACCCGAATTGCCGCTGCACATCAGTGCACTTTCCACCACTACCCAGATCATCGCACAGCCAATACCGGCAATAAAACGCCAGCTTAACCAGCTCCAGAACCCCACCATCATCCCGAGACCAATACAGCCCACGGCAAAAATTAACGATGCTATATAATAGCTGCGGTTAAACCCAAGACGTTTGATAACATGCCCGGCCAGCAACGTCCCGATAAGATTGCCGGTAAAATAAGACGAGCCAACCATTCCAACTTGCCAGGTAGGCAGGTTTTCATGGGCGAGCCAGAGCGGGACGAGCGTATTTAACACCGCGATCGCCAGGGTCAACAACAGTAAGCCACAGAGCAGTAACTGCACCGGACGGGTATAGGTGGACATGGATAATAACCGTGAGGAAGTTCAGATTTCGAGCGCATCATGCCACCGCTATAAACAAAGTCAATTAGCGTTTTTCAGCCATAGCACACATTGTTTTTGAACGATTGAAATTGCTTATCCAGAACGAAAGACGGAATGCAGGAATTATAAATAGTTTATTGATTTAACAACATAAAACCAAAATCACGACCCGTAAGTCAGTTGAAAAATTTCATGATCAAAAATGGCGTAAAATCAGAGCCGATCTCTGACTGTACGCCGTTTGATAACCCGCTTACCCGGCGATAGCCATACCCGTTGTCATATGCAGGCCATAAAATATACCGCGGCCAATAAGTTCACCGGCCAGCACCAGCATAAAAGCGAGAGCCAGTAGTGATACCGCAGGTCGTTTTCCACGGAGCTGCGGCAGGATCCAGAAGAGCAGCGCCAGAACAATTGCCAGCGCACGCCATGCCATTAGCGCGCTGTAATCCGGCACCAGCATTGATGCCTGCTGTACCGAACTGTGGATCGTCGCCAGTTCCGTCCCCTGCATTAAGCTTGTCACCAGGCTTACGATAAACGCCAGCAGTGAGACTGCGGGTAATATTCGTAAAGCACGTGCGCTGACGCCTGCAATGCTCAGCAGCAAATACCCGAGTAATGGTCCGCCGATAAACAGGGTCAGGAAGAAACTGAGTGGCGTCCATACGGTGTGCCAGGTGGGCACCGTATCAATACTGTTATAAACACGGACCATCATCCAGACAAAAATCACGCCCAGGACCATGGTAACGATAAGCCACAGCATACGCAGCGCTGAAGGCATTTTTTTCATGGTCGCGAGTAGCCAGCCAATACCACCAACCGCAAAAAACAGTGAGCCGCTGGCGATTTCATTACTTAGTGCGGATGCGCCCACGCGATTTAAGGAATTAAACGCGCGCATCGGCGAGCCAAGATGGATTGTTGAGGCTATAAACGCTATCCCCATTAATACCCATAGCCCAAACATACTGTTGATAATGCGCTGCTGCGTATCCGGGCGCAGATCGCCTTTCATTAGCGCCAGTGCCAGAACAATAAACCCTCCTGCCACGCACTGTCCAAAGACGGTGAAGATCATTAACGGCCATTCATGCCATCCGTTTCCCATTTTACACCTCCTTCGGATTAGCCAGATAACCGGTGGTATCTCCACAGGGACGGCTATTAGCATTAGGTTTAATCACGAGACCAGGCTTCGTGAAATGCGCGGCCGGCAGCGGTGCAACGGCTGCCAGAGAGCCATGTTTTTGACGCAATTCGTCGACAGGACCGAAGTCCAGCGCACGTAGTGGACAGGACTCAACGCAAATAGGTTTTTTCCCTTCGGCTACGCGGTCGTGGCAACCATCGCATTTGGTCATATGCCCTTTTGCCGCATTATACTGCGGTGCGCCGTAAGGACACGCCATGTGGCAGTAGCGACAGCCGATACAAACGTCCTCATTGACCACGACAAAGCCATCATCACGTTTATGCATTGCACCACTTGGACATACTTTGGTGCAGGCCGGATCTGCGCAATGGTTACAGGAAATCGACAGATAATAGGCAAAGACATTTTGTTGCCAGACGCCATTGTCCTCCTGCCAGTCGCCCCCAGCGTATTCGTAGACGCGACGAAAGCTAACATCCGGGGTTAAATCTTTAAAATCTTTGCAGGCCAGTTCGCAGGTTTTGCAGCCGGTACAGCGGCTGGAATCCACAAAAAATCCATACTGGGTCGTCATTGGCTACTCCTTATGCTTTTTCAACCTGGACGAGGTTGGTATGTGATGGATTGCCTTTAGCCAAAGGCGAAGGACGCTGGGTTGTCAGCACATTAATACAGCCGTTCTGATCCACCCGTTTCGCGTCCGGGTTGTACCAGGCTCCCTCACCTAATGCCACCACGCCGGGCATCATGCGCGGGGTCACTTTCGCCTCAATGTGGGCTTCACCGCGATCGTTAAAGATGCGTATTCTGTCACCGTTAACAATGCCGCGTTTCTGCGCATCTAACGGATTGATCCACATCTCCTGGCGACAGGCAGCTTTCAGGACATCCACGTTGCCATAGGTAGAATGGACGCGTGCTTTATAATGAAAGCCCGTCAACTGCAGCGGATATTTGTGGGTCAGCGGATCGTCGTAGTTCTCGAATCCCGGCGTGTAGACAGGCAGTGGATCGATGACATCGCCAGCGGGCAGTTCCCAACTGTCGGCAATGTCGGCAAGCGCCTGTGAATAAATCTCGATTTTGCCTGAAGGCGTGGTGAGTGGGTTGGCCTGCGGGTCCTGACGGAATTCGCGATAAGCGACATGATGGCCAGCGGGATCGCGCTGTTTAAATATTCCCTGCTGGCGGAACACCTCAAACGTTGGCAGCTCAGGCATGGCCTGACGCGATTTTTCGTACAAATGACGCATCCACTGCTCCTGAGTGCGCCCCTCCGTAAATTGTTGCTCTACGCCCAGACGTTTCGCCAGATCGCTGGTCATCTGATAGATGGTTTTACATTCGAAACGCGGTTTGATTGCCTGGTCGGCAAAAATAACGTAAGACATGTTTCCGCAGGAGGCATCCAGCGCAAAATCCATCTGTTCAGAGGCCGTGCAGTCTGGCAGCAGGATATCGGCATACTTCGCAGAAGAGGTCATATGACAGTCAATGACGACAATCATTTCGCACTTTTTATCGTCCTGCAAAATCTCGTGAGTCCGGTTGATCTCTGAATGCTGGTTAATGAGGCAATTCCCGGCATAGTTCCAGATCATTTTAATCGGCACGTCCAGTTTGTCTTTACCACGAACGCCATCGCGCAGGGCCGTCATTTCCGGGCCACGTTCAATGGCATCGGTCCACATAAACATGGAAATGCTGGTTTCAACCGGGTTTTCCAGGGTGGGCATACGCTCAAACGGTATAGAGTAAGACCCTTCGCGGGCGCCGCTATTACCGCCGTTAATACCCACATTGCCGGTCAGGATTGCCAGCATAGAGATAGCGCGAGTGGTGATTTCACCGTTTGCATGACGCTGCGGGCCCCATCCCTGAGAAATATAGGCCGGTTTCGCGCTACCGATTTCCCGCGCCAGTTTAACGATGCGCCCGGCGGGAATGCCGGTGATCTGCGATGCCCACAGGGGTGTTTTGGCGATACCGTCGTTACCCTGACCGAGAATATAGGCTTTATAGTGGCCATTTTTTGGCGCGTCGGCTGGCAGGGTTTTTTCGTCGTAGCCTACGCAGTATTTATCGAGGAACGGTTGGTCGACCAGATGTTCTGTGATCATAACCCAGGCCAGCGCGCTTACCAGCGCGGCATCGGTCCCCGGACGGATCGGTATCCATTCATCTTCACGCCCTGCGCCCGTATCAGTATAACGAGGATCGATAATGATCATCCGCGCATTTGATTTCTGCCGGGCCTGCTCAAGATAATACGTCACCCCACCGCCGCTCATCCGCGTTTCGCCAGGGTTATTACCAAACAAAACCACCAGCTTACTGTTTTCGATGTCGGAGGGGCTATTACCATCTGCCCAACCGCCCCAGGTATAATTGAGTCCGGCAGCGATTTGCGCAGAAGAGTAGTCACCGTAATGGTTGAGGTAGCCGCCACAGCAGTTCATCAAACGTGCAATCAGCGTTTTGCCGGGCGGCCATGAGCGGGTGAGCGTACCGCCCAGCGTGCCGGTTCCGTAATTCAGATAGATAGACTCATTGCCATAATCTTTAATCAGACGCTGCATTTTTTTGGTAATGATATCGTAGGCTTCATCCCAGCTAATTTGCTCGAACTTTCCTTCTCCGCGTTTACCCACGCGTTTCATCGGATATTTCAGGCGGTCAGGGTTGTAGACGCGACGGCGCATAGAGCGTCCGCGCAGGCAAGCGCGGACCTGATGCAGTTCATCAAAATTATCGTTACCGGTATTATCCGTTTCGACGTACTTTATTTCACCGTCAACGACATGCATACGTAGCGGACAGCGGCTACCGCAGTTCACTGTACAGGCGCTCCAGATGATTTTTTCAGCCGGTCTGGATGCGGGGATAGTATCTGCTGCATGAGCGATACGGGTAAAGGGCAGCGTAAAGGCGCTACTGGCCATTGCCAGACCACCAATGGCTGTCGTTTTCATTAGCTTACGACGGCTCACTTCTGTCGATAGCATAACCTCAGGCAGGGTCGTTTTCATAATTGCTCACTTTGTTTGCTCGTCATATCTAAAGCAAAAAATCGCTATATAGATACTTATATATCGATAATTCAAAATGGCAGCAGTTAATGCTACTTTCGAATGAAAGTCATATTAACCCTTATGAGGTAGAGGTTATTGTCCGGTATCAAAGCAGGCATAAAAAAAGCGCCCGCAGGCGCTTTATAAAGAAAACCAGGATATTAACCGATGTACTCAAGACCTTTCATGTACGGGCGTAGCACCTCAGGTACTTCAATACGGCCATCTGCCTGCTGGTAGTTTTCCAGCACGGCCACCAGAGTACGACCGACCGCCAGACCAGAACCATTCAGAGTATGAACCAGACGGGTTTTCTTGTCGGACTTGCTACGGCAGCGCGCCTGCATACGGCGCGCCTGGAAATCCCACACGTTAGAGCACGATGAGATTTCACGATAGGTATTTTGTGCCGGAACCCAGACTTCGAGATCGTAGGTTTTGCAGGCACCAAAGCCCATATCACCGGTGCAAAGCAGGATTTTACGGTAAGGCAGCCCCAGCAACTGGAGCACTTTTTCCGCATGGCCGGTCATCTCTTCCAGCGCATCCATTGAATCTTCCGGGCGAACGATCTGGACCATTTCAACTTTGTCGAACTGATGCATACGGATAAGACCGCGCGTGTCGCGACCATAGGAGCCGGCTTCAGAGCGGAAGCACGGCGTATGCGCAGTCATTTTAATCGGCAGGTCGTCTTCGTCGATAATCTCATCACGCACCAGATTGGTCAGCGGAACTTCTGCGGTTGGGATCAGCGCATAGTTGCTGCTGTCCGCTTCTTCTTCCAGCGGACGGGTGTGAAATAAATCGCCGGCAAATTTCGGCAGTTGTCCGGTACCATAAAGCGTATCGTGGTTAACCAGGTAAGGAACGTAGTTTTCGCTGTAGCCGTGCTGCTCAGTATGCAGATCCAGCATGAACTGCGCCAGTGCGCGATGCATACGTGCGATCTGACCTTTCATGACCACAAAACGCGAGCCGGTTAATTTAACCGCGGCGGCAAAATCCAGACCGCTGTGCATTTCACCAAGAGTCACATGATCGCGAACCTCAAAGTCGAACTGACGCGGTGTACCCCAGCGGCTAATTTCAACGTTGTCGTTTTCATCCCGGCCCTGCGGAACACAATCATCCGGAACGTTCGGAATGGTCAGGGAGATGGCACGAATTTCGCTTTGCAGCGCATCAAGCTCGACTTTAGCAGCATCGAGTTCTTCACCGAGTTTATTAACTTCCAGGCGTAATGGCTCGATATCTTCCCCGCGCGCTTTCGCCTGGCCGATGGATTTCGATCGCGAGTTACGGTCAGCCTGCAGATTTTCAGTTTTTACCTGCAAAACTTTACGACGCTCTTCAAGAGCGCGCAACTTATCTACGTCCAGCTTAAAGCCCCGGCGTGCCAGTTTTTCTGCGACTGCGTCTGGCTCGTTACGCAGCAGATTGGGATCGAGCATGCTTATCCTGTGCTTATCGAATGAGTAAAAGGAGAATGCGACCGCAGCCTGCGATCGCAAAGATTCACTGGTAACCTTACCGCAACGCCTGCATTAGCGGTAGCGTTTTGTGGGGCTATTTTGATCCTGTTCAGCAAGCCAGGCGAGCTTTTCGCCAATCTTGCCCTCAAGCCCGCGGCTGGTTGGTTGATAATAGCGCGTTTGCGCCATTTCTTGCGGAAAGTACTGCTCGCCAGCAGCATAGGCGTTAGGCTCATTATGCGCATAACGATACTGCTCACCGTAGCCCATTTCTTTCATCAGCTTCGTCGGCGCATTACGCAAGTGGTCCGGCACATCGTAATCCGGGCGCTCACGGGCATCGGCCATCGCTGCTTTAAATGCAGCATATACCGCGTTACTTTTCGGCGCGCAGGCCAGATAGACAATCGCCTGGGCGATCGCCCGCTCGCCTTCTGCCGGACCCACGCGGGTAAAACAATCCCACGCGGAAATCGCCACCTGCATGGCGCGTGGATCGGCATTACCAATATCTTCAGATGCAATGGCCAGGCAGCGCCGGGCTACATACAGCGGATCGCCACCGGCGGTAATGATGCGCGCATACCAGTACAGTGCCGCATCCGGCGCGCTGCCGCGTACCGATTTATGCAGGGCCGAGATAAGATCGTAAAAACGGTCGCCTTTATTATCAAAACGGGCGCTGCGTTCACCGGCAATTTCGGTCAGCAGCGCAGGCAATAATACGCGCCTGCCGGTTTCATCGGCTTCTGCCATATCGGCCATCATCTCAAGCGTATTAAGCGCCCGGCGGGCATCACCATTAACCAGCTCAGCAATCGCCAGTCGGGTTTCATCCGGCAGCACGATATCTTTGTCGCCATAGCCGCGAACGCTGTCGCTCATGGCCTGATCGAGCACCTGCTCAATATCGTCTGTGGTGAGCGATTTTAATAAGTAGACGCGCGCGCGGGAGAGCAGCGCGGAATTCAGTTCAAAAGAGGGATTCTCCGTTGTCGCACCAATAAATGTGATGGTTCCATCTTCGATATGCGGTAAAAACGCATCCTGCTGGCTTTTATTAAAGCGGTGGACTTCATCAACAAACAGAATGGTACGGCGTCCTGCCTGACGATTTTGACGCGCACGCTCAATCGCCTCGCGGATCTCTTTAATACCGGAGGTAACCGCAGAAATGCGTTCAACATCAGCGCTGGCATAACGGGCAATAACTTCGGCCAGCGTGGTTTTCCCGGTGCCGGGCGGCCCCCAGAGGATCATTGAGTGCAGATGCCCCGCCTCAATAGCGCGCGGCAACGGTTTACCGGCGGCCAGCAAATGCTGCTGGCCTATATACTGTGCTAAGTTTTCTGGCCGCATACGCGCGGCCAGAGGTTGAAATTCATTGTCAGAAAAGTCGAGCGACAAGTTGCTCACGCACGCCCCTACTTACTACGTTGATCGTCTACCGTTACGCCCTGCGGCGGGGTAAAGGTAAATTTAGCCGGATCGACTGCACCGTTTTGCTGGGACTTCAACTGATAACTGCTGCGCTGATCGTCCTGTTCGACTGCACTAAACTGATGAATCGTGCCGTCACGACCGACGTTAATGGTAAATTGCTTCAGATTGCCGCTGCTGCCTTTCGGCGTCAGGATAAAGTCGTCGCCGTTTTGCTTGATATTATACTGCTGCCAGTCGCTGGTCTGGTTACGGGCAATCAGCATAAACGGCGTATTACCTGTGGCATCTTTTAGCAGATTAACGCTTACCTGTTCAACAAACGGATTGTAGAACCACAGGTTTTTACCGTCAGAAACCAGCGTACTTTCATCTGGCTGGGTCATGTGCCAGTTAAATAGATTTGGACGTTTAACCCACAAATCGCCCTGACCTTCCTGCACAGCGGCACCGCTACCATCCGTCACTTTTTGCGTGAAGCTGGCGTGGAAGCTGCTGACTTTATCCAGTCGTGTTTTAAGGTCGCCCGCCGCATCAGCCCAAACGCTGCTGACCACGAAGCCTGAAATTAATGCACAGGTGATAGCCATTTTTTTCATTGTTGTTATTCCTCAAATGCGTCTTCCCACTACGGGAGTCCTCTTTGTTACCTACTCTAGGCGTCATTCTTGCCAGGCAACAGAAGAAAATACTGAATTTTGACTTGCTTACCTGGCTTTACAATTAATCGAACGGCGGAGGAGCCAGCACCTCGCGGTTACCATTATGCCCCTGCTCACTGACGATCCCTTGCGCTTCCATTTGTTCAATGATGCGTGCTGCGCGGTTGTAGCCAATACGGAACTGCCGCTGAACACCCGAGATCGACGCTTTGCGCTTCTCGATAACAAAGTTTACCGCCTGGTCAAATAACGGATCCAGCTCTTCACCGCTCTCCAGACCGCCGCCGCTCCCTTCGCTTTCGCTGTCGGAGGTGATCCCATCGACATACTGTGGCCGTCCCCGAGCTTTCCAGTCCTGAACGACGGCATGAACTTCTTCATCACGCACAAACGCGCCGTGCACACGTACCGGAATGGTTGAGTTCGGCCCCGAGTAGAGCATATCTCCCATACCGAGTAACGATTCCGCTCCGCCCTGATCAAGGATGGTTCGGGAGTCAATTTTGCTTGATACGGTAAAGGCCACGCGCGTTGGGATGTTTGCTTTGATAAGACCGGTAATGACATCCACGGAAGGACGCTGCGTCGCCAGCACCAGGTGGATACCTGCGGCTCGCGCTTTCTGGGCAAGACGCGCGATCAGCTCTTCCACTTTTTTCCCTACCGTCATCATCAGGTCGGCGAATTCATCTACCAGCACAACGATATACGGCTCTTTTTTCAGTACCGGATGCGTCGCATCCATACTGTCGCCAGGCTTCCAGTAAGGGTCCGGGATCGGCCGGCCCATTCGCGCAGCTTCAGCAATTTTCTCGTTATAACCTGCAAGGTTACGCACGCCCAGCGCCGACATAAGCTTATAGCGACGCTCCATTTCATTGACGCTCCAGCGCAGGGCATTGGCGGCGTCTTTCATATCGGTAACGACTTCTGTTAACAGATGTGGAATGCCTTCATAAACCGACAACTCGAGCATTTTCGGGTCGATCATGATGAACTTCACATCCTCCGGCTGCGCTTTATACAGCATGCTCAGGATCATGGCGTTGACCCCCACGGATTTGCCCGAACCGGTGGTCCCTGCTACCAGCAAATGGGGCATCCTGGCTAAATCGGCGGTCACCGGATCGCCGGCAATATCTTTACCCAGCACGACGGTGAGCGGAGAAGGATTATCGCGGAATTTAGCGCAGTCCAGAACCTCACGAAGATAAACCGTTTGCCGCTTTTTATTTGGCAGCTCAAGGCCAACGTACGGTTTGCCAGGGATCACTTCAACAACGCGGACAGCAGCACTGGACAGAGAACGTGCGAGGTCCCGGGACAGGTTGGAGATACGTGCAGCTTTTACGCCCGGCGCCAGGTTTAATTCAAAACGGGTAATGACCGGGCCTGGAGAGTAATTCACAACATCCGCTTTAATGCGGAAATCGGCCAGACGTGCTTCAACCAGACGCGCCATCTGCTCAAGGGCGAAAGTGTCTACCGGTTCGACTTCAGACGGCGGCGGCGTCAGCAGATCCAGTGACGGCAACAGTGTGGTCGGCTTCTGAAGTGGACGACTGTCACCGTTACGCATTAACAAAGGATGAATAAGGCTTTCTTGCGGCGGCTGAACCGGTTGCTGCGGCTGCTGATAAACAGGCTGCGGTGCCGCAGGCGGCTGGACCGGCTGCGGCGGCTGATAAACAGGCTGCGGTGCGGCAGGCTGCTGGATCGGCTGCGGCTGCTGATAAACAGACTGCGGTGCGGCAGGCTGCTGGACCGGCTGCGGCGGCTGATAAACAGGCTGCGGTGCGGCAGGTTGCTGGACCGGCTGAGATACAGGCAGGGGATCATCCACAGGGCCTGGAGTAAACAGCGGCGCGCCCGGACCATCATCAACCAGTGCTTTGGTTGGCGAAAAGTCAAAATCGCTTAGTGAGAAAGGATTAGCACCTTCTGGCTGTTCACTGGCATAGCGCTGCTGCTGCGAGGCCACGAACTGACGAGCCAGTTCTTCTTCTGCCGCCTCTTCCTCATTCTGCACGGGATCGGTGCCATAACGCTGCTGCTGCGAATCGGCAAACTGACGTGCCAGTTCATCTTCGTGCTCAAATGCATCAGACTCGTCGTCAGAATGTTGTTCTGCCTGACGGGCACGTTCTTCAGCCATACGCTGTGAAGGTAATTTAATGCCATAGGAGGCCAGTTCGCGACGCGTCGGGACGCGAACCCGGTTTGGCCGCGGCAACTGCGGGCCAATTCCTTCTTTTACCTGAGTACGCACGCCGCTGGTGGCCAGATTAAATACGGGTGCAGCCACGGTCGCCGCCGTGGTGGCCTGATGCACGCTGGCAGCAACAGGAGCAACCACTGGCGCAGGATCGATAACCGCAGATGGCGTTACAGGCTGCTCAACAGGTTCGGGAACAGGCTGATACCAGGCGGCCAGTTGTTCACGCTCGCGGGCGCGTTTTTCTTCGACTTCTTCAAAGTAGTAGAGCGGTGGACGGCTTGTTTTAACCTCTTCCTGCGCAGGGGGTTCAGGAGCAACCGGCGGCTGTTCTGCGTACGGCTGGTACTGCGGCTGAGCAACCGGCGGCTGTTCTGCGTACGGATCGTACTGCGGCTGAGCAACCGGCGGCTGTTCTGCGTACGGCTGGTACTGCGGCT
>Ga0302347_1002988_pt1 | contig 15889 bp, 11 predicted proteins | sample PhyWR1_FD_202178 | JGI IMG/M metagenome (GOLD analysis project Ga0302347, IMG submission 202178) | Leaf surface microbial communities from wheat plants in UC Gill Tract Community Farm, Albany, California, United States - DLSL W.R1 (v2)... | ecosystem: Host-associated > Plants > Phyllosphere >...
GCATCCACAGCGGCTCCCGGCCCTGAATTTTCGTCGCCCGGCTGACGCTGCCGTGATCGTACTGGCTGTGCAGACGGGTGCGCGGCTGACTGGAGAGCAGATGCAGGGGCCAGCGCTCGGCCTCCGTCTGCTGCCGGGCCGCCTCTTCTGCATCCCACCACGGATGGCCCGGGCATTCGCGATAGCCAAAAGCGGCAATCGTTTCCGAGTAGAGTTCAATCTTGCCTGAAGGAGTGGAGAGCGGATAGCGCTGCGGGTCGGCGCGGAACTCCGCCAGAAAGACCTGCGGTTTTTCCGGGGCACGGTATTCCAGCACGCCCTGCTGCCAGAACGCATCGAACGAAGGCAGCTCAATCCCCTCTTCCTGTGCCCGCGGCCGGGAGTCTTCGTAAATCTGTCGCAGCCACTGGCCGGCATCCCGCCCTTCACTAAACCGCTCGCCAATGCCCAGCCGTGCCGCGAGATCGCAGAAAATCGCGTAATCGTCGCGCGCCTCGCCCACCGGCGGGATCTGGGCGCTCATGGCGATCATAAAGCCGTCGTGCCCACCGCTGCCGATATCTTCACGCTCCAGCGAGGTGGTTACCGGCAACACGATATCGGAGAATTTAGCCTGCGCGGTCCAGTACTGCTCGTGGACCACCACCGTTTCCGGCCGCCGCCACGCTTCACACAGCTGGTTGAGATCCTGGTGGTGATGGAACGCGTTCCCCCCCGCCCAGTACACCAGGCGGATATCAGGGTAGCGCAGATGCTGGCCGTCAAACTCGTACTCCTCGCCGGGATGCAGCAGCATATCCGCCAGTCGCGCCACCGGGATCACGCTGCTGACCGCATTTTCCCCGGCCGGTAAGCGCGGGCCGGAGAACGCTTTACGCGCGGCTCCCGCCAGGTTGGTGCAGGCGTAGCCAAAGCCCAGCCCGCCGCCCGGAGTGCCAATTTGCCCCAGCAGCGCGGTCAGCGCTACCGTAGCCCAGTAGGCCTGTTCCCCCTGGCGCGCGCGTTGAATGGACCACGAGATATTCACCATCGTGCGCTGGCTGGCCATCATCCGCGCCAGAGAGACGATCTGTTGTTCCGCGATACCGGTAATCGCCGCCGCCCAGCGCGGCGTTTTCGCTATCCCGTCGCTCTCCCCGAGCAGATAGGCACGATACGGTTCAAAACCTACCGTATGGCTGGCGACAAACTGCGCATCGTACAGTGATTCGGCTATCAGCACGTGGCACAGCGCCAGCAGCAGCGCCGTATCGGTGCCCGGACGAATCGCCAGCCACTGCGCGCTCTCCACGGCGCTGAGATCGTTACGCACCGGGCTGATGTTAACAAAGCGCGTTCCCCCCTGCTGCATTTTATCCAGCCAGTGCTTCAGCATATGGTCATTGGCGCCGCCGCCGTTGACCTGCGCATTACGCAGCGGTAAACCGCCGATGGCGACAAACAGCTGGCACTCGCGCGCCAGCTCAGAGAAATGAGTGTGCTGGCGGTGCAGCGGACTGAGCGGCCCGAGCACATGCGGTAAAATGCGTTCCCCGGCGGCGCTGCTGTAGGTATTAGTGCTGGCGGTGTAACCGCCGAAGGTTTTCAGGAAACGATGCAGCTGGCTCTGGGCGTGGTGAAAACGTCCGGCGCTGGCCCAACCGTAGGAGCCGCCAAAAATCGCCTCGTTGCCGCAGCGCGTCTTCACCGACGTCAGCTCGCGGGCCAGCAGATCAAGCGCCACCTCCCAGCTCACCTCCACGAAAGGTTCTGTGCCACGCCCCTCGCGGGAAGCCGGGCCATTCTTCAGATAGCCTTCTCGCACCGCAGGACGGCGAATGCGCGCATTGCCGGTGACCGCATCGGGGAGCGATTGACCGATACGTGAAGGAGACTTATCCCAGGGAACCGGCGTGACCGCAGCGATATGGCCATCGCGGGCCTGAACCTGCCAGGTTCCCCAGTGCATCACGGTCAGATTATGCTGTTTTCTCATAGTGCCTGTTTTCTTCTCACCCGCTAAAGAGCGCTATAATAGAGCGCGATGCTCGGCAAGATAAAACGCCACCCGCCATATAATATGCTGGATATATAGCAATTAACCCCTCACACTTCCCGGCCCGACAGGTTATTTACCAGATTTCACATCAGCTAAACCATAATAATTAAGCAGCAACGATTATTTGCACTGAAAATAACGCATCAGCTTTAATATCCACAATATAAAAGAGGGTTAAATTATCCATCATGAAATATTTTCAGCTTGTCGATGATAAAATTAAGTTTTCCTCGGCTAATCCTGCGATATAACATTACTGGAATAACTTAGACGTATTTCGTATTTGAGGTTGCGTGCTCGTTATTGTCATGCTACGAGTCCGCAGCTACCTTCATCACAGGATCATAATAAGAATGTCGCAGAGAAAAAAATTATTACCCGCCGCGCTGGGTCTGCTCTCGCTCGTCTCCGTTAGCGCGTCAGCCGCAGAAGCCCTTTCGCTCCAGGGGAAGACCATTGGCGTCGCCGTGGTTGGCACCCAGCACTTCTGGGATCGTGAAGCCTATAAAGGCGCCACCGAACAGGTAGAGAAACTGGGTGGTAAAGTGATCGGCGTCGATGGCGGCCGCGATAATCAGGTCCATGCCAACAACCATGATATTTTACTGTCACGTAAAGTCGATGCGGTAATTAGTATTCTCGGCGACAGCGCTGTCGAACCTAAATTCAAAGCGCTGCGCGACGCTGGCATTCCGGTATTTACCGTCGATCATGTGTCAAAATACTCGGTCAATAACACGACTTCCGACAACTACACCCTGGGCTCAACCATTGGCCGCTATATGGCGGACGAATTAGGCGGTAAAGGCAACGTTGCCGTATTCAATGCGTTCTCCAGCTCCCTGCGTATTTGCGGGATTCGTTACGATCAGTGGAAATATGTCCTTAAGGATTATCCGGACATTCATATTATCCAGCCGGAGCTGGCCGAACAGTTTGCCAATTCCCCGGAAGACGCGCGGAAGAAAACCCTCGAATTACTCAGCCAGTATCCTAAAGGCAAACTCGATGCCATTCATGTCGCCTGCTGGGATCAGCCGGCCATCGGTATCGTTCAGGCGCTGGAAGAGACCGGCCGCGATAAAGATGTGAAGGTTACCGCTATCGATGCCGGTCCGGAAACGCTGGAGATCATGGCCGAGCCGAATAGCCCGTTCGTCGCCAACGTGGCTCAGCAGCCGCATCTGATTGGCCAGACCTCCGCCGATAACGTCGCGCGCTACTTCGCCAAAGAGAAACTGCCGCTGCAGACCTTTATTCCGGTGGTCCCGGTCAAAGGGCCGCAGGAGGCGAAAGCAGTCTATAAACAGCTGGGATATGGCGAACTGCAGTGATCACTCAATCCTCCGGCGGGACTCACCCCGCCGCTGGTCTGGCGATGAACCAGATCAGCAAAAGCTTTGCCAACGTGACTGCATTAAATGCGGTCACGCTGCTTCTGAATCCCGGCGAAATTCACGGTCTGATCGGCGAGAACGGCGCCGGAAAATCGACGCTGATCAAAATCCTCGCGGGCGTTTACCAGGCCGATAGCGGCAACGCCACCCTCGACGGCGCGCCGCTGCCGCTGGGTAATCCGGCGGCGATTGAAGCGCTGGGCATCCGCGTCATTCACCAGGAGCTCAATCTGATCCCCCACTTTACGGTGGCGGAATCGATGTTCCTCGGCCAGGAGTACCGTACCCGCTGGGGGGCGCTGGACCGGCGGCGAATGAATGCCGCCACCGCGGCGTTTTTCCGCGACAGCTGGCAGCTGGAAATCAATCCTCGCCGCCTGATCCGCGACCTCAGCCTCGCTGAACGCAAGCTGGTGCAGATAGCCCGCGCGCTGATCGACGGCGCGGCAAAGCTGGTGGTATTCGATGAGCCTACCGCACCGCTGGAAGCGCAGGAAGCCAGCCTGGTCTCCTCGGCGATTCTGCGCCTGCGGCAGCAGGGGATCGCGATTCTCTATATTTCTCACTATCTCAATGAAATCGCCGCCCTGTGCGATCGCGGCACGGTACTGCGTAACGGCGAGGTCGTCGGCTACCCCGATAGGGCGCTCCTGCAGAACACCGACGCGCTGATTAAAATGATGGTCGGGCGCGATATCGAACAGCTCTATACCCCGCGTCAGAGCAGCGCTCATCAGGTCGATACCGCCGTGCCGGTCCTGTCGGTACGCCAGCTCAGCGACGGCGCGCAATTAAACGCTATTACCTTTGATATTCAGCCGGGAGAGATCGTCGGCGTCGCCGGTCTGCTGGGCGCCGGCCGCGACGTGCTGGTCGATCTGCTTTACGGGCTGCGCCGCGCCCGCAGCGGCACGATTAGCATCGACGGCCAGCCGAAGCGGCTGCGTACGCCGTATCAGGCCACCCGCGCCGGCATGGCGCTGGTGCCGCGCGACCGTCGCCATCAGGGGCTGATTCTTCCCTTCTCCACCGCCGACAATATTAATCTCGCCTCCCTGCCGCAGACCGCCACCTTCGGCTGGGAGCATCGCGGCCGGGCGCTGGAAAAAGCGCGCAGCTGGATCGACCGGCTCTCGATCCGCCCCGGTCGTCCGGAACTGCCGGTGCGTTTTATGAGCGGCGGCAACCAGCAAAAAGCCATTCTGGCCCGCTGGCTGGGTACCGACGCACGGCTCTTTATTCTCGATGAACCCACTCTTGGGGTCGATATCGGCGCCCGCAGCGATATTTATCAGCGCACCCGCGAGCTGGCGGATCGCGGACGCGCGGTACTGGTCTCCTCCAGCGATGCGCCGGAGCTGCTGGGCCTTTGCGACCGCATCCTGGTGATGTGGCGCGGCGAGCTGGTGGCTAATCTTCCGACCCGGGGGCTGACGCTCGACGCGCTGCTGGCGACGATTAACGGTGGACAGGAACAACAGGTATGAGTGCAGGTATCCAGCGCCGCCCGCTTCCGGGCATAACGACGCTTATCGAAAAATTCCCGCTGATTCTCTTTTTTGCACTGCTGGTCTGGCTCAGCCTCCAGTCGCCTTTCTTTTTAAGCTGGCAGAATATCAGCATGATGCTGGTGCAGAGCGTGCCGCTGGCGATCCTCTGCTTCGGCCTGGTGTGCGTGATTGCCGTCGGCGGCGATGACGTGGTCTCCGGCGGTATCGACCTCTCGCTTCCCGCTATCGCCGTGCTCGGCGTCGCCCTGCTGAGCCTCGGGATGGTCGAATGGAACACTCCGTATCTGCTGCTGTTACTGCTGCTGATCGCGGTCTCCCTCGCCTGCGGAGCGGTGAACGCGATACTGGTGCTCGCCGCCGGCCTGCCGCCGCTGCTGGCGACGCTGTCGACTTCCGTCGCCTTTACCGGCCTGACGGATCTGCTGACCGGTCAGCGGCGCATCGCGGTCAACGACCCGCTCATGGTCGCTTTTCGCGACAACGCGGTGCTCGGGGTTCCCTGGCCGCTGATCTACCTGCTGGCGGTATTCGTGCTGTTTCAGTTTTTGCTCCATCACTCCCGTTTCGGCCAGCACTTACAGGCGGTAGGCGGCAACCGCGATATGGCGCAGATGAGCGGCCTCAACGTCCGTCGTCTGACGATTATGGTCTGGCTACTGGCCGGGATCGCCGCCGGGCTGGCGATTTTGCCGCTGCTCAGCCAGGGCTCCGGTAGCTCCAGCGGCACGGCAACGCCGTTACTGCTGGAAACTGTCCTCGCCACCTTTATCGGCGCGGCGTTCTCGCGGCGTCGCGTGGTCACCATCTGGGGGGCGCTGCTCGGGGCGGTACTGGTCAACGCGCTCTCCAACGGCCTTGGCCTGCTGGGGGTGAATATCTTCTGGATGGGCGCCATCAAGGGTGGCCTGATCCTCATCGTCCTGGCGGCCTCGGCGGTCAGGCATCAAGGAGGCCGCTGATGAGTCAGCTGACGCTCAAATCCTCAGCCAACCGGTCGGGCAGCAGCCCGCTGGCGTGGCTGTCGCGGGCCGGGTTCGGCATTATTACCCTGCTGGCGGTCGCCCTGTTTGGCTGGGCCAACCCGGTCTTTCTGACCCTCGATAACTGGGCGAATTTACTCCAGGGAAGCGCCATTCTGCTGATTGTGGCGATGGCGATGACCTTAATCGTCAGCGCCGGCGCCATCGACCTGTCGGTAGGCGTGGCGCTCGATTTCGGTGCCGCCTTTGCGCTGGTCGCCTTAAAAACCTGGCACCTGCCGTGGCAGGCGGCGGTGGGCTGCGCCCTGCTTGGCGGGGTGATGATTGGCCTGCTGAATGCCTTCCTGATCCTTATCTGCCAGATTCGTCCCTTCCTCGCCACCCTCGGCACCTGGTTTATCGCCAGCAGCGCCGAACGCATCTATACCGACGGCGGCGGCTCTATCTCCTATCGCAGAATGGCTCCTGAGTATCATGACCTGGCGGTCGGCAATATCGCCGGCATTCCGACGCCGGTGGTGATTGTCCTCGCGCTGGGGCTGGCGGCCTGGCTGATAACCGAACGCACCCTGTTTGGCAAATATGTCCGCGCCATCGGCCAGAACGGCGAAGCGGCGCGCATCGCCGGGATCCGCGATCGCCTGACTCTGCTGTGGGTACTGGTGGCGGCCTCGGCGCTGTGCGCCGTCGGCGGCGTTATTCTTTCCGCCAACCTGCGCCAGTTTACGCCGCTGGCCGGTCAGGCCTATTTGATGGACGCTATCGCCGCGGTATTTATCGGCACCGCCTTTAACCGACTGGGTCGGGTCAGCATCGCCGGTACCCTCGGCGGCGTGCTGTTCCTCGCCATTATTGATAACGGCCTGAACCTGATGGGGCTCAACTACCTGGTGAAAGATGCGCTGGTTGGCGTGATTCTGGTGGTGGCGCTGGCCCTCTCCTTCTGGCAGGCGCGTCTGCGCCAAACCCATCGTTAAGTGGAGCATCTATGGCAGCCTTTGACGCCGTCTTTGTCGGCCTGACTATTCTTGATATCGCCGGTCGCCCGGTGACGGACATCCCGCCGCGCGGCGGGGTGGCCTTTATCGAACACATTCGCCTTAACCCTGCCGGTACCGCCGCCGGAGCCAATATTAACGCCGCAAAGCTGGGCATTCGTACCGCAGCGGTCGCCTGCCTTGGCGAAGATGAAAAAGCCGATTTTATCCTTGCCAGCTATGCGCGGCTGGGGATCGACTGCTCGCTGATCCAGCGCACGGCGCAGCAGGAAACGTCGGCGACGATCCTGCCGATCCGTCCCAACGGCGAGCGCCCGGCGCTGCACTGCCGGGGCGCTTCCGATGCCCTTTTCGTCGGCGAAGAACAATTTGACGCGATTCTCAACTGCCGCTTCCTGCACCACGGCGGCAGCGGCCTGCTGGCGGCGATGGATCGCGGGCAAAGCGCCCTGCTGCTGCAAGAGGCAAAGGCCCGCGGCGTCACCACCAGCTTTGATTTGATCGCCCCCAACGAGCAGACTCTGGATCTGTTGCGCCCGCTGCTGCCGTCGGTGGACTATTTTATGCCTTCGCTGGAAGAGGCAAGCGACCTCAGCGGGCGCACCGACCCCGCCGACATCGCCCGTTTCTTCTTCGATCTGGGCGTCGGGACCTGCATTCTGAAGGATGGCGAAAACGGCTCGTGGCTGCTGAGCGGCGACGGTGGCGTCGAACATATCGCACCGTACCGGGTCGATGCCGTTGATACTACCGGCTGCGGCGACAGCTACTGCGGCGGCTTTATTGCCGCGCTGGCCCGCGGGATGAGCGTGAAAGAGGCCTGTGAAGTCGCCTCCGCGGTCGCCGCGCTGGTGGCGACCGGGTTAGGCTCAGACGCCGGAGTGGTCGACTGGGATCATACCCTGGCGTTTATGGCGGCCAACCGGGCCGGATAATCTCCGGCCCGCGGCTTAGTGCCACTGATAGAGCAGCGGCTCGCCAGCGACATAGCGCTGGAGGTCGGCGGCAATCATCGCCGTATGCTTAGCGATGCTCTCCCGCGTCGCCCCGGCAATATGCGGCGTGATGATCACGTTAGCAAACTCAGTGATAAACGGATGGTCGCGCCACAGCGGTTCACGGTGATAGACATCCAGCGCCGCGCCGCCGAGCGGGCCATGACGCAGCGCGTGAATCAACGCCTCTTCATCCACCACCGCCGCCCGCGAGGTGTTAATCAACAACGCGCCGGGCTTCATGCTATTCAACAACGCCGCGTTCACCAGACCATCGCTGTGCGGGCCGCTGCTCAGATGTAAGCTCACGATATCCGCCGCGCGGAACAGTCCCTCAAGCGTTGTTTTCTGTAGACCCGGCTCGTTGATCTCTTCGGCGGCGACAAACGGATCCACTACCAGCACCGCCATGCCAAACGCCCGCGCAATACGCGCCACCCGGCGACCGATATTGCCATAGCCAATCAACCCCAGGGTTTTGTTGCGCAGCTCGCTGCCTTTAAATACTTCATAGGGACTCTCCGGGCTCACGTCCCACACTACATCGCGGCGCAGTCCGCTCTGCGTGGCCTGCGTGGCGTTCTCGGCGCGGGTAAACTCACCGCGTTTCAGCGCCGCATGGGACTGCGGAATATGCCGCGCCAGGCTCAACATCAGCCCAATGGTCAGCTCCGCCGCGGCGTCCGCATTGCGCCCCGGCGTATAGAGCACGCGGATACCACGGGCCTGAGCGGCTTTGATATCAATGTTCACCGGATTGGCGCGGGTGCAGGCGATGACCTGCAGTCGCGGGCAGGCGGCAATCACCTCTTCCGTCACATCGTCATAGCTGGTGATCAGAACCTCGGCATCATGGGCCAGCTCAATCAGCTGGCCCGCGCTCAGTTTCGGTTTGCCCAACGCCCAGCCTTCCACCAGCAGCTCGCCGAGTTGTTGAAAGGCTGCGAGATCGCCGGAATGTTCGGCGGTAAAAACGATTTTCATGAATGTTGTTCCTGAGAAAGACGGTGAAGAGCATCCTGTCGGGCCTGCCAGACCGGCAGCATCTGCTCGCGCAGCAGCCGGTAAACCGGGTACAGGGCAGCGTAGCGGGCGTGGGCCTGCGGATCGGGCTGATAGCGGGTCTGCTCCAGCCGGGGATAGTGCGCCAGCGCGCCGACGCTGCGGGCGGCCAGAATCGCCGCCCCGCGCGCGCTGAGTTCATTAAAGGTACTGGAGACCACCGTGCGCCCGGTACAGTCGGCAATGATTTGCAGCCAGGTTGCCGAGGCCGCGCCGCCGCCGGTCAGGTACAGTTCGCCCCCCTGCGGATAGCCCTGCAGCGAGTCGACGATGGCGTAAGCCAGCCCTTCAAACACCGCCCGCTGCAGTTCCGCGCGGGTGGTATGCTGGCTGATGCCAAAATAGCCGGCCCGCGCATCGGGGCTGAAAAACGGCGCGCGTTCGCCGTTGAGGTAGGGCTGCCAGAAGACGCCGCCGCTGCCCGGTTCGACATCGGCGATAGACTGCTCCAGCAGCTGGAGGTCCGCCGTCAGGGAAATATGCTGTTGCAGCCAGTCAATATTCGGCGTACCGGCCTGCATCGGGAAGAGATTGATAAAGCTCCCCGACTCGGTGTGGGTGACATAGCGAGTCCCCTCATTCACCGCCTGACGACCGTGGCAGACAATCCCGGTACAGCAGGTGGTGCCGAGAATGGTGTAGATATCGCCATCGTTGACCGCTCCGCAGCCCAGCGCGGCGCTGCAAACGTCGAGCGCGCCGGCGGCCACCGGCGTGGCGGCGGGGAGTCCGGTGAGGGCGGCGACCTCATCGCGCAGCGTGCCGGCCGGCGCATCGGGGGCCAGCCGCGGCGGGAACAGATGCTGCAGATCGGCCAGCCCCATTTCATTAAGCACAACCGCCGACAGTTCGCCGCTGTGCTGATTGAGCAGCGAAGTGCTGGCGTCGGTAACATCCAGCGCCGCCACCCCGGTTAAGCGAAAACGCACCCAGTCTTTGGCGAAAAACAGATAGTGCGCCTGCGCCAGCCGCTCCGGTTGATAATGCCGGAGCCAGCTCAGCTGCATGCTGGTATTGCACGGCTGCAGGTGAGTGCCGGTGTCAGAGAAAAAGCGCCGGTCGAAACCCGGACGGCGTAATAGCTCGCTCATCAGCTCGCGGCTGCGGGTGTCGCTCCACAGGATCCCCGGGCCCACCGGTTCGCCCTCGGCATCGCTCAGCCAGACGCCTTCGCCCTGCCCGGCAAGGCCGATCGCCCGCAGACGTCCGGCCTTCAGTTCCGGCTGTCGGGCAATCTGTTGCAAAATGGTCAACACCGACTGCCACAGCTGCGCCATATCCTGCTCGGCATGACCGTTCGCCGACAGGCGCGGGCCGGTATTCTCCGCCGCGCTGGCCCGTGCCTGAAAATGCTCATCAAACAGCACCGCTTTAACGCGCGAGGTGCCGATATCAATTCCGAGATAAAAATCCATGCCTGACCCGTTAGTGGAGTGAAATTTAGTCGCGCTCGTAGCGGCGACGCATCAGCTCGCACTCGAACAGAAACTCCAGTCCTTCCAGCTGACGGCGGGCCTCATTAATATCTTTGCCCCAGCAGGTCAGGCCGTGGCCGCGCAGCAGGAAGCCATAGCGCAGCGGATTGGTCTGCGCATAATCTTCAATGCGCGCCGCCAGGGCGTCGATATCCTGGTCGTTATCGAAAATCGCCACCGGGACGGTATCGAGATGACTGTGCTGACCGGTCAGGGTTTTCTGCATTTCATAGCCCTGCAGCGCCAGCGTCCCGCTCTTCTCGATGCGCGACAGCACCGTCGCGTTGACGGTATGGACGTGCAGCACGACGTTAGCCTCAGGGAACAGGCGATACACCAGGGTATGCAGACCGGTTTCAGCAGAAGGTTTACGCCCGGAAGGCGCTTTATTGCTGGCGATCTCGACCTGGAGGAAATCCTCCGTCGTCAGGCTGCCTTTATCGCGTCCCGACTCGCTAAGCCAGCACCAGGTCTCATCCTGACGCACCGACATATTGCCGCCGGTCGCCGGCGCCCAGCCTTTCGCGCCGATCCAATGACAGGTGGTGACCAGTTGCGCGAGTCTTTCTTGCCACATAGCAGTTCCTTAGTTTAGCGATGTTAATTTGAGAACCTTTACGGCAGGTGTTGCAGGCAGTCTCGACACCGACAGCGCGGCACACCCGGAACGTACACCGGGTACGTGAGAGGGTGAGCCTGCCCAGGTCCAAAATGGCCAATAAAATAGCCTGGAGAAAGGTTCTTTAGCCGTCTAAATGGCTATTTACCCGATACTAACACCGCCAGCTTAAGTGAACAATATTTCAGGAAAGGCTTACATTGATAATGGTTATATCAGAAATGCATATGAAATTACTGCTTTTAACAATGATATAACCGAACGTTTTCATGAAGCCCCTATTACCAACTACCGGTGGTCAAAAAGACGGGGGATCGTTCTGCAGGAAAGAAGTGCGATGGGTCCGCAAAAATCGGGCGCAAAATGTGTAGAGACGGTGATGCCCGACAAGATCGTCAGGTGCGGGATTGCCGGCATAACAACCCAGCGCCGCCGCTCCCTGTCCGATCGTTGATCGCGTCCGCGTCGCGGAAACTGCCCGGTAACGCCAGCCCCCAGCCAACAGAAATGCGAGCACAATCGCGAGCACAATCGCTAAATCTCAGCGCCAGCCTGGGTAATCCGCCGGCCGCTGCCCCATCGCGGGGCAAAACTTTGCACCGTGCACACTCTTCTGGCAAACATCGGCTGATAAACGACTTTTTATGTGCACACTGCCCATCGCATTGTGTCACCCATGCCTTGATTTTGTTGGCATATCTCTTGCTACCTCTCTGCCATCGCCATTCGGATAGCCACTCAGAGGTTCCACAATGTCAAACAGCAATGATTTTCCGCTCGTCGAAGCGCCCGCCTCCGGGCGTAAGGGCCTGTTTTCGATCTCCATGGTTCTGTTCAGCTTTACCTTTTTTACCGGCACGATGTTCGCCGGCGGCAAACTTGGCGTCTCCTTTTCCATCGTTAACCTGCTGTGGATTGCGGTTATCGGTAACTTTCTGCTGGCCCTCTACGCGGCGTCGCTCGGCTGGATTGCCGCCCGCAGCGGGCTGAACACCGTACTGATGGGGCGTTTTTGCTTCGGCGAGATCGGCAGCAGGCTCGCCGATTTTATTCTCGGCTTCGCCGAGCTGGGCTGGTACGCCTGGGGTACCGCCACGGTGGCTATTTCGCTGGTCAAAATCCTCGCCCTGCCGGAGGCCCTGACCGTTCCGCTGATGGTGCTGTTCGGTATCCTGTTCTGCGTCACCGCGCTGGTGGGCTATAAGGGGCTGGATGCGCTCTCGCGGGTTTCGGTTCCGCTGATGTTTATCCTGCTGGTGGTCTCCATGTACCTTGCCGCCCACCACGCCGGCGGCTGGCAGGCGATGACCAAAATCGAACCGGGCGAAACCATGACCTGGTCGGCGGCCATCACCATGGTATTTGGCACCTTCGCCAGCGGCGCAACCCAGGCGACGAACTGGACGCGTCTGGCTAACTCCAGCCGCACCGCCATCCTCGCCAGCATGGGCAGCTTCCTTATCGGTAACGGGCTGATGATTGTCGCCGGGGCCTGGTGCGCCATCGTTTATCAGCAGGCCGATATCGTGGAAGTGCTGATTTTGCAGGGGCTCTCCGTCGCCGCGGTGGTGATGCTGTGCCTCAATCTGCTGACGATTCAGGGGCCGACCATCTATAACGTTTCCGCCGCCGCCTGCCACCTGCTGCGCAGCGAACGCCGTCGGACCCTGACCGTTGTCGCCGCCGGCGTCGGCATTCTGCTGGCCATTGGCGGGATGTACGAAATGCTGATCCCGTTCCTGGTTCTGCTGGGCAGCATCATCCCGCCCATCGGCGGCGTGATCCTCGCCGACTACTGGTTTTATCGCGGCGGGCGCTATCCTCTGCTGCACACCGCCCGCCTGCCGCGCTTTAACTGGCTGGGCCTCGGCGCTTATGCCGTCGGCGCGCTGGTGGCTTACCTGTCGCCGTGGATCGCGCCGCTGGTGGGCATCTCCGTCTCCGCGCTGGTCTATATCGTCCTGACCCGCCTGAGCAAACGCCAGCCGGCGGCCGATCCGGCGGCGGAGCAGTAGCCATGAGCCGGACGGTCAGCGAAATTCTCGCGCTTGATGGACTCTCGGCGATGCGGCTGCGCGCGGGGCGGCAGGGGCTCCAGCTGGCGGTGCGCTGGTACTACGTCGCGGAAAATGAAAATATCGCCGAGTGGATCATGGGCGGTGAGCTGGTGTTTATCACCGGGATCAACCATCCCCGCAATGAGGAGAACCTGATCCACCTGCTGATGGAGGGCAAGCAGCGCGGGATCGCCGGCATGGTGATCCTCACCGGCGACGCCTATATCCAGGCGATCCCGCCGCGACTGATTGCTCTCGCCGACGAGCTGGGCATTCCGCTGATCGAACAGCCCTATCTGCTGAAAATGGTGATCGTCACCGAGCGCATCGGTACCGCGCTGGTGCGCAGCGAAAACGCGCTCCACCAGCAGCTGGATTTTACCCGCCCGCTGCGGGTGGCGGCGCTGCGCCTTGAGGGCATTCAGCGCCTGTTTCGCCAGTTTCCGCCGGAGCAGGCCGAAGCCTGGCTGCAGCAGGCTCGCCGCAGCGTGCGCCAGCGGCTGCAGCAGCAGCTTAACCAGCAGGGCAACCCCTTTCCGCTGGTTGAGCGCAGCAATATGTTTCTCTTCCTGCTCCCGGATGAGGAAGGCGAATTTTATCAGCAGAAAAAGTGGCTGCAGCAGTGGCTGCTCCAGCTGGCGGAGGGCGACGACGGGCTGTCGCTGCTGTGCGGCCTCTCCGCGCCGGTGCAGGATCTGCAGGGCTACCCGCGGGCGCTGTCGCAGGCGCGCCAGGCGCTGGATCTCAGCGACACCCTGCGCCCGGCTCAGCGCATCAGCGACTATCAGCAGCTGGGCTTTATCAAGCTGCTCTCCGCCGTCGGCGACCCCACGCTGCTGAGCGATTTTATGCACGACACCCTCGGCTGCCTGATTGAACCCGATCGCAAAAGCCCGTGGCTGCTGATGGAGACCCTGGAAACCCTGCTCCAGGAGAACGGCAACGTGATGAGGGCCGCCGAGCGGCTGGGTATTCACCGCAACACCCTGCATCAGCGTATCCAACGTATTGAAAAGCTGACCCGCTATCCGGTCAGCCATCCGCAGTTTCATCTCAACGCCTCGGTCGCCCTGGCTATCTGGCGTATGTCGCAAAACCATTTACGGGAACAACCATGAAAATTATCAACGCGCGCCTGCGCCATAAAGAAGCGCTCTATACCCTTGAGTTACAGGACGGCGTGATTAAGAGCATCGCCCCGCAGGCCGCCGCGCGGGCGGCTGACGCCGGCGATATCGACGCGCAGCAAAAGCTGGTTATCCCGCCGTTCGTCGAGCCGCATATCCATCTGGACGCCACCCTCACGGCGGGCGAGCCGGAGTGGAATATGAGCGGCACGCTGTTTGAGGGCATCACCCGCTGGAGCCAGCGTAAAGAGAGCGTCACGGTAGAAGATACCCGTCAGCGCGCGCTGAAGACCATCGGCATGCTGCGCGATAACGGCGTGCAGCACGTGCGCACCCACATCGACGTTACCGACCCTTCCCTGACGGCGCTGGAGGCGATGCTGGAGGTGAAAAAAGAGGCTGCCCATCTTATCGACCTGCAAATCGTCGCCTTCCCGCAGGAGGGGATCGAGTCGTTCCCCGGCGGACGAGAGCTGATGACCCGCGCCATCGAAATGGGCGCCGACGTAGTGGGCGGCATTCCGCACTACGAAAACACCCGCGATAAGGGCGTCAGCTCCCTGAGCTTTTTAATGGACCTGGCCCAGCGCCACGGCTGCCTGGTGGACGTACACTGCGATGAAACCGACGACCCGCAGTCGCGTTTCCTCGAAGTGCTGGCGGAAGAGGCCCGGGTGCGCGGCATGGGCGCGCAGGTCACCGCCAGCCATACCTGCGCGATGGGTTCCTACGATAACGCCTACTGCTCGAAACTGTTCCGTCTGCTCAAGGCCTCGGGCATCAACTTTATCTCCTGCCCGACCGAAAGCATTCACCTGCAGGGGCGCTTCGACAGCTGGCCGAAACGCCGCGGCGTGACGCGGGTGGCGGAGCTGGACCGCCGGGATTAACGTCTGCTTTGCTCAGGACTCCATTCAGGATCCGTGGTACCCGCTGGGCAACGGCAACATCATGCGCATTCTCGACGCCGGGCTGCACATCTGCCATATGCTGGGCTATGAAGATTTGCAGCGCTGTCTCGATCTCATTACCGACAACAGCGCCCGTACGCTGTGCCTCGGCGACAACTACGGTATCGCCGAAGGCCGCCCGGCAAACCTGATGATCCTTGATGCGCATAACGACTATGACGCGGTGCGCCGTCAGGCCAAAGTGCTGACCTCCATTCGTCACGGCAAGATCATTATGCAGCGCCAGGCGGAACAGATTCACTACCCGGCCTAAGCGCAACGTTGACGCGGTACGCATCCCGCGTCAACCCGCTGCTCGCGCAGGGATTTATGTGATACCTTCTTACTACTTTTTTGTGCCGACCATGGGCTCCCGCGTCGGCATGGGCTTACTAAGAACAACCCGTACCCTGACACTATGAGCGAAAAAAAATGGATTAAGGCTGAGGATGTTGCCCGGCTCGCTGGGGTCTCCCGTTCCGCGGTATCCCGCACCTTTACGCCCGGCGCATCGGTGGCGGAAAAAACCCGGCAGAAGGTCCTCGCCGCGGCGGAAACGCTGGGCTATCAGGTCAATATCATCGCCCGCGCGATGAATACCGGCAGCAGCAACTTTATCGGCATCGTCACCGCCGGGTTTGATAACCCGTTCCGCAGCAAGCTGCTGTCGCCGCTGGTCC
>Ga0302347_1002989_pt1 | contig 15887 bp, 15 predicted proteins | sample PhyWR1_FD_202178 | JGI IMG/M metagenome (GOLD analysis project Ga0302347, IMG submission 202178) | Leaf surface microbial communities from wheat plants in UC Gill Tract Community Farm, Albany, California, United States - DLSL W.R1 (v2)... | ecosystem: Host-associated > Plants > Phyllosphere >...
ACTTGGCCTGCTGGAACAACAAGGACTAGCAACCACGACCTTGGATAAGCTGGCTCCCCAGCTCGATATTTCAAAGGAAGAGCTAATTCGTTTTTGGCCGGATCGTGAAGCCCTACTTTATGACAGTCTGCGCTACCACGCACAGCAGATAGACACATGGCGCCGCCAGCTGCTGTTAGACGAAACCCTTTCAGCTCGGGATAAAATCTTGGCGCGTTACCACGTGCTAGCCGAATATGTGCAGCAACAGCGCTATCCCGGCTGCCTGTTTATCGCCGCCTGTAGTTTTTTCCCTGAAGACGATCATCCAATCCACCTGCTCGCCGAGCAACAGAAAGCGGCCTCTTACGCGTTCACGCTTGCGCTGCTGCAAGATATTGATATGGACGATCCTGAAATGGTCGCTCATCAGATGGAGCTGGTATTGGAAGGCTGTTTAAGTCGTTTGCTGGTAAAACGCCAACTGCACGATGTGGAAACCGCACGCCGCTTAGCCGAAGATATTCTGCAAATTGCGCGCTGCCGCCGAAATGGTGCTTTAGGTTAAGGCGCAGTATTTATTACAATATCAATGAATAAACCACCCCAAAGGGTGGTTTATCGAAGGTAGGAAATAGAACGTATCAATTAACTCATAGAGAGATTAATTAGCATCAACTAAAGAAACGCTATCGGTAATAATCCCCTCTTCTGCGCCTTTCAGAGCCAAGTTCGCTTCATAGTATTTGCCCTCTTTCAGCAACTGCTGCGCTTTCTTAACAGCCTGCTGGGTTTGTTTCAGCGGCATCAGATATTGAGTTTCCGTTACACCAACGCCCGCCAAACGCAGTTCTTCCATTGCGCCTTTGTGGTCACCTTTCTTGAATTTGGCATTGGCATTATCAATCGCTTTTTGTTTTTCAGGCGTTGCCACAAAATCCTCAGCCAAAGAAATAGAGGCATTAATAACTACGTAGTTATCACCAGCCAGCGGAGTTTTCTTATCGGTCTTAATAAAATCTTTCCAGTTGGTGCTGTCATCAGATAATAGGGTTTGCGCCTGATCGACTAATTTTTGCGCCACATCTGGATATCCGCGGAATAATGAAACGCGAGCATATTGCACATCACGCATGGCGTTAAAGCCCTGTTGAGCAACCTTAGCGACTTCTTTGGCCTGCTGAGCAGTTAGCACATTAGCGCTCACGGTGGTCGTTGCCGCTGGCGCTGTGGTTGCGCCATCAGCAGCCCAAGTAAAAGTAGACATCATGGCAAGAGAAAGTGCGGTTGCTGTAAGAATACGTTTCATAATTAATATACCTGCTTTAATTTATATTATTCGGCTATGAGGCTAATCCATTAAATTGGACAACCTCTCAATCACGGTACTTAAGTTATATATTCAGCATGAATAATGTCAATACACAGAAATTAAACGCACTCGCTGTAAAACACGAATAACGTTTTAAGGAAAAAATAGTTTACATCCAATGAAAGCTGTTTAAGCTTCATTACAATAGACTGATATTTACTCAAGTAGTTATTTGAAAAAGCAACCCAAGCACATGTTTAATAAGGATTATTCAAATACACCAATAATAAACAACAAGCGAAACAAATATAATAATAGGATATCAAATCAACAAAAAACCTATAAACAATATCTAATATAAGTAATTTATTAGCTAAAAGTTATATGACATTTTTAAACGTAATAACAACGAACTCCTCGTCACACTTAAATAGTGCATTTGTAATTTAATGTAACCTTTGAAATAAACTCAGTGAAAATAAAAAAGCATCTTATTAATGGCTAAGCAAGCAATATCAATGAACTTGAGCCATATCGCTTAGTCACTCTTAAAGATAGAACGACGATATCTTCAACACCGCATAAATTTCATGCAAAAAAACCAAAGTGCCGAAACATTAGGCAACTGAACAAAGGAATGAAGAAATTACGTTGACGCCAAGCCGCAGATCCAGTTTAATACGCCTCGTTGCCCGGATAGCTCAGTCGGTAGAGCAGGGGATTGAAAATCCCCGTGTCCTTGGTTCGATTCCGAGTCCGGGCACCACTATTTAAAGAAACCAGCCTACGGGCTGGTTTTTTGCCTTCTAGCGTACGGACTCTTCATCGAACTCCGTTCGATTATTCGCCGCGAGCGGCTCACCCTACGGGCCAACGGCAAAGCCGTTGTTCAAACGCCTTCGGCGTTAGTCCGAGTCCGGGCACCACTATTTAAAGAAACCAGCCTACGGGCTGGTTTTTTGCATTCTAGCATATGGAGATTTGAACATTATGAGCTCCGCTCACTCAAACACTCCCCACCAAATCTCCCAGCGTCACCATCAGCATCATCGGATCCATTGGCGATGGCTCAAATCCCACTCGTAGATAGAATTCCCGCGCTTCATCAGATAATGCGTGAACCAACATGCCACGGATTCCTATAATTTCCGCGACCTGAATCACCCGCAACCCCGCATCACGCACCAATGCGCGGCCAACGCCCTTGCTATGCAGTGATTTATCTACCGCCAGTCGTCCTAACACCACGACAGGGATCGGGTCGGGCATGTTACGGCGAAAACGACCGGGGGCAGAATTGCTCATCACCGCGCTGGACGCTAATGAGTAATACGCCATGACTCGGGCATTATCATCGCAGCACACAAAGGTACGAGATGCTCCGGTAATTTGATTTTTCATCGCCCGCTGCCTGAGCCAGTTATCCATAGAATCCACGCCACAGCAAAATGCATTAACATCGAGTCTGGCGTGAAGCGGTTCAGGAGCGGAGATCATTTTTTCTGCTCCCACGGAGCGAGTGTTTGCATTGTTTTACGCAGCGCGGCGTTTGGCGCAGGTGCTTCATCCAGACGAGTAAGGAACGCCTGATAAGCATCAGGATCGGCCATGATAATACGCTGTTCAATCAACGCTTCCTCAGCCGCCGCACGTGCAGCTTCCAGAACAAAATCAGTACGATTTTTTCCTCTGGCTTTCGCCGCCCGATCGATAAGATCGCGTTCAGCGGGTTTAATGCGAAGATTCAATGTTTCGCGTTTAATGGGCATGCTATTTGTCATTGGCATGATGTTGTCCTCTCAAGTACATATGGATAATAATTATACATTATGCGTAACGTAGATGTCATTACATCATCGATAAAGAGAAGAGAATAGTCCCAGGAATAACCCACGGATTTTAGCTATGCTTTCATACTATATTGATTTAAAAAAACAAATGTATCTACTCGCGGATCTTGGCAGTACATGAAAAACAGATTTATGATAAGTTTCAACTTAATGAGTAACTGAATTACACCGAGTCCGGCACCACTATTTAAAAAAACCAGCCTAATGGCTGGTTTTTTGCTTTCTAGCGTACGGATTCTGCAGCAAACCTCGTTCGGCTATTCAATATCGTTGTTCAAAATCTTCTGATCCGCCATAACCATGCCTCAATTCTAGTCCTAGTTGGATTTAGGATAGGATTAACAGGTGCTCCTGTATCAAAGTAACACTGAATCCCCAACGATCAGAGCTATGATCGCTGTTTATATGCTGATTCATGGGATCCCGTTTAAAGTAACACTCGAACACCAGTAGCACTCTCTATCTGAATCAACGCCAATCAAGTTTCACCAGTTGATGACCAACCCCGCAACTTCCCCGCCGTCGGCCACACTAAACGCGAGTAATAAAGCTCCTCATGCTTAACTGGTATCAGCCCGTTAAGAAGGTTTATTCTATTTCCTGCTAAAACAAACCTTATCCATAAACTTACTTTATTTAAAACGACATTTCACCTGAGAGATTATTGTAGTAGGAACTCTCATCTCCCAGCCAGAAGGTTGTATCTTAATAACTGAGTTGTGATCATCTATATTTGTAGCATTGCAGATTTCACTTACAAAGTTGTCATTAAGCCTAATGTTATTTTTTGAAATATTATTTTGAATAATTAGATCAAAATTTAAAACATATAAACATACTATTGAAATATAAATAACTTTAGAAAAAAAACGCCAGAAAATAGAAAAATCACACTGAGATAAGCACACAACAAAGAGAAAAACGGAGAGCGCATTTGCGCCTGCAAAGTATCTATCAGGGAAACTTGTCCGATAGTTATTTAATACTCCAGTGAGACCAGATCTACCTATCGAAGTTGATACTATAACAATTACAAGTGTAGACATTAATACAAGCATGGTTTTTCTTGCAACTTTACTTTTAGTTTTAAAAAAAACAAAACTGCAAAACAAAATATACATAACAGTGAAATAAATAGACATTTCATTATTAAAAACGCCATACCATGGAAATATAAATGGATAAAGTACCTGCCTTGCCGTAACCATCTCTATTAAATTATTAGGATTATAACTAATGCCCCCAAGGCCACCAGAGGTATCAAGCCTTGGCAAGGTCATTATAAATAAAACTATCATAGAAATTGTTAACGGAAGCAAATCACGAATAAATAGTAGTTTATTTTTACTTTTAATAAAATCAAGCAAATAATACAAACCAACAATTGCAAAAACAATAGGATTAGTTGCAGAAGATAAGAAAACCATCAGATCAATAACGCATTTTGCTAATTTACCCTCCACATTTTCACGATATAAAATAAAACAAATTGCCATTACCGGCATATAAAATCCAATTTGTAATAATCTGCCTATATTTTCATTTTGAGACCCCCCTAACGGTAACAAAATACCTAAAAAATATATAAGAAAAGCAAATTTTTCAGTGGAAATGCGCCTTACCACAGAATACATCATCATAGATATAAATGCGTAAAAGAAATACGACATTAAGGCTATTGATTGTGGAAGTAATATTAGCGGATTCCCAGTAATGATATTACTTATAGTAGATGATATGAAAAGAAAAAATATATTAAAAAAAACAAAATAATCATCTCTAGCATGAATGAATGTATTTATCCAACCATGAGACAAAGCACTAGCAATCCAAGTCCCATCCTCTGCATACATGATGGGGTTGATTAATGGATCAGCATTCCTAATAGAGAGAAACAACATACCACTAACAATCAAAATAATAGGTTTATAAAATTTATCGCCGAACATCATTTACCCTTCATATTATAATAACCGATGCAAACTTTAAAAAGCACGGCTAAAACTGAAAAATTACCTTTTATACTGCTAATTTTAGTCGGCACTTCCCCAATAGGATAACGGCGTATTGTTGGTAATTCTATACAGCGATAATCAAGTTTTGGCACACGATATGATAGGTAAGCCAATAATTCATATGTCATAAAAACGTCACGAAATAATGATATTTCTTTATCACATAACATTTTTCTACTATAAGCACGAAAGCCTTGTGTAGTATCAGTCCACTTAAAACCAGAAGCAATACTTAATAAAGGAGCATGAATGAAACGAATAGCAAAATTACGCAATTTAGGGGTATTCTCTGCAACACCACCAGGAATAAAGCGTGAAGCTTGAACAAAATCAAACCCACGTGTTAATGCATCAATAAAACGCGGAATAGCTTCTGGATCGTCTTTATCGTTTCCGTCGATAGTAACAATGCCCTCATATCCCTGCTCTAACGCAAAGCCATAGCCACAACGTAGCTGTGCACTCAATTTTCCAAAGCCTGTTTTTAACAATAATCCAGAGACCTTCAAGTTTTGTAAGTCGTCTAACGCCAAAGAACCATCACAACTACCCCCATCAACAATAATAACATCTGCAATATCAGAAATTCTTAATGTAACCATACGATTAAGAAGATTTTTAATTCGTTCACCTTCATTAATGACTGGGATTATGACACAGAAGTCATGCTTTTTACCTAACCATAAGATAGTGTCAAAAGTCGGAACTTGCCATGACTCAGTTTCTTGTGTTGTATTTTTCATAATTCTATTTTTCTTTATATTTTATGCTATTCGGGAAGTTATTAATGCCACACCAGTAATCACAAAAGCAATTCCGACACCAGTCGTCCAATGAAATGGCTCCTTAAACACAAGTATTGAAAGCAATGCTACAGATGCAACAGCTCCTGTAGTTAATATTGGATGCGCAACATTCAATGGTAAATAAGTTAATGCGGCGGCATAAAATAGAAATGCACTACCATACAAAGTTAGTCCTAACCAAAATGGCCAATTATACAGTGAAGCTAAAGGATCCAATATATTAGGAAACTTGCGAGGGGGGGTCATTGCTATTTTAATCAGCACACTGGCTGATGCATTCGAGACAATACCTAAGAATAAGATTATCCATTTCATCAGTTTTAAACCTATAATGTCGAGCGATAAATGTTAACTGTGTGTTGTAATGCACGTTCAATAGAATGTAAGTGCGGTTCGTTGGACGTAGCAAGCATTTCAATGGTAACAATATGCTCAGGTAAGCTCGCCTCTAGCACATGATGGATAGCACAATGCTGTGTATTACCAGTTCCGATAGGAAGTAAATCCACCTCGCTAATGTGAATATGGCCAATTAAATGTGAATATTTTGGGAAGATATCGCTTATTTTTTCTTGGTTGAGGATCATTGCTCCAGTATCAAATTGCATTTTAATTGCAGGGTGCTGAATTAACTCAACTATTCGCGCAGTTTCTGCCGTTGTTGTCATAAAGTTAGCATTATAGTGTGCAGGGGTTGGCTCAAGGCAAATAACTATATTATGGACATGTGCAATATCGCCGAGCTGCCGAAAAAAAGTTATTGCGGTATCAAGAACTTCTTGCTCATTTAGCCCAGAACAATCACGGTTTCGCGGGGATCCAAAAACTAACCTAGTTGCCTTTAAGCCCGCAGCTATACGACAAACTGAAGCCAGGTGGGATAACATTAAATTCTGACTTTGAACCGACCCGAATAAATTTAACCCTTGAGTACCAAACAATAGTGCCTGCATCCCAGTAATTTCAATACCACGGTTACCCCACCACTTTTTTATATTTAAAATATCATAAATAGAGGCATTTTCTGGTTCAGGAAAATATTTTCCTGGTGCAATATCGATGGCATCTACCTGATATTTTTGTAACAATACAGCGACAGCTTCATCCTCGACGATATCCCAGGCAATATTAGAAATAGCTAATCTCATGAGGCACCTTTAGTTGCTGATTTCAGAGTAATGGGCTCCGATTGAGCATAGGCTCGAATTGCTTGAACTGTTTCACGAATACTATATTGATATAAGCCCTTTCCCCCAAACATGCTCGCATATTGAGTTTGCATATCATACCTAGCAGCACTCCCTTCCAGCTGTCGTTCAAAATCTATTCCAAATCCATGAAGAGCAACATCCGCAACGCTAAGAGGAGCGCCTGTTAAATGTATTATTTTTAAGTTGGACTTTAATGCAACCTGAATATCGAACCATAGATTAACCATTGGATAAAACTGAAATACACTTCGAGTATCAATGCAATGTAAGTTGTTCTCATTAAGAAAGTCGAAAATAATATTCTTACGCAACCTTGGCCCAACTAACCCAGGCAAACGCACAATTAAATAATTTTCGAAATGTTTCTCAACAAAGAGCTCTAAACGACGCCGATTCAAACCATAAGCATGAAGCCCATCAATATCGATTGGAGTAGATTCATTGACTCCAAGGGGCGCCTTGAAAACATCAACCGTACTAATCAGTATGAATGTTTTGCATTTTATCGTCTTTAAATGTGCTATCAATCCATTGATTTTTTGGCTATCAAGATCAGGATTTTTATTAGCTAACCATTTTTGTGCTGGTGCTCCTGCACAAACCACTGTATCAAAAATATTATGCTCAATATCTGCAATATTAGTGGAGCGATAAAGCGCTTCAAACGAGGTTTGTCTCAGCAATGTGCTACCCACAAAACCAGTGAAACCAATTAATGCATTTTTCATTATTTTTTCCCTGCCAACTATTTTAACTTATGGCAATTAGTCATCTATCACGACCTGTTTGTACCTTATTTTTGAATGTACTTGTTGCTTCACTCAGTACATTAACGCGATCTTGGTTAACCATAACACCACTATTTTTTTCGAACACTACTGAATAATCAGCTTGCTCACTTCTCTCATCGAGCAAACGTCCAAGGTACTCGCCAAAGAATGCCAGCATGACAAATTGGAGCATAAATAACAGTGACATGAAAAGAATAGTCGTCGTCCACCCCTCCACAACATGCCCACTGATAACGTTAATGGCCACACTATAGACGGCAAAGACAAATGAAACAAAACTACCAGCCATGCCAATACCTGACATCCAACGTAATGGGCGTGATGAGTTAAACACCATCAACCGAATCAGGTACCGGAAACCATTCCAAAAAGATTTCTTTACTATGTTCTCTGGTTGTAATTCATAAAAGTATGAACCACTAGGGTATCCTGTTTTTTGTATTCTTAGATAAAATTGGTGATGAAACCGTCCAGTGCTGGTGACTGAATTGACTGCTCGTCGACTAAGACAACGCAGGCTGGTTGCCTCCTGTGGAAGATGGAAATAAGCGATAAGGCAATGAAATGTGCTGTTTAGCAACACCAACCACGACATCTATACCTGATTTACACAAGTCAACGACTCCTGAAATTGCTGTAACCGGATCAGAATAAAGATCAAAAAGCACAACAAAATCGCCAATAGCATTCTCAAGGCCCGCTGCCCACACTACATCGTCGTGCACATTTCCGGCTAATTGTATATAGCGAATACAGGGGATGTGTTCCAGCATTTGTTCCAAATTATGACCAATAGTAGTGATAACCATAGGTCCCTGAGCCAAAATTAAAATTTCATAGTCAGAATATAAAGTATCTAATTCACTCTGGATTTTTATTATTTTTTCCTCTAATCCAGCTATTTTCTGATTTATATTTAATACAACAGAAACAAATGAATCATTTTTCATAGCATAAATATTCCCATCAGTCTAATATATGTTGGCTAGTTATTATTTCGATCACATCATATACGTTATCGATCTTCCCACCCATTATACAGTGGAATCCCCGCAAGCCATGATTCGCACGAAACAATATAGGCCTTGAGTCATCAGACTCACTACGAGGCAATAATGTTTTAACCTCCCAAAGTGAGCGTTTATATTGACACTCTTCTAATATAGGAAAATAGCGCATAGCATCTTTTTTCATATAATTCCACGCACTATATTTTCTATCCTCATCTAATCTATTTAGGCCATCAATGTACGGCGTATTATTTTTATCGAACCACTCATAATGTGGTGTGTAGCGAACATGGCTGAAAGAATGTAATCTTTCTGAGGGAAAAGGCATTACAGAAAAGAAAGGACCGCACATAATGGTTAGCCCTACTCTTCTCAATTCATCAGGCACATCAACCAAACACATTTCTGTCATTTCATGCTTGAGTGAAATTAGCTCAAGGCTAGAGTTTTTCAATAAATAATTAATATGTGAGTAAGTACAATTAAATACATGATCAGCATAAACCTCTGCTATCTCAGCAGATTTACAGTTTGAATAGGTAACAATTAAACCATCTTTATATTGGCGGACATTATCAACAGAAATACCTGTTTGATAATTAACTGATGACCCTTGAAATCTATCCAACATATCATCACGTAGTTTACGGAGAAGCAAGCATCAATCATTACAGGGTTAGTCAGTTTTCTCAAATAATCTGGTGCAGGTTTAAATGACGCCCCGATTCGTTCACAAAATTTAGTGAACTGGTTAACTGTCACTTTCCCTAGTTTACTACTGATTAAATAATATTTTTCTAAATCAGAATCAATGCAATCTTGAAACTCGTCCACAAAGCGAGGAAACGATATGCGGGATCTTAAGGCTGTCAAAATACTACGCGGATAGTGATATCCATTATGGACACGCGCTTGATTATTGTATGATGCGCGAGACATAAAGCTTGACTCTTTCTCAAAGAGTTGAACTGCATGCCCATTTCTAGCGAAAAAATCGGCAATATACATACCAAAAAAACCACCACCAACAATCACAATTTTCTTTTTCATAAAATATAGATAGAGCTTTTTATCAGCCTTAGAACCTATTCCAGTTAGCGTTGCTGCTACAACCACCTTGGAAACGGACGATACTAAAAATAAAATAGAAATAATGAGATAGAGACCTAGCTAGCAAAATCAACAATTAACTTTAAAAACCAATTAATTAATATCATTCTTCTTATCAAATTTAGGTAAGCTAGCTCGGCCCAAGCCTCTAGTCATCTTACCTCATTTAACTATGTTTTTTAATCAATAGTAGGATTGCCTACCATTTTCCACTTCACCGGTGAATCCTCCTGTTTATATTCTCAGTCATTATCCCGCCACATCGTTAACACATTGATTTATATAAAATAATAAACATGTCATTAGCAAATAACAGAATAATATCAATTTAATCAGTCGCTAACAGGGTTCCCCTCAAGCAAACTCACCAGCAAAGAAATCTCGCGATCTATTCCAGCTAATTCCTCGTTAACCAAGAGATAAAGCGGCGTTGAACGGCGTTCGCCTTGAACTAGCGGCAACAACACCAGTTCACCGGAAGCCAGCAGCGGTGCAATTTTTTCTTCTGGTAGCCACCCATAACCGACACCATGCGCAACAGCTTCGATGGCCGCCTCTATTGTGGTGAAAGTCCAATTTTCTGCCGCCGTGGACTGGCGGCTATTCATTTGCTGCTGCGAGCGATCGACAATTTCGATCAGGGGATAACGCGCCAAATCATCTCGGCTAAGTGGCGCCGGTAATTGCAGTAAAGGGTGATTACGATGAGCAACGGCGGCGAAGCTAATTTCCATCAGCAAGCGCCCGCGAGTCGCTACATCCTGGGTTGGAGTGATGAGATAAACATCGGCATTACGTTGTTTTAGTTCAAATAAACTCTCACTGCGTAATACCTCGGTGAGATGTACCTGCGTCATAGGAAAAGCCTGTTGAAAACGGCGCAACGCATCAAACAAATGCGATTTAGGGAAAATGCTATCAACCACTAAGTCTAAGCGAGCGCGCTCGCCGCGTTTTAGGGCCTCGGCGCGGTTTTCTAGCGTGCGAAATCCTTGTAGCAGGGGCTGAACCTGTGCCAATAGCTGCTGCCCTTCTGGCGTCAATTCGGCCTTGCGCCCAACAATCGTTAACAGCGGCACCCCGAGCCGTTCCTGCATCAGTGTGAGTTGATAGCTCAACGACGACTGGCTGCGGTTAAACATCTCTGCGGCACGCAAAAAACTACCGTGCTCAATCACCGCCTGTAACAACATCCATTGCTCTAACGTTGTTTTCATCTCAATAAACCAATCTAATTTTTGAATCTATTTAACTCAATATTAGCGTTATTAATCGAATAAATACATCTCTACACTGAACGCATCAAATGAAACGGAGACAAAAATTATGAGTAACTTCGATAAAAATGATTTGAGCGGTTTAGTTGGCAAACACTTGGTCTATACCTATGACAACGGCTGGAATTATGAAATCTATGTCAAAAATTCCACAACGTTAGATTATCGAATTCATAGTGGGATCGTGGGTAATCGCTGGGTAAAAGATCAAACAGCCTATATTGTTCGCGTCGCTAAAGCGGTATATAAAATTTCGTGGACGGAACCGACCGGAACCGATGTCAGCCTAATCGTTAACTTAGAAGATAATGTTTTTCATGGAACAATCTTCTTCCCTCGTTGGGTCATCAATAACCCTGAAAAAACAGTTTATTTCCAAAACGAGCATATTGCAGAAATGGAAGCCTATCGCGATGCAGGCCCGGCTTATCCAACCGAAGTCATTGACGAATTTGCGACTATTACGTTTGTTCGTGACTGTGGTGAAAACAACGAAAGCGTAATTAATTGCCCTGCGAGCGAACTGCCTCGTAATTTTCCCCATAATCTGTAAATAGCATTTCGGGCCGATTTTATTCGGCCCGAAGTTATATTATTTTTTAAATTCTTTAGGTGTTATCCCACCAACAGCGTTTTCGGTTCTAAGTAAGCAGAAAGCCCCCACTTACCCATTTCACGACCTAAACCAGACTGTTTAAAACCACCAAACGGTGCTTGTGGCTCATGCGCCAACGTATTCACTAACACGCGCCCTGATTCAATTTGGCGTGCAATATTAACCGCACGCGGAGTGTTGCCGCTCAGCACCATTGCGCTCAGACCATAGCGGGTATCGTTCGCAATTTTCACCGCGTCAGCATCATCCTGATAAGGAATGATCACCAGCACCGGTCCAAAGATCTCTTCACGAGCGATACGCATCTGGTTGTTAACCTGAGTAAATAACGTTGGTTTCACAAACCAGCCTTTATCCTCACCTTCTGGCCGGCCTTCTCCCCCCGCCAACAGTTTTGCACCTTCTTGCACGCCCATTTTGATGTAGTTCTGCACGCGATCCCACTGTTTGCGGCTAACCATAGGGCCGATTTCTGTTTCGGAAGCCTGCGGATTTCCTGATATTGTGCGGTTAACCGCGGTTGCAAACGCCTGTTCAAACTCAGCTAAACGACTCTGAGGGACTAAAATACGCGTCCCCGCAACACACGCCTGCCCGCTATTCATGAAGCCTGCCATCAGCGCCATTGGCACCGCTTGAGCAACGTCTGCATCATCTAAAATAATCGTTGGCGATTTTCCCCCTAACTCTAATGTCACCCGCTTCAAGCTTGCCGAACTGGTGGACACGATGTGCTTTCCTACCGCCGTTGAGCCGGTGAAGGAGATCTTGGCAATATCAGGATGAGTGTTGATCTCCTCTCCAACCACGTCGCCACGGCCGGTCACAATATTGAATACGCCTGCGGGTATATTGGCTTCATGCAGCGCTTCAGTAATGATTTGGGTTTGAATCGCGCTCATTTCACTGGGCTTAATCACCGCCGTACAGCCCGCCGCCATTGCCGTCGCCAGTTTATTACAGATAAAACCAGCATCGCTGTTCCAAGGCGTAATCAAACCAGCCACGCCCACCGGAGACATCACCACCTGCGACATTCCCGCTTGTTCTTCAAATTCAAACGATTTTAGCGCGTCCATGGCCTGCAAAATGACATCAGCAGGATAGGTTGCCATCCAACGTGAACGAGATACTGGTGCACCATATTCCATAATAATGGCTTCCATCAGCTGCTCTTCGCGAGCTGAAACCGCCGCGTGCATGCGCTCCAGCACAACCAGACGCTGCTCTTTGGTGGTTTGCGACCACGTAGGGAATGCCGCTTTCGCCGCCGCTATCGCACGCTGGGTATCTTCAACGTCAGCCATACGCACGGTGCCAATAACTTCTTCCGTCGCCGGATTAAAAAGCTCAAATAATTCAGTACCGTGTGGGGTGACAAACTCGCCGTTGATATAAATTTTATCGATGTGTTGCATGTTCTTCTCCAGCTGCGACGCTAACCGTAGCGTGCTCTCAATGCGAAGAAGTATAGAAAGAGTGTACCGCTCTGATAAGCGGGTATATGCTGCACGGGCTGTTACGAAAATCGGGATAATCTATGCATCGAACAGGTTTAACAGAGCTGGAGGTGATCCTTGCGGTCGCACATCGGCAAAGCTTTCGCGCCGCTGCACGTGAGCTCGGTATGTCCGCTACGGCCGTCAGCAACGCAGTGGCAGGACTAGAAACGCGTTTAAAAGTACGCCTGTTTAACCGTTCAACCCGCAGCGTCGCACTCACCGAAGCTGGGCAGCGCTATGTCGAACGTATCGCTCCTGCACTGGCCGAAATTCAGCGCGCCTCTGAAGAGATAAGCACGCAGCCAGATGTTCCGACGGGTACGCTTCGCATTAATGCGCCGCCGGAAACCGCGTCTTTATTATTCGAACCTCTGTTACGAGAATATCTGCAACGCTATCCGCAAATGCGCTTAGATATTGCCACCGAGGCACGCATGGTCGATATCGTGGCCGAGGGTTTTGATGCGGGAATTCGGCTGGCAGAGTCAGTCCCTCAGGATATGATCGCCGTTCCTATCACCACAGACGTGCGCATGATGATCGTAGGCACACCAGAATATTTTGCGACCTACGGAAAACCGCAATCACCCGATGATCTTAAAAACCATCATGGCGTTGGGATGAGAATGTCACACGGCGGCATTTATCATTGGGAATTAGAGCGTCATCAGCAAAAATTTGCCGTTAACATGCCCACGCGTGTTGTCCTAAGCGAAATGCGCGCCATCCATCAGGCAGCGCGCAGTGGCATTGGTTTGGCTTTTATTTCTGAGTGGTTCATCAGTGAAGATCTCGCCAGTGGAAAACTGGTCAGCGTTCTCGATGAGTGGTGTCCCTATTTTGATGGGCTGAGGCTCTATTATCCCGGCCGCCGTCATCCGCCCGCCGGACTCAAAGCGCTCATCGATCTAATTAGAGAAATACGTGATAGAGAAACTGTCGCTTAATCAGCTATCCCCATCATTTCACGCACGATAACCGCCAATTTTTGCACCGCTTTTTCGCTTTTGTCTGTCCATTCGTGAGAGACATTAAAGCGAAAATAGTTGGTGTACTGATTGCTGGCAGAAAACATCTGACCGGGGGCGATGCTAATCCTTTCATTCAGCGCTCGGTGGTACAGCTCGGTCGCATTCACGTTGATAGGCAGCTCGACCCACAGAAAATAGCCGCCGTGTGAATAATTAATATTCACGCCCTGCGGAAGATGTGCACGCAGTGACTGCCATGCTGCATATTTGCGTTGCTCCATCACTCGGCGCAGACGCCGCAAATGGCTGTCATAACTGCGGGTAGCTAAATAATTTGCCAGCGCCAGCTGCATTGGTGCACTGGTCGAAAGCGTGCTCATGAGCTGCAACTGCTGGATTTTTCTCGCCATATTTCCCGCCGCTACCCAGCCAACACGAAATCCGGCCACCAAGCTTTTCGAGAACGAAGAGCAGTGCATGGTCATTCCCGTCTCATCAAAGGCTTTGGCCGGAAGCGGTTTTTCGCCACCGGCATACAGCTCGCCATAAACGTCATCTTCAATCAAATACACGTTATGCCGCCGTAAGAGCGCCACCAGCTGCTGTTTTTTCTCGACCGAAAGCGTGCAGCCTAACGGGTTTTGAATATTGGTCATCAGCCAGCACGCACGTACCGGATAGGTCTTTAACGCCTCTTCTAACGCCGCTAAATCAATGCCGAATTCGGGATGCGCCGCAATTGAAAGAGCCTTTAACCGCAGGCGTTCCAGCGCCTGCAATGCACCGTAAAAGCACGGATTTTCTACAATTACCCAGTCACCCGGCTGCGTGACGGCCTGCAAACTCAGGTTAAGCGATTCCAATGCGCCAGCGGTAATGACGATCTCCTCAGGATCGATACGAATGCCCTGCATGGCATAGCGTTTGGCAAGGATCTTACGCAGATCTTCATTGCCCGGCGGCAAATTATCCGTGGCGCTTAGCGTGGTCATCGCCCGCGCCACCGTGGTCAACGATTTACTAATTTGTTGGCGAGGAAACAGGGTTGGATCGGGATACGCAGAGCCAAACGGCACAATGGCGGGATCGCGGCTGGCCTGCAAAACATCAAAAATAAACGCGTTGATGCCGACTTCTTCGGCACGCTGCACGGGCTCATGCGTAGGCGACGGGGCTAAAAACTTCGCCTGCGGCGCAACGTAATAGCCCGACTGCGGACGGGAAACAATCCACCCTTGGCTCTCTAAAATTTGGTAGGCGTGCATCACCGTCATCAGGCTCAAACCAGAGTGCAAAACCTGCTCACGCAGCGACGGCAGCTTATCGCCGACTTGCCAAATTTCAGCGGTGATCTGCCCGCGAATGCGTTTTACCAAGTCTTCATATTTTGCCACTGCGCTCTCCGAGAGGGTGTGTTCGCCATGATCCAAATCAAAC
>Ga0302347_1002991_pt1 | contig 15869 bp, 14 predicted proteins | sample PhyWR1_FD_202178 | JGI IMG/M metagenome (GOLD analysis project Ga0302347, IMG submission 202178) | Leaf surface microbial communities from wheat plants in UC Gill Tract Community Farm, Albany, California, United States - DLSL W.R1 (v2)... | ecosystem: Host-associated > Plants > Phyllosphere >...
ACCAATTTTCATAAGCACTGCCTAAATTACTATAAATGCTGCTTTTTCTGGCATAGAAATCTTTTTTACTAAATAATTCTTTATTATTATCAAGAAAATGCATGAGTTCTTTTGCTTCTTTAATAACTAATTGAGAGTTACCTATTTGATCATTTAGCAAAACTAAGTTTAACCTGAATTTAAAAACTTGCAAAAGATCACCAACTTCTTCTGAGAGCTTCATTCCTTGCTGAAAGCGATCAAGAGATTTACTAAAATTACCTTTATAAAGTTCCGCCAGACCACCATAATTTATGATGTAGGCTTTTAATTTCGTTTTGTCTTCAGAGTCAGGAATTTTATCCAGATATTTAAATGCTAAAATATATTTTGCGTCAGCTTCTTTAGGCCTTCCTTTTGATTGCAACAAGCAAGTCAGTGCGCCATTAGCAAAAGCTAAATGTTTATAATTGCCGGATTTTGCCATTTGATGTGCGTATACAATTGCACTATCTATATTTGCATTAAAGTTAAAGCGTATCTTGGCCTGCAATTCCAGATATTCTTTTTCTGTCATTGCCTTTTTTTGTGCATATGAAGAAGTTAACACAAAAAAGAGTAAAAGAGAAATAAGCAATCTCATTAAATTCATTTATTTGGGAGCGCAAAAGTAATTTATATCATCAAAAAAACTATATGTTGGCCGCAAATTGAGCCGGAGAAACACCTGTTCGTTTTCTAAATGATTTCGCAAACGAAACTGCATTTTTAAAACCTACACTTTCTGCAATAGCCTGAGTAGAATATTTACGGTACATATGATTGGTAATCATTTGGTTGATTACATAATTGATCTTAAGCTCATTTGAATATTCTCCAAATGATTTCCCAAATCTTTTATTTACAACATAGGATAAATAAGTGGTATTTGTCTTGATTTTTTTAGCCACATACGGCAAAGTAAAATCAGCATTTAAGTATTCTAGTTTGCTCTCAAGAGCCAATAATTTTTCGACAATCTTATTCTCTTTGGCTTCGTCAATACTTAAGTTGACATTTTCTTTTTTAAGATGAATTTCTTCTAAATCTTCAACTTCAATTTCGGCAATTTCGGCAGTAACCGGATCTTCTTTTTTCTCCAGATTGGCTTTAAATTCTTCAATAAGAGCATTCATTTTCTTATGCGCCTTATTTTTATCGCGTATATTTTTGATTAGTAAAAATACAATTCCCACTACCAGAAGCACATAAAATACTTGTAATGCTTTGTTCCAAAAAACTTCGTTTTTGTATTTTTCCTGAATGCCAACCATTTCTTGACTAAGATCCTGAGAACTAAGCTTAAAATTTACTTCCTGAGCTTCATCTCTTAGTTTTGTCTGGTTTTTTTCGTAGATATCCAAATATATTTTAGAATGCTTGTAAGCAAGATTAGGCTCGTTCTTTTCGCTATAAATTTTAGCTTGCAGATAATTAGATCTTAAAAAATTATCATCAAGAGATTTATTTTTTAACGAAATAGAGTCTACTTTCTTTAAAAATACTAAAGCTTTGTCGTATTTTTTAAGAGAATTGTACAAATCACCCAAATTATAATTGGCAATTACATAAATTATTATTTTGCTTTGAAAGAAATAAAATGTCAAAATACGTTTTTTCGGCATTTATAAAATCTTTTTTCATTAGGTATACATTCCCCAAACTCAATTTTGCGGTAATTTTGTTACCAATAAAGTTTTGCGAATATGTAACTGACTTTTTATAAAAATATGCTGCTGAATCAAGCAAATACAATTTATCGAGGTTCTTCATAAAGTATCCTTCATATGAACCGCCCAGATCTAAATTGATATTACTTTTGCTATTCTGATATTGCTCTCTGGAGTAAAACCTTTCATTCTTATCAATGAAGTCATTATTTTGCCTCAAATTAGTGATCGCCAGTTGATAATTTCCAACTTCTTCATTAATTAAAGCTATGTTACTTTTAAATTTTACGATTTGAATAACGTCGTCAACAGTTATAGAATACTTAATTCCTTTTTGATAATTGTCAAGGGCTTTACTAAAGTTTCCTCTTTTCCATTCTGTAAGACCTCTAAAGTTGCATATGTAGGCCTGAAGACGGGTTTTGGATGCAGACTGCGGTACTTTCTCCAAATATTGTAGGGCTTCATTATAAGTTACATCTACTTTGGCCTTATTTCCTTTTAACTGATAAAGGTAAGAAGAGGCACTTGCAGCAAAAGCCAAATGCTCATTGTTATCAGATTTCATCAATTCGGCTACATATGCCTGTCCCTCGTCGAAATTAGCGTTGAAACTAAATCGAATTTTTTCTTGCAGGTTAATATATTCTTGTTCTGTAATATGTTTTTTTTGAGAAAAACCAATATTTAGAGCAAAAAAAAGTAAAAAAGAGATGATGAGCCTCATTTATGTGTTTTTGGATTTCAAAAATAGGTTTAATATTTTCAATAAACTATAGTTAATTTACTTTTGAGTTGTTAAATTTTATACGAAAATAAAAATTTATAACAATTTAACATTGTTTTGTTATATTTATATTACGTAAATTTGTTTTGTAAAAACTATCAAAAATGAAACCAGATTTATTTCAAGCTCCAGATTATTATAATCTTGACGATTTATTGACAGACGAACACAAATTAGTTCGCGAATCTGCACGTGCGTGGGTTAAAAGAGAAGTTTCTCCTATAATTGAAGAATATGCACAAAGAGCAGAATTTCCAAAACAAATTATAAAAGGGCTTGGAGAAATAGGCGGTTTCGGACCTTATATTCCTGTTGAATATGGCGGCGCAGGATTAGACCAAATTTCTTATGGTTTGATTATGCAGGAAATAGAACGTGGCGATTCAGGCGTGCGTTCTACCTCATCTGTGCAATCTTCTTTAGTAATGTACCCTATCTGGAAATATGGAAACGAAGAACAACGAATGAAGTATTTGCCAAAACTGGCAACCGGAGAATTCATGGGCTGTTTTGGATTGACTGAACCGGATCACGGTTCTGATCCCGGAAGTATGATTACCAATTTTAAAGATATGGGTGATCATTATCTTTTAAATGGTGCCAAAATGTGGATTTCAAATGCCCCATTTGCTGATATTGCTGTTGTTTGGGCAAAAAATGAAGAAGGCAGAATTCATGGTTTAATTGTTGAGCGCGGCATGGAAGGTTTTACAACTCCGGAAACGCACAATAAATGGTCACTTCGTGCATCGTCGACCGGAGAATTGATTTTTGATAATGTAAAAGTTCCTAAAGAAAACCTATTGCCAAATAAGTCTGGTTTGGGCGCTCCACTTGGTTGTTTAGACTCAGCAAGATACGGAATTGCATGGGGAGCAATTGGTGCTGCTATGGATTGTTATGATACGGCTTTAAGATATGCTAAAGAAAGAATTCAGTTTGGAAAACCAATTGGAGGAACACAATTACAGCAGAAAAAACTGGCAGAAATGATTACAGAAATCACAAAAGCCCAATTATTGACCTGGCGTTTAGGTGTTTTAAGAAACGAAGGAAAAGCTACAACAGCTCAAATTTCGATGGCAAAACGTAACAATGTAGACATGGCAATTCACATTGCCCGCGAAGCAAGACAAATGTTGGGAGGAATGGGAATTACTGGCGAATATTCGATTATGCGTCATATGATGAACCTTGAAAGTGTCATAACTTATGAAGGAACACACGATATTCATTTGCTAATTACCGGAATGGATGTAACTGGAATTCCAGCATTTAAATCATAAACATCTATTAAATTATATACAAAATCAATCTAAAAAAGCTTCTTCTTACGGAGAAGCTTTTTATCTTTGCACCAAAATTTACATAAATGAATATTGAAACTATACACAATAGCATTCAACCTCAAGCCAAACTTACTTGCACAACAACGCCTTGGTTTGCTACCAAAAATCCGGAAACAAGATATCTTATCAATGAAATTGTTCTTGCCGAAGAAACAGATTTAAGCATCGATGGCAGAAGACAAAGCCATTACGAAATGTATCTTGAAGCAATGGAAGATTGTGGTGCAGATACTACAGAAATAAACAAATTTTTAGCCGAAGTAAATTCACTGCAAAATATATTTGTTGCCATAAAACAAAGCTCAATTCATCCTAACGTAAAATCTTTCTTAGACTTTACTTTCAGAGTAATCGAAGAAGGAAAACCGCATCAAATTGCGGCTGCTTTTACCTTTGGAAGAGAAGATCTTATTCCGAGTATGTTCACTGAAATTCTTAAAAACTTTCAAAAAAACCTTCCGGAAGTCGATTTGACAAAACTGCTATATTATTTCGAAAGACACATTGAACTAGACGCAGACGAACACGGACCAATGGCGATGCAAATGATAAACGATTTGTGCGAAGATGATGCTCAAAAATGGAAAGAAGTTGAAGAAGTTTCGATCCTGGCTCTCGAAAAACGAATTGGACTTTGGAATGCCATCGAAGAAGAAATTCTACTAAAAACAGAAATGGTTTAAAAACCAAAACAAGTTATTTAACGTAACTATTTGTTTAAAATGTTCCCAAACTTAATTTTTTCTAAATTATGAAATTGCATTTCAAACAAATAGTTACTGTTATACTCTCCATATTCCTGCTTAGTTGCAGTACAGACGATTCTGGTTCAACAAAAACTGTCGTTACGCCGCCCGTAATTCCTCCCACAACTACTCCAACTACACCTGTTTCAAAATCTATGAACTATCTCGCTCTTGGTGATAGTTACACCATTGGACATAGCGTTTGCGAAACCTGCAGATTTCCGGAACAACTCAAAACGAGTTTACAGCAAATGTATTCCAATACATTTTCGCTAAAAATAATTGCCACAACAGGCTGGACAACAAGCAATTTAATTTCGGCAATCAACACACAAAATCCAGATTCCAATTATGATTTGGTTACACTTTTAATTGGTGTTAATAATCAATATCAACATAGAAATTTTTCAGTTTACGAAAAAGAATTTCCAGAATTGGTCAACAAAGCTATTATGCTTGCCAAAGGCGATCGAAAAAACGTAGTCGTTATTTCGATTCCAGATTATGCTTATACGCCTTACGGAAAAGCTTTAGCCGGAAATCAAACCAATACAATTTCGACCGAGATCGATCAATACAATTCTTTCGCTGAAAAATACTGCGTTAACAATCAAATTGCTTTTGTAAACATTACAGACATTACGCGTCAGGGACTTGAAAACCCAGCTCTGGTAGCTTCAGATGGTTTGCATCCTTCACAATTGGCTTATTCCAGATTTGTTGAGCGAATGATGTCTAAAGTAAAAACAGCTATTCAGGATTAATTTTTTCTTTTTGTTTAGAAGCAGAAAATCAGTTTTCAAGACACGTTTTGTCCCGCTATCCGCTATATCTTTTGTGGTCTCGTTAAAGAAACGAAACCACAAAAGGATACCGCTTCTATCGGGGCTAGACGAGATGTTTTCGTTTTTTCAGGAAATTTAGTTATCAATTCTTTTAAAATGATAACCCAGATTATAAGAAGACCCGGCCCAAAACATAAACAAAATTGCTCCCGAATTATCGTAAGCATAATTCACCAAAAGTCCGTTGTCTTTTGCCAATCCTATTCTGGTTTTGTAGTTTGTATATCCTCCAGCCAGATAAGGAACGCCATTGCGTTTTAAGTATTTATTGTTTAAATAAAAAAGCCCTTTTTTTAGTTTTCCAACTGCCTCAACGTTATCAATTACAATATTGCCTTTTTTGGTAATCAATTTTAGAGTATTCTTATCGATCCGTTTTACTTCAACTAAATAAGAATCTGAATACTCATATTTTGATTCTTTAGGTTGCAAAAAATAATTCAGATTATAGGTTGACTTAGAAACTTCAGAATCTAATTCCTGAATGTTGCCTTTTTCATCATATTTAAAATCCGGAAATAACTGATACGTTCCTTCCAGCTTTGATAAATCATTTTCTGATAAAGTTATTTTGTTTTCTTTTATCATTTTATCCGAAAATGAAGCACAGGAAGATAACAGTAAAATTAAAAGGAAAACACACGGGATTGATTTCATATATCATTGTAAATCTAAAAGTTAACTTTAACTAAAGATAACCTTTATTACTGTTTTTTGCAAAATGAAAAACCCTCGATTCATTTTAAGTAATTGCGATTTTTTTTATTTCTCAACAAGTTTTTTGTGTTTCACTGCCCAATCTTCCAATTGTCGCCATACAGGAACTAAATCTTTGGAAATATCGGTCAATTCATAATCTACTCTTGGTGGTACTTCTGCATAAACCTTACGTTTTACCAGACCATCTTTTTCTAATTCACGCAATTGCAGTGCAAGCATTCGCTCTGTAATTTGGGGAATAATTCTTTTTATCTCACTGAAACGCAATTTACCATTTTCGAGTTTGCACATAATCAGTAATTTCCATCTCCCACCGATTTTGCATATGGCATACATTAACTCACATTCCATAATTAGCTTTTCATTCAACATGTTAGTCGAATTTTCTTTTCTTTTTCCCATTACTTACAAATTTGTTAGTACCTCACAAATGGATGTGTACCATGCAAAAGTAAGTATTTGAAACTATTTTTGCACTTCAACTTAATCGAATTTATTACGAATGAAAAAATACGCATACATTGGCTGTCTTGGATTTTTGGCAGTCATAACTACAGAATTTGGTATTATTGGTATTTTGCCTCAAATAGCAGAACATTATCATATTAGCATCGATAAAGCAGGTTATCTGCTTGGTGCATTTGCATTGGTTATAGCCTTAACAGGTCCTTTTATGACTTTATTGGCATCAGGTTTTGATCGTAAAAAAGTAATGCTCACGGCTATCTCTATTTTTTTAATAACGGGTGTTGTATCTTTTTTATCACCTCCTTTTTGGGTGTTAATGTTAGTTAGAATATTACCGGCATTTCTTCAACCCGTTTACATTGCAACAGCTTTATCTATTGCCGTTTCGCAGGCAGACAAACAAAAGGAAAACGAATTAATGAGTATTGTATTTAGCGGTGTAACTATAGCTATGGTTACTACTGTTCCATTTGCCACTTGGCTGGCAAGTTTGTGGTCTTGGGAATACTCTTTTATGATTCAGTCAATTGTAAGTGTTATAGCTTTGGCAGGAATTTACTTTGTATTGCCAGCAATGCCGGTAAAAGAAACGAAATCTAACAGAAGTCAATTAAAAATACTGACAAAACCCACTTTTATTATAAGTACTGCAATGAATTTCTTTATGATTACGGCGTGGTTTTCTACTTACAGTTATTTTGCAGAATACTTGAACAAAGCTAAAGGAATGGACAGCACGATGGTTAGCTACATGTTGTTTGTATTTGGAATTATAGGTGTTTTTTCAAATTGGATTGCAGGTAAAATGTTGAATAAAAGCATTGTTAAAACAACTGCATTTTTTCTTTCGGGAACTATTTTGATACCAATATTGCTACAGTTCTCAGGTGGAAATACTGTAGCAACCATTGTAGTTATCGGAATTTGGGGCTTTTTATATTCACCTAGTTTCCTGAATGCATCTACCTACATGATTTCATCTGTGCCCGATAGTTTGGAATTTGCAAACAGCTTAGCAACTTCATTTGGAAATTTAGGAGTAACATTAGGAACTACTGTAGGCGGTTGGATAATCATTACAAAAGGTGTTGAATATAATCCTTGGATAGGGTTTGTTTTTGGCATTTTAGCTTTCCTGATGATTGCTTTGAGAAGTTTTTTGGAACGAAAAAAAGTATTGGTCAAAATTTGTTAATCAAAAAAAGCCGAATTGAAAGATTTTAATTCGGCTTTTTTAAAACAGTTCTAGCAGAGAGAAAGGGATTCGAACCCTCGATATAGTTACCCATATACTAGCTTTCCAGGCTAGCTCCTTCAACCACTCGGACACCTCTCTATTTTGGTTTGCAAAGAACACAAAAAAAAACGAGTTTACAAAAGTAAATTTCAAGTACTTTAAATGCTTTTTCTAAATTCTTCCATAAACAATTTTACTGCCTTTTTTTGATAACCTCCAATCGTCAACATATACGAATCGCGTTTGGTAACAACTCCTGTAATTTGAATGGCTTTTAGATCATCCCAGCCTTTTAGGGCTTTTTCGGCTACAATTGTTGCCCAGTCGCTGTTTTCTACCATTTGCAATAAGGCGTGAATTGAATTTAATTCTATCGCTATTTTAGGTTTCATATGGTGTTTTACAAACAAAATTTCTACATATTCTCTTGAATTTGATCCTTTCCCCGGCAAAATAAGCGCGACATCTTCTATTTTTTTAAACGGAATTTTATCTAAAGCTGCCAAAGAGTGCGATTTAGAAACTGCCATTACCATATTTGAAGTAAACAAAGGCACTTTCTGGATTGGAAGCTCAATTGCATGCGATGAAATTACCAAAGCCAAATCTAATTCGTTTGTCATTAATTTTTGCTCAAGAGCTTCGGTGGTTCCATATTCTACAATAATCCTCAGATTTTTATAAGTTCTGGCAAATGCATTGACAACCGGTAAAATCAAAAAACCAAAAATATAGGTTACTCCTATTCGCAACTCACCGCCAATCATTTCGTTCAAATCTTCAATTGCCTGTTTTCCGTTTTCTACATTTTCTACTACTTTTTTGGCATGAATTAAAAAAACAGAACCTGCTTCTGTAAGTTGAACTTTTTTTCCAATTCTTTTAAATAAAGGCATTCCGAGTTCTTCTTCCAGTTTTTTTATTTGTTGAGAAAGTCCGGATTGCGTTACAAAACACAACTCTGCTGCTTTCGTAAAGTGCAATACCTCAGCAGTTTTAATAAAATATTCTAATTGATAAATCTCCATATTAATAAGTTTTACTACTTATAATAAGTAAAATTATTAATTTTTCTAATGAAATCATAATCCCGACCTTTGTATCAAATATTTATGATTATGTTTAAAGCCCTAAAATCTAAAAACTTCAAGTTGTTCTTTTACGGACAATCCATTTCAGTTATTGGTACCTGGATGCAAAAAACAGCTGTAAGCTGGATGGTTTACAGCATTACAGGATCTGTTTTTTTATTAGGATTGGCCACTTTTTTAAGCATGATTCCGTCTTTATTTCTGGCGCCTTTAGCAGGAAGCATTATCGGACGTTACGACAGACATAAAACCATGATTCGTTTGCAATATATGGCGATGGCTCAGGCTGGAGCGCTTGCTTTGCTTATTTATTTCAAAATATACAATATCAATTTAATTCTGGCGCTTAGTCTTATTCAGGGTATTATAAATGCATTCGACATGACTTGCAGACAAACCATGATGATTGATATTGTCGACGATAAAGAAGATTTAGCAAATGCTGTTGCGCTTAATTCTACTTTAAACAATTTTGCCAGAATTGCGGGGCCTGCTCTTGCGGGAATTATTCTGCACGAATATGGAGAAGACGTTTGTTTTATCGGAAACTTTTTGAGCTATGTACCGGTTTTGATTTCATTGTTATTGATGAAAATTCCACCACACATTAAAGCCGAAAATAAACTGAATATGATCGATGATCTTGTAGAAGGATTGGGTTATGTAAAAAAAGAAACAGAAATGGCCCGAATGCTTTTGATGCTAACCTGCAGTAGTTTATTTGTCATTTCTTTTAATACATTGATGCCGGTTTTTGCAAAAGACATCTTTAACGGAAATGCAGAAACTTTTAGCTGGTTTGAAAGCGCTGCCGGAATTGGTTCTGTTTTATCTGCTATTTATCTGGCTAATCTTAAATCTGCCGAAAATATGAATAAACTTATGATTGGTGCGAGTTTACTTCTTGGTTTCAGCGTAATCATTTTAGCGGTTTCAAGCAATCTTACAATCGCTCTTATTTGTATGACTTTAAGCGGAATAGGAATGATGGGACAAACTTCTTCTATCAATATCTATATTCAGACTCACAGTTCTGTCGATATGCGTTCCAGAAGTATTAGTTATTATATGATGGCTTATCAGGGAATGATTCCGGTTGGAAGTTTAATTATTGGGTACGTATCTCACTTTCTTGGTGTTCGAGCTACAGTTGCCATTCAGGGAGTTATTAGTATTCTTTCTGTATTTGTTTATATATATTATAAAAAACATAAAACGTCAGAAGAATTGGGAACTTTTCCGGCTAATTATAAAAGCTCAAAATTCCAATTTTGGATTGGGAAGTTTCTATTAAAAAATTCCAAATTCTAATTATTGACAAACTTATCATTCATCAAAAAAGAAATTCCAAATTCCAAAACTGATAAAATCAAGATTGGAATTTGGAATTTTTTAATTGGAATTTCCTTTAAAACTTCGGAGTTTTATCTCTTATGATGAAATTTCCCCTCGCAGAGCCGTTTCAAAAATATCTTTAAATTCGTTTTGCGGAATATTATGCCCCAACAAATACATCAATTTGGTAATTGCTGCTTCTGTAGTAATGTCTTTTCCTGAAATAACTCCCAGTGATTTTAAGGCTGTACTGGTTTCATATTGTCCCATATTTACGCTTCCGCCAGAACATTGCGTTACGTTTACGATATGCATTCCTGATTTGATTGCTTTTTCTATTAAATTCAAAAACCAATCTTCGGTTGGAGCGTTTCCTGAACCGTAAGTTTCCAATACAATTCCGCGTAAATCCGGAGTTGCCAAAATGGAAGCCAAAACTACTTCGCTCATTCCCGGAAACATTTTTATAATCGCAACGTGATTGTCTAAGTTTTTGTGAACAATCAGTTTAGCGTCTTTATTTATTGGAAGAAATAAATGTGAATTTAATTTTAAATGCACGCCAGATTCTACCAATTCAGGATAATTTGGCGCTGTAAAAGCTCTAAAATGTTCTGCATTTACTTTTGAAGTTCGGTTTCCTCTGTATAATTTGTATTCAAAATACAAGCAAACTTCATTGATAACCGGTTTTCCGTTTTCCTGAAGTGAAGCTATCTGAATCGCTGTAATCAGGTTTTCTTTTGCATCGGTACGCAAATCTCCAATTGGCAATTGCGATCCTGTAAAAACGACTGGTTTCGCTAAATTCTCCAGCATAAAACTCAATGCTGATGCAGAATACGACATTGTATCTGAACCGTGAAGTACTACAAATCCGTCATAAGACGTGTAATTTTCCTCGATAATTGTGGCAATTTTTGTCCACATTTTCGGGTTCATGTTAGATGAATCTATCGGATGTTCAAATGAAACCGTTTCGATTTCGCAATCTAATTGTTTGATTTCAGGAATTTTCTGAAGCAGTTTTCCAAAGTTGAACGCTTTAAGCGCTCCGGTTTCAAAGTCTTTGCTCATACCGATGGTTCCTCCGGTATAAATCAAAAGTATTTTAGCTTTAGATGACATCTTGGTATTTTAATTTATTGACAACCGGATTGGCATACATTGCCAAGAATCCTTGTCTTGTAATAGGATTATCGCTTCCGATTCTCATTTCTAAACGACGTTCAAAAAGTGATTTCTCGCTTTCTTTGTATTTGTCAGCAAATCGATTTGTTTCGTTTAAAATATCGTAAGCAATAAAATTAGTTGGCCATAATTGGTAGTTTTTTAAAACAACATCATCAATTGTTTGCGCCAAAGCCTGAACTTGTTTGTTTACATTGTCATTTTCTGCCACAATCTGATCGATTTCTGTATCCAGAACATCGCCAACAGAAATGTGTATTCTTTTTTTGGTTCCCATGATACCACTCAAAATGGTCATGAAATCTTCATTTTTGTCTTTTACGTAAACTTCGTTGTTTGCTTCTGCCATTAATTGTGGCATTTTCAAAACATCTGTTGGGTCGTATTCGTAAGAAATCGAAACCGGAACGATTTTTAATTTCTTAAAATAGTCCATTAAGTTTTCTTCGTCAGATCCCATTCCAATCATTTTTAAAACACCTGGATTGGTTTCGTCATTTCCGTCTTTTGTTCTTCCTTCTCTTTGTGCAATCCAAACCGAACGATTTTCGCGAAGCAATAATTGTCCCATATATTCGGCAAGCAGTTTAGAACTTTGCAGCATTTCACGAGGTGTTAATCCTCTTAAAACCAAAAAGTTTCTATTTAGTTTTGCCAAAGTTGCCAGGAAGGCTTTCTTTACTAAATTATCTCCAATTGCCGAAGCAGTCATGACTAAACCATGTTCGAATAAACAAACGTTTAATAATGTTGTATCTAAAAGAATATCTCTATGATTTGAGATAAACAGATAAGAAGTATTTGGTTCTAGTTTCTCAAAACCTGAAGTCGTTAAACCTTCAGAGCTTTTTTCTAGAACTTTCTGGATTGTGTTATAAATAAAGTTGCATTGAAAATCACGAATCGAATGTGTTTTCTTCAATTGTTCCTTCCAAACCTCATCTTCTACTTCCGGAAAAGTAAAGTTCATCATGGTTTTCATCATCGGGTGATTTACAACATCATGAAGTGCTTCATTTATTTCAGAATCATAAAACGGTCGAATGGCATCAAATCTCTGCATTATTTATATTGGTTTTAAGTGGGCAAAAGAACAAAAAAAAAATTAAAGTTTTGTAAGGTCTGGGTTAAATCCCAAAAACGTCTTTCGAATTTTGTGTTGTAATTACTGCAATCTCTCTTCAGAAACATCATAAATGTCGGCTAGTTTTGAAATTACATTCACTAAATAGCTGCTTTCGTTTCGTTTTCCTCTGTAAGGAATTGGAGCTAAATAAGGCGAATCCGTTTCTAACACAATATGTTTTAAATCGATTTGATTTAAAAACTGATCGATTTTTCCGTTTTTAAAAGTCACTACACCGCCAATTCCTAGTTTCATGTTATAAGAAATGGCTTGTTGCGCTTGTACTAAAGTTCCGGAAAAACAATGAAAAATCCCAAACAAATCTTCAGATTTTTCTTCTTCTAAGATTTCGAAGATTTCATCAAACGCTTCACGGCAATGAATTACGATAGGTAATTTGTATTTTTTTGCCAGCTGAATTTGTTTTCTAAAAGCAATTTGTTGTTCTTTTAAGTGGGTTTTGTCCCAATACAAATCGATTCCGATTTCGCCAACTGCATAGAATTTTCGCTTTGACAATTCGGCTTCAACATGCTGCAATTCAGCCTCGTAATTATCTTTCACGTAAGTGGGATGCAAACCCATCATGAGGAAAATATTATCGGGATAATTTTTCTCTAAATCGTACATCGATTGTGTTGCTGCTGCATCGATGGCAGGAATAAAAAAACGGGTAATTCCGGCATCAATCGCGCGTTGAATCATTTCGTCACGATCCTGATCAAATTCTTCAGAATATAGATGTGTGTGTGTATCGGTTATAATGGCTGTTGAATTCAAGGCTATAATTTTAAAGCGCCAAAATTACAACAATATTAAATGAATACCAATTTAGTAGAGATTAGGTCGCAAATCAAATTTTGCTCTTTTATTTTTGTTGTCCTGAATAACGAAGAATCTCAAAAGTAGTTTCGCAAAGAAAACCCCCATTTTTTCTGTCGATCAACTAGTGTGATCCTTCGTTATTCAGGATGACAAACTGAATTACTAAAATTTATTTTCCGGTTTCAATAAAGGCTAAAGCTCTGTCTAAAACCTCATCTTTTCCTTCCTGAATTCCGGTTATAGTTGGTTTTATTTCAATATCAGGAATAATGCCAATTCTTTGAGTTTGTCTTCCGTCAGGATAATAAACGCCAATTCCTGAAAACCCGGTATGAAATCCCCTAAAATCAAATTCAAAAACATTTCCATCTGCTCCGGCGGTTTGACTTCCAATAATTGTGGTGTTTCCTGCGGTTTGAAAACACATCGCTGTCCATTCTGACTGACTGAAAGAATCTTCGTTGAGCAATACAATCACTTTACCTTTGTAATTATTTTTATTTGAAGTTCCTGAATTTGTTCCTTCTTCCCATTTAAATTTTCCGGGATAATTTAAATATGGATAGGTGTAAATGGCAAATTTCTTTTCTTCAGGATTTAAAAAATCTGAGATTTCTTTCCATGTATTCTGAGGATAATTTCGCATATCAAAAACAATAGCTTTTGTTTCTTTTAAAGCTTCGATCATATCTGGAATATTTCTTTGTTTTATAACTCCCATATTAACATACCCAATATTATTATCCAGAAGTTTGAATTTATCTTTCTTTTTCATGGCTCCTTTTTTAAATTCATTTCTGTGGGAATCATGATAATTAAACCAAACCATTTGTTTTGTTTCGTATTTTCCGTCTTTTAAAAACTCTACTTTTACATTTTCAGAATAGGAAGTCAGAATTGGTTTTACAACTTTATTCAGAAATGAAGCTTCGTTTGAAGCACTTATTAGAGTTCTGTTTTCTTCAATATAATCCTTAATCGATTTCTCATTTATTTTAGTGATGACATCTCCTATTTTAATATTATATGCTTCTGCGAGACTATCGCCTAAGATCTCTGTAACAACAAGTTTTTCATTTATTATTTTGCCCGTCGCCGGAAAATAAAGCTTTGTTGGTGTTGGTACGCTTAATAACGGATAAATATGAAACACAACGTGACCATCATTTAAGTGAGTTGACATTTTTTGCATGGCAGCTAAAAATTCATGCATATTTTTGGCATTCGAAATAGAAGGTAAAGTCTCTTCTAAAGTCTTGTCCCAATTTTGATTCATTGCATATTTATACGGAAAAAAATACTCGATAACATTCCAATAAGTAAATAACATTAAGATTCTGGAACCTTTATTAGTATAATCAAGATCAAAATAATTTTTAGTCTTTTTAAAACCATCAAAGTCCGGTCCAAATTCCTCATCGGTTTGAAATCTGTTTTCTTCAATAAATTTTAGTTTCGCAGAAAGATTTCTAGAAAACAAAGCGTTTGAATTTATCCAAGATAAATCAAAATTTTTATCAAAAAAAACTACATCTTTTGGTGCAGCAATTGGCGTAATAAGTGGTACTTCTCCCAAAGAATCTATCCAGTTTGAAATTACTAAGGAATATTCTTTTCTGGTCTGTGCCTTTTCAATTTTAGGTAAAATGTCAAGCAACTGCTGGTCCCAATTGAATTCTCCAGCAGCTACTTTTGGATGGTAGTATTTAAGAAAACCCCAGACTTTGCAGGTTGTAGCAAACTTTTCTGTTTCTGTGATTTTAGCTTGACTAAAAATAGATTGCGAAAACACAATAAGAAAAATTATAAGAATTTTTTTCATTCAAATATCGTTTTAAAATAGTTTAAATTATTTTCCAGTTTCAGCAAATAACAACGCACGATCAAGAACTTCGTCTTTTCCTTCCTGAATTCCTTTTATGGTTGGTTTTACTTCAATATCCGGAACAATTCCTATTCTTTGAGTTTCTCTTCCGTCAGGATAATACACTCCAATTCCTGAAATAAGTGTACTAAATGCGTCAAAATAAAATTGAGAAACATTGCCATCTGCACCGGCAGTCTGACTTCCTATTATAGTTGCGTTTCCAGAACCTCGAAAACACATTGCAGACCATTCAGAGTGGCTTATTGCTTTTTCGTTAATTAATACAATTACCTTTCCTTTGTAATTATCTTTATTTGCAAATCCGCTTTTACTTCCTTCACTCCATTTGTATTTTCCCGGATAAGTTAAATCCGGAATGGTGTAAATGGCAAAAGTTTTTTCTTGTGGATTTATGAAATCTGAAATTTCTCTAATTGTTCCTTTTGGGTAATTTCTCAAATCAAAAACAATCGCTTTGGTAGATTTCATCATATTGATCATATCAGGAACATTTTCAGGTTTTAAAATTCCCATATCAACATAACCTACATTATTTTCTAAAAGCTTAAACTTTTCTTTCTTTTTCTTTACTCC
>Ga0302347_1002992_pt1 | contig 15856 bp, 13 predicted proteins | sample PhyWR1_FD_202178 | JGI IMG/M metagenome (GOLD analysis project Ga0302347, IMG submission 202178) | Leaf surface microbial communities from wheat plants in UC Gill Tract Community Farm, Albany, California, United States - DLSL W.R1 (v2)... | ecosystem: Host-associated > Plants > Phyllosphere >...
GGCGATGATATGCAGAACGTCTGACGGGGATCTGCTGGATACGCTGTGTTATCAGCATTACGGACATTTAAACGGCACGGTTGAGGCAGTGTTGGCGGCTAATCGCTTGTTGGCGGATGAGCCGCAACCGTTGCGCACGGGGTTGCTGATTACCTTCCCTGATCTGGCTGAACCACTGGCCGAGCAGGTGCAGTTGTGGGATTGAAGCTCGGAGAGTACTCATGAAACCCATCTTTCGAATTGTGGCAGATGGGGCTGATATCACGGCCCTGATTAACGACCGTCTTTTGCTGTTGCGCACGCTGGACAAGCCTGGCATGGAGTCGGACGAGTTCGAGCTTCGTATCGATGACCGTGACGGCGCTGTGGCCCTACCCAAAAAAGGGGCTTCGATTGAGATCTACCTGGGCTACGACCGCAAGTCACTGGCCCGTCTGGGTCGCTACACCGTCGACGATATCGAGGTCTCTGGTCCGCCTGACACTCTGGTCATTCGAGGAAAGGCCAGTGACATGCGCGGCAGCGGCAAGACCATACGTAGCGGTAGTTGGGAGAATGTACCGTTATCCAAAATCGTCAGCGATGTTGCTGCTCGCAACGGCTGGAAGCCTGAATGCCCGCTTACCACGGTGGTACCTCGGGCGGACCAGTTGAACGAGTCAGAGTTCAACTTCATCACCCGACTCGCCAAGGATCACGACTGCACGGCCAAGGTCGCCGATAGCAAGCTGCTGGTGCTGCCTCGCCAAAGCGGGCAGACCGCCAGCGGTAAGAGCCTGCCAGCGATCACCATCCGACGCAGTGAGGTCAGCCGCTGGCAGTTCCGCTTCACCGACCGCACCACGCAGAAAGCCGTTAAGGCCAAGTACCAGGACAAGAAAACCGGCGAACTGGTCAATCTGACCCTGGACAACGACGATGCGCCTGCAGGGTTGCCACCCGTTCATACCGACCGGCACATCCATCCGAACAAATCCGCTGCAGAGCAGGCGGCCAAGGCCCGACTTGCGGCGTTCAACCGCTCGACCGCCGAGGTCCGGCTGGAGATGATTGGGCGCACCGATCTGTTTGCTGAACGGCAGATCAGCGCGCAGGGCTTCAAGGACGGCTTGGACGGTGAGTTTCTGGTCGATTCGGTGGAGCAGGTAATCACCCAGTCCGGCTGGAGCACCACGGTTGAGTGCAACGCAGGGAATAAGGGGAAGTCTAATGCTTCTGAGCGAACACCGAAAAAAACTAAAACCCTAAAGGCTTTGGAGTTATAAGTTTAATGTTCTAATACTTCATGAATGATGTTCATGAGCAAGGTATAGTGTGGGTAGTCTGTTTCGTTGCGATCAATTTTGGGGCCGGGCTCTTGAGTCGAAATGTTCCCTTCTTTATCGAACAGATACTCTGCTATAGAAATCTCTTCTTTTGTGCCAAATTTTAATATGGAGATTCTAAGTTTTCCGAATATCTCGTTTTCGATAAGAATTGGCGTCATGGTAAGGCTAAAGTTTTTCTCTAGTGCTGATCCTTCGACCCTAAGGCTATTTGTCTCAAACTGCTCAAACCTTAAAATTTCTTTTAAGTTGTTTTTGGATAGTTTTAACCAGTGATCGAATACGTCAGCTATGTTCCTCTTGATGTACTCCCACCTACGTTGATGCTTGATAAGTTCGAAAGTCACGTCGTCTGTATCCATGATTTTTATAATGGTCATTCGTTGTGCGCCATGTTTTTAGGTGTGAGCTATTGGTAAAGGTTTCTGGTTCGAATTGCAACTCTTACTTATTCCCCCTGCGAGATCCGTCATGCCAATTACGATAAACCAGCTGTCGTTAATAATGCCCAACGCCCGCCGTCAAGCGGGCTTTTTTGTATCCGCGCTCAACGCGGCCATGATCAACCGCAAGATCGACACTCCAAAACGGCAGGCGGCGTTCCTTGCCCAGATCGGCCACGAGTCCGGCCAACTGCAGTACGTGCGTGAACTGGGGAGCGATCAATACCTCAGCAAGTACGATACCGGCCCGCTGGCTGCCAAGCTGGGGAACACGCCGGCAGCCGATGGTGACGGCCAACGCTTTCGCGGTCGTGGGCTGATCCAGATCACCGGCCACGACAACTACCTGCGCTGCAGCCTGGCACTGTTCGGCGATGAGCGATTATTACGCACGCCGGACCTGCTCGAACTGCCGCAATGGGCTGCTGAGTCGGCCGCGTGGTTCTGGTCGATAAACGGATTGAACGCGCTGGCGGATCAAGAGCAATTCAACGCCATCACCCGGCGAATCAACGGCGGCCTCAATGGCTTGGAGGATCGGCTGCAACTGTGGGCCAGGGCGAGGGCGGTGTTATGCGTCTCTTCGACCTGATCCCCACGCAATACCGGATTGCGGCGGTCGGCCTGCTTCTGGTGATGTTGGCCGCCGGATCTGCTGCCCTGGCCTGGACCGCTCAAGACTGGCGCTACGGCAAGCAGCTGGAGCAACAGGCCCGGCTCCATGCCGACACCCTCAGCGAGTTATCCCAAGCCGCTGCCGCCTTGCAACGCAAAGAGCAGGACAAGCGCTTTGCACTTGAGCAGCGCCTGCACAACAACGACGAAACCCACTACAAGGAATTGACCGATGAGCAAACCAAGCAGGCTCGTCTGCGTGATCGCCTGGCTACTGCTGATCTGCGGTTGTCAGTCGTACTCGCCGCCACCGATGCCACCAGCAGCTGTTCAGTGCCAGCCACCACCGCCACCGGCCGCGTGGTTCATGGCCCCACAAGAGCCCAACTTGACCCAGCGCATGCTCAACGAATTATCGGAATCACCGATGCGGGCGACCGAGGATTGATCGCGCTTAAAGCTTGCCAAGCTCACGTTACGACAATATCCCTCCGGCACCATGAGTGATTACTTTAAGCTAGGGCTAAACTTAATAGGATTTTTTATATATGGTCTGGTGGTTTGCTCTATTAACGTATCTTTCCCAAGGGCGAGCGCGCAATTAGTAAGAAAGAGTGAAAGTATCATCACGGTTAATGTCATTATTTGCTGGCTGTTGATTGTAATAATATCAGTGGTCAGCCCTAATGCTAAAACTCCAAGTGTGGCACCTAAGCCAGTTCTGGTGATAGTAAGAAATCCTGCTCCTACTTCTGCAATGTTTTTATGGATAAAATTAAAGGTGTCTATGCTTTTGTCAGAGCTGAACCGTATACTATATTTAATGATAAATACTAGGGCGTAAGGAGCAACAAGATATGCCGAGTACTGAATTAGTGGGCCGATTGCAAGGAGACCTTGTACGATTTCATTAACATCTTTTTCGGTAGAGCTAAAGAATACAGTCGGTAGAGTTCCCAATAGCGAGGCTAAGATAAGTTCACTTGGAAATTTACTTATTAAAGCAATCGTATCCCTTTTAAAATTGCTAGGTTTTTTGTTCATTGGCAAGATCCCCGAGGGTGCGCGATGAAGTGATTTTGTAAAAAGGAACGAGCCGGATGGATGCGTCAACATTCATACCGGCTCGCCAAACCCGCAGACCAACCCTGCAAGCCCGGCCATGGCTCCTGCCTTGTGCACAAAGCACGGCGAGCCTAGCACCTGTTCATCCATACAGTAAAGGTCTTGCACCCATGTCCACACCCATCGTCCCTTGGATGGGCGGCAAACGCCGTCTGGCCGACCGTCTTATCCCGCTATTCCCCCCTCACGAGTGCTACGTTGAAGTCTTTGCCGGTGGCGCCGCGCTCTACTTCATGCGCCCCCAGGCCGCGCCGGTTGAAGTTCTCAACGACATTAACGGCGACCTGGTGACGCTCTACCGCGTGGTGCAGAACCACTTGGAAGAATTTGTACGCCAGTTCAAGTGGGCGCTCAGTTCTCGGCAGGTGTTTGAGTGGCAGAAGATGACTCGCCCTGAAACCCTCACTGATATTCAGCGTGCCGCGCGGTTTTTCTACCTGCAGCATCACGCGTTCGCTGGCAAGGTCACTGGACAGACGTTCGGTACCGCTACGACTGGACCGGCCATCAACCTCCTGCGCATTGAGGAAAACCTTTCTGCAGCATGGCAGCGGTTGTCAGGCACCTATGTCGAAAACTTGGGCTGGCTTGAGTGTGCCGAACGCTATGACCGTGCGCACACGTTTCACTACATGGATCCGCCTTACTGGCAGACCGCCGGTTATGGTGTGGATTTTCCCTTTGAGAATTACGAGCGCATGGCGGACTTTATGCGTCGCTGCAAAGGCAAGGTTATGGTCAGCATCAATGATCACCCGGACATTCGGCAGGTCTTTGAAGGCTTCCATTGTGAAACCGTTGATATTCGCTACAGCACTACCAACCAGCGGCAGGGAAGGGCCGATGTCAGTGGCGAATTGGTGATCATGAACTGGGAGCCAGCCGCATTAGGGGGGCTGTTTTGATAGTCGCCATGCTCGATCTGATTGGCTTGCTATGTGTTTATGGTAGAGCGTTACTGTGGACACGGAAACGAAGGATGAGCCCCATGGAAAACGCTGACCACCATTTGAATGTCCTGCCCTCTGAGCTTCTTGCAGCGGCCGCGCGAGGAGAGATTGACCTTAACCAGTTGGCTGCTGTTGTGTTGGCTGGCCGTGGGCTTGATCGCAACGCGACCTGGGTAGGCTTCCCGGCGGCCGCTCGGCTGCTCGATCAGCACCGGCAGGCTTAATCATTTTCTGAAGGCAAAGGGAGCAGTAGTTTGGCTCCCTGATGTTTCACGTTCCCTACCTCTCTGCCAACTGCATACCACTCAAAACCCTCGGTTGGTTGGCAGCACTCTTTGGCTATTTCTTCGGCACGCTCTGGCGCCAGATCTGGATCCAGCCACTCCCTGGCATGCTCTGGTGTCAGCACCAACGGTTTGCGGTCGTGGATGTCCACCATGCCCTGATCGCTGGCGGCGGTGATGATCACGAACCCATCCCCGTCGTGGGGATCCAGGCCAGGATGAACTTGAGCGAGCGCGCCAAAGAACATGGGCTTCTGACTCTTTAGGCGAATGAAGTAGGGCTGCTTTCTCTTTGGATCGTCGGGGTCTTTGACCCACTCGTACCACCCTTCACTTGGCACCAGGGCTCGGCCATTCGGCCAAAGTTGCTTGAAGAACTTTCCCGTGGTGACCGTCTCTACGCGGGCGTTGATCGGATCGGCGCGCTTGCCCTTGGCCCAGAAGGGCGCCCATCCCCATTTGACTGCATCGATATGCAGCCCATCCTCTGCGGCGTGTAGCACCTGCACCCGTGTGGTCGGGGCGACGTTGTAGCGATCAATAGGCTGAGCGTCGTAACCGCTGAACAGCTCTATCTGGGGGCTCAACTCTTCAATGAAGATCGCCATCCCTTCGTACTGCACGAATCGTCCGCACATACGCACCTTTCCGCCTGTCGAAATCACCTACAGAAAAATTGACCGCAAGCGTCCTACAAAGTTAACTGTACATTCGTACAGTATTTGTAAAAGGGCGCATCATGAGCTTCACCATTCTAGGTCCTATCGCTGAGGCAGGCGCGAAGCTGCCTATGTGTTCGTTCCAGGTCCCAGCCGGTTTTCCATCGCCGGCAGCGGATCATATTGAGCAGCACATTTCATTGGATGAGGTCCTGAATATCCGTGCACCGCATGTGTACTTGGTAGCAATCACCGGTGAAAGCATGCAGGGGATTGGTATTTTTGAAGGCGATCTCGCGGTGGTGGATCGTGCCATTGAGCCGGTTCACGGGCATGTGGTGGTGGCGCTGCTGAACAATGAGCCCGTCTGCAAGCGCCTGTGCAAGCGCGGCCGGGAGGTGGTTCTTCTATCAGAGAACCCCAAGTATCCGGCACGTTACGTTCTCGAAGGGGATGAGCTGTCAATCTGGGGTGTGATCACTAGCACAGTGCGCAGCCATGTCTAAGCAGCAACCGACTTTTGCCCTGATCGACTGCAACAGCTTCTATGCCAGTTGCGAGCGTGTATTCCGACCGGACCTGGCGAAGGTGCCCATCGTGGTACTGAGCAACAACGATGGCTGTGTTATCGCCCGTAGCTACGATGCCAAGCCCTTCATCAAAATGGGCGAGCCGTATTTCCAGATCAAGCACAAGCTCAAGCAGCACGGTATTGTCCCGTTCTCCTCCAACTATGCACTGTACGGCGACATGAGCGAACGCGTGATGAGCCTGATTGAGGCGATGGTGCCGGCGGTTGAGGTGTATAGCATCGATGAGGCATTCGCCGATTTGACCGGTATCGATGGGCTGGATGCGTTGGGCCGGCAAATTCGCGCCCATGTGTTCCGCTGCACCGGTATCCCTGTCGGTGTAGGTGTCGCTCACACCAAGACCCTGGCGAAACTGGCAAACCATACCGCGAAGCGCCTGCAATCCCAAACCGGTGGGGTGGTCAACATCACCGACCCGGTTAAGCGCGACTGGGTGTTGCGCAATACGGACGTGGCGGAAGTGTGGGGCGTTGGTCGCAAGATGAAACTTCATCTTGATGCGATGGGCATAAAGTCTGCAATGGACCTAGCTAAAGCGGACCCTTCAATGCTGCGCAAGAAATTTAGCGTAGTGATCGAGAAGACAGCCAGGGAGTTGGGCGGTACACCTTGCTTGGAACTGGATCAGCCAGATCCACCAAAGCAGGAGATCTGCTGCAGTCGCATGTTCGGCCAGCGGCTGACGGAACTGCCGCCTATCAAAGAGGCGGTGGCCACCTACATGATGCGAGCTTCTGAGAAGCTTCGCGCTCAGAACTCGCTGTGCAAGAAAGTGCGCGTTTGTATTCGCACCGGGATGTTCAATCCTGAAGAGGCGAAATACGCCAACGGTGTGGTGGTAGATATGCCGTACCCAACTGACGACGTTCGTCTGCTCACCCAGGCGGCAGTAGGGGCGCTTGATCGTGTATTTAGACCAGGCTTCAAATATAGCAAGGCGGAGGTGCTGCTGCTCGACCTATGCCAGCCTGGCGAGTACACCGATGATCTGTTCGCTGCATCGCAACCTGCCGAAGCGACACGGGTGATGACCGTGTTGGATCAGATCAACGAGCGTTGGGGGAAGGGCACGCTCCGCTCTGCAGGGGTGCCAAAAGATCCTGATTGGGCCATGCGGCGTGATTTGCTGAGTCAAAGCTATACAACCAAGCTAAATCAGCTTTGGTCTGTAGCATGCAGGTAACGACCACTTTCGGCCAAAAGCATTCACTCTGCGACAGCCATTGAGTTTGCCCGAAGAGCTCTCGTAGCAGAAAGATTTCAAGCCGCAAGCTTCGGACTCACGTGCTAGCCCTGATGACAACCATCCGGAATCCAAAGCTGTACCGTGACCTTTCACCAGAAAAAAACACTAAATGATCAGCCTTGACGCATGGTGTTCAAGGAGTTAAGGCGCTACCATAAAGGCTGTTTGCCATTATCGAATGCATTTTTATCTGAGGTCATGATGATATCAGAACTGCAACTGCAGAATTTTAAATCCATACACATGGACAGTCCTATTGTTTTAAATAGCTTCTCATTATTGTGCGGATCCAATAGCAGCGGAAAAAGTTCTTTAATACAGTCAATCCTAATGCTCGCTCAATCATTCTCGAATCGACTGTTAGATAATAACGTTGTTCTAAATGGGCATTTTTGCCGACTCGGATCCTACCAAGACATACGCAATCACTCCGCAACTGATGATGATGAAGTAAGTGTAAAGTTCAGGATGCCTCTTGAGCGGAGATATGGTATTGAAGAGCTCAGAATAAAAGAGATAAATTGCGAAATAACATTCGGCAAGAGAGGCAAACGCCTTAACCCTGAGGACGACTATCATCCGCCTATTATTCGAGCATCATATGAAATATTGAGCGAAAACTATGCGGGACAGCTTACTTATGACCTAGTATCTATACGACAGCCTTTGGATGAAGAGTCAATAAGTTCTAAAAGCGAATTTCCTTACCATCTGGTAGAGGTTTTCGTAACGTCGCGTGAAGAAAGGTTAAATAAAGAGTATCCGGGATTTAAAGTGCTTGGCGCTTCAAAGTCAGGGATCATGCCTACAAGTTTTATTATTGAGTACGATTACACTCAAAAACTAAGCCATTATGTAATCGGCTTATTGGTTAACGATGGAGATAAGAGAAAAAGACTTCAGGACATGGAAGGCGATGACGGTGACATTCTCCTTCCGAAGTGCTTTTTTTCTTGTTTAAAAAATGTGATTGAACGTGAGCGCGAATATTTAAATACTCATATTGAAATCCCATCTGAAATCATGGAGTTTGTAAGGACCGATAGTAGCCTGCACAAGCTTTCAGAGAAAGATGTAAAAAGATTCATGGTCAATGCTAACTTTGCAATTGACTTTGAGTTGATTGAGTCCTCTTTTGGGGGGGTTAAAAGCGTTAAAATGCGAGACTGGAAGCTTTTCATTAATGGTCTCGAAGAAAAGGTTAAGAAAAGCCTTATATCGCTTGTAGATAAATATAGAACAGATTTGCAAGAAGCTTGGCGACTTGGTTCGGAAACCGATATGCGCCGAACCACTTACAATTCTAGGCTATTTTCTGAAGCGGTGGATGTTCTTACTCAGTATTTTACTCGTAGCGTAAAATATCTCGGGCCACTTAGGAATGAGCCACAGGGTGTTTATGCATCCCTAGGCTATGACGAACCCAATAGTGTTGGCCTGAAGGGGGAATATACCGCCGCCGCGTTACATATCAATAGAAATAAAATTGTTTCATATTTATCTCCGATTCAAGAAGGCATCCACGGCTTCTCTCACAAAAAGAAAACTCTTACATTAAAAGACGCTTGTCAAGACTGGCTATCCTATCTTGGAGTGGTCGAAAAGTTTCATACAAGAGACAAAGGGAAACAAGGGTACGAGCTTTATGTAAAGGTTGTAGATGGTGAGAATTGGCAGGATCTAACTCATGTTGGTGTGGGGGTTAGCCAAGTACTACCTATTGTATTGATGTTTCTGTTGTCATCACCTGATGATATTCTGATTTTTGAGCAGCCGGAGCTGCACTTGCATCCGAAAGTTCAGTCAAGATTGTGCGACCTTTTTATAACAATGGCATCCGCTGGACGTCAATGTGTGATAGAGACACATAGCGAATACATGATTAATCGTTTAAGACTCAGGATCGCTCAATCGGAAGATAAAGAGATTAGTCAAAATTCATCCGTGTACTTTATAAGCAAAGATAATGGATTGTCTAATTTCGAGAGGGTTAATATTAACGAGTTCGGCTCTATTTCCAGTTGGCCTAAAGACTTTTTTGATCAAACGGATCGTGAAATCGAAACCATTATGATGGCGGCTGCTCGCAAGAAAAAAATGGAGAGGCAAGGGAATGCAGGCGATTATTAAGTACGAGTATTTGCTTTCTCCTGCTTTCGGTAGCGATGCGGATATGCTGCGTCTGTCCTCTGAGTTGGAAATGTTATCGGAGCATATTGATATAGGCAATGATGCTCCCATGATCGAAGACGACACTATCGGCAGGATGATTGAGGCTGGCTTATATCCGAGCACCGATCTATTCCAAGAACGTTTGTCAAAGCTTCCAAAAGGATTTCCATATTGCGCGCATGATATTGTACATATGGTAAATCGCATAGTCCAACGAGGCCGCTGCGCATCAGATATTGCTTCCTCCCTAGATGTTGAGTGGCAGGTTAAAAGCTTAGCGCCACACTTCGTAAATGTGCTCGCGCAACGCGCGTTAGAAATGAATGTTTTGTATGAGAAGATTGCAATTTCTAATTACCTGGAAAAGGCAGATTACTCTACGCTTTATCATTGCAGTAGAAATATTAATATTTTCCAAAGGGTGTCATTTCAAGGTGTTGCACTAGATATATATCCTGAAAATGGGTATATATTCCCCTTGAGTATCACAACGGATGCAAGAATATTTCATAGCTATAAAAAATACTTATCTGAAAAAAATGGCGAATCGCTTTTTTCCAACTCTGACGAAGAAAGTATTAAGAGGGCGTTTTATGTAGGGGCTCTTAATCTTGAGTCAGTCAGCGGTGGAGCTTTAACAGCTAAGTCATGGAGAGACTTTGATATCGGAATGTCTTTTTATCGTTCACTAGTGGAGTGTGAATGTGCTCCAGGCATGAACTTTAGTACGGTTTTATTTGATACGGTTGCTCATATTCTTGCCGGTGCGCCGAAATCAAGTCTAGATGTATTTACGAAATCAAGAGACTCAGATGAGCCTAGAACACATGGTAAGTTAATAGCTTACAGAACACATGTGACAACGGGGAATCGTGCATTACGTCTGATGTATTGGCAAGCGCCATCGGGTGTAATTATATTTGCAAATGTTGGTAATAAGTTCGACCTTAAAATAAGTCCACCATAGGTGTTTAACGGTATGCTCGATTGTGTTTTGTTGGCTTTCTAAAGCTCACCCAGCATGCCATGAATGCGATACGGTACGCTTTTTCGCGCCATTGTATTTATATTCATCATACCGCTTACCTGTGTGTTGAAACTTGGACATGCGTCATCTTTGGCCGAATCAGCCGGATGCTGAACTTCTGGAGAATGCCCGCTCATAAGCGGCCGCTTGTGGCCGATTTCTGCCCGTCACGAACGGCAGAAGTCGGCCAAAAGCAGTCATAGAGATTTTACAAAGCTGTGGCGATTCAGTTGGCAACTCAGGGCAGCAAGCCTCAGGGATGCAAACGGCGCTGAATGTCCGCTTCGGTGTCCTCTCTCCTTGCTTCATGGTCATATGTCTTGGCTAATGCCATCAGCAGTTTCGAAGCAATAAACGGATGAGATATCTGTAGCTCCCTTCCCCAGCCCCGATATTTTTCAGCAAGCACGCGCTCTTGTTCCCCCCCTTCACCCCGCAAATGCGCACCACGCGAGTTATAAACTCCAGTGCGAGCACCTCGCATCATCGCCTCAGATTGAATGTCCTCCATCACAGCACGCACCGCTTCACAGGGCCAAATACCGTCCTTACCCTTAGATGCATGTGATAGTAGCTCACCAATACGGCTGTCCCCAACATCTGCACGACTCAGTTCGTTACATGACTGCCGAACATTGGTGACCCACGCCGCCAAGCGCGCCTCGTTAACCTCGCCAGAGGCCATCTCACCAGGAATCCGACCTAGCGCACTCAGCAGTTTGTATCCGCGCGTAGCCATTTCACTTACACGCTCGGGTGGCACACAAAACTCATCTGGGTCGACCCCTCCATCCGCACGCTTAAACATCCAGCACATAGCCTGGACGAAAAACTCCGGGTGCGTATCTACGTACTGCTCAAGGTGCGGTATGTTCGAGCTCTCTCGCCTCGCAAAAGGCTGACCCAGAACCTCGATATATGCGAACTCCAAACCTGCCTTCTGTTCAATCGACAGACTCGAACAGCTGCTCATACGTTTGAACGCCTCCTCTACGTAGTAAGGCTCAAGCATATATTGCCCAGGCAGATCGCTTCCTCCGCGGGCCATCTCCGACATCAACCGAAAGATAAGCTCTGGATCCGCTTTCGATAATACATAACGAATGCAAGAAAATGCCGCCCTCGGTCTTTCCGCCTTGAGAAGTCGCTCAATAGCCTCATTACGCTCAGACTCTGAGTCGCTGCTCCAATCTGGTACCACTTCGCTCCAGTACTGAGACTGAGTGCGCTCACACAGGGTATCTACCAAACTCCAAGTAGAGTGGCCAAAAGGAGCAAGCAACAACAAACTAGCCACATCCTCTTCGGGTAAGCTCTCCACCAGACTCGACAAAACTTCATTGAGCTGATCGTCTGGCAGAGCTCGTAGCGCTCCGCTAATAAGATCCATGTGCCCATCGGAACGAATTGCTTCAAGCGCATTACGAAGTAACGTCAGCAATTCAGGCTCAGGCAACACGGATCTGGCGGCAAGAGAGCCGACAATCCATGCTGCATTTCCACGCTCAGCCAGCTCAAGAATCCCACTGGACCCGCGGTGCGCAAGAATTTTGCCTAGAGCCTCTGCCCTTAGGCGGTTGATCCTCTCATCGCGACCACGATGGTCGAAGCTCGCTAAGTCCTCAAGCTCGTCAGCAGACTCCTCAACCCATGCAGCGTGAAATAGCCACAAATGCTTATTCACAACGTCATTAGGCGCTAACGCGTCATAGACGGACTTACCTGCTATAACCAGCGCAGCATGATCACCATCTTTTTTCATATGCAGTGCAGCACGTCGCGACAGTGTCGATCTCCGAACCTTCTCTCGCATTGCAGCCTTGTCAGCGTCACTGGCTTGAGTATTCGCCCAGTGTTCGATCATCGCCCAGACTCGAGCCTGATCCTCTTCATTCAATACCCGCAAGCGCTCGACCAGCTCACCGAGCATGTCCAACGTGTACGCATGCCAACTCAGTACTAGCGTTACCACTTCCCTCTTGAACTCTAGTATTGGTTCCCATGTCGCAAAGGGCTCACCATAGCCGTAACCATCATCACGCCAGCGTGGCTTGTGGCTATAGTCACCTACGTTATTGTGAAGACTGAGTTCCGCCATGCAGATATTCCAAGCAACATCGGGAAACTTGGCCACTAGTTGTTTCAGCAGGGCCACACGCTGTTGAAGGCTAGCGGCGGTCTGGGGCATCCAAGCACGGAAAATTGCTCCCAATGAGTGAGCCGGCTTGTTGAGCCAGTTGTCCTTGATCTCGATCTGCGAGAGCTGCGCCAGAATAGATACAGCATGCGAAACAGTTTTCGGGCTCCAGGAGAGGCCCTCAAGCGCCCAAAGCAGTCCCGTACGACTTGGAGTGGCGCCAAAGACTCCAGGGCTCACTGGCCTCAAAAGACCAAGCACAGCCGGAACTTCATTCTGAAGGTCTTGCCTTATGATGGATAGGAACTCGTCAGGAGCTGCTTCGGCATAAGTGGGAAGGTCTCGATCATTGGCTTCCAGCACTCGCGTAGTTAACGGAGGGCCCAATAGATCGCGAACCACACTGTTCACTTCGGCTTCTATGTCAAAACCAAAGCTCTCCTTGAACACCTCATGACCGTGAACAGAGAGAAGTACTAGCGTCTCCGAAATTCCGTCTCTAAAAGCGCTGGAGAACTCACGCACCTTGCCCTCAGCGGCAGCTCTCCAGCGCTGATCTTCATCCAGATCAAGCGCGGGATCGTCCTCTCCAAGCACAACTCTCGCCACCTCGAAGTAGCGCCTCATATGAGCCGCCGTCACCTCAGCGGCAACGGCAAAGAGTAGATCCAGCTTTGAAATTACCCCTCTCGCCGCACCCACCATCCAAACTGGTGCATCGTTAAGCGTGGCCAAGCTCTGGCAATCTTTCTCAAGCTCGTCGTAGAGGCGACCCCCAGCCAGCTTCGACAGCCAAGATTTATCCGCCTCATTGCGGCTGTCCCAGGCTCCTACAAATAGAAATGGAACAAGCTTGGCTGCGGTTTGAGGATCTGCGGCCCACGCCGGCAACTTAACAGCAGGGAGTGAAGAAAGCTGGCGGCGGAGTACCGTTAGAGAACGGCCAGAGGCCTTCGCTAGACGAGTAATTTCATCTCGGCTCATGTCCATACTCTCAAGCGCCGCAGTGAACGTCTGCGAACTGGCCGACTTGAGCAATATGCTCGGAGAAGTGCCTACCGCATTACGTGGGTAAATCACAAACGAGTGCATGGAGCTGGCGTACGGAGCGAGTTCCCGTTCTACGTCACGCGTATAGACGACGGGGATAAAGGCTTGTTTGGCTGAGGCTAGCCGGGGCAGAACTCCGGGCCTGTCGAAGACCAACACGCGATCTCGATATGCAGCTAATTCGCTACCGCCGTATTCGCTGAGTAGCTGAGCAAGGAAGGCGAGCGCCTCCTCAACAGAATCGGCTGCGATCACGATAGGCCCAGCAGGTGGACTCGACAGGTAAGAATCTACAGCCCGTTTAGCAGCCTCGATCGCTGAAGCGAATAAATCTCCCACAAGCGGCGGACTCGATACCTCAGCCCAGTCGGACCAGCATTTGTCGAGAGAGCGTACATCTTGAGCCGGAATATGTGCTTCGCTTGCAAACCAGGCCTGGCCAGGTAACGACTGTTCTAGCCACTGTTCAAGATCACTAGCGTCATACGCCCGAACATTTTTCCACTGCTTCAACTCTTTCTTAGAAGCCACCCAGGCGCCTTTTCCAGGCCAACGGCGGGGCGTTACGAAAATGAAGGTCATCTTCTTGCAAGCTGAAAGGCCAAGAGCTTTTACGCTCTTTTCATAGTCCCCATTGGCTTTCGAACGAGGCTCTTCATTGGTGCCGAATTCCCAGCCAGAACATCCTTCGGGGATCCATGGCGTACCTTCACCAGCCTCAACGAGGCCGTCCCAGCCCGGTCGCTCAGCGTCATCATTACCAGGGAAATCAACCTTAGTGAGCCCAGCACCGGTCGAGTGGACCAAAGTACGCAAAAACACCGCAAATCGAGTTCGCGCCTGAATGTTGTGAGAAACCCATTCTTCGATGGCATTCGCCCTGATCGTCAAAAATGGCGGGACATAGGTCATTGCACTGGCTGGCGATACTTTCCTGCTGGCCTGCGCCGCCTCATATTGGGACTGCATCTCCATCAAATCCTTGAGCGGCACCTTAAAAGCCCTCTCCAACCGTGCAGCCATCTCAGCCGACAAGGCTGAATTGCCATTTAGGAGATTCGACAACGCTGGACGCCCTACACCCATTAGCGATGCGGCCTTGGTAACTGTCATCCCAGCGGGAATCACTTCAGCCTTAATTCGCAAACCTGGGTGAGGAATATCTTGGAAGGTCATTGATGAGCCCTCGGGGCGAAGTAAAGGAGCATGATCAGGATCGGAAAGCCTGGCGTGTCGTGTAGCGATACACAATACATATATTGTCTTTCCGATATACTCTCTCCGATTACCTACCCCCAACTCCCGATGCGAGCCACCACGCTGCAAAATCTCTGCCGATATGGCGCCAGACTCTATACCGAGCGCGTGCAAAAGGGGCGGGTGCCAGCGGAACTGCTCACATCGAGCGCTCATTCCCGATGGCACGACGTGGGCAGAGGTCCGACAAACATCGTCAATTGGACGGCTCGTGTTCTTCTCCAAAGGCCGCTTCTGACCGAAAGCAGTCACGATGTATTTCGTAAAACTTTGGCAATTCTGGGGCTTGTGTTGATTAGGCAGGATGCCCGGGAGGACAAAAACGGTTCCCAAACTCAAAACGCACCCCTTGCAGAATGCTGTCTGTAGGCTGACGCGTTGCGAGGAGTAATGGAACGCCGACGGCTTTCAAGACATTGGCCCGCGTGAATTTGCATAGCGGTCTTGAAAACCGGCGGACGTTAATAGCGTCTCCAGGGTTCGAATCCCTGGTTTCCCGCCAAGATTCAAACGAAAGCCCCGCAATTGCGGGGCTTTTGTGTTTCTGGGGTTTGGCAAAACTCTCAGCGTAGGGATGGATCGTTTCCAGATCATTTCAGCTGGTTTCCTACGGTCCCCACCAGATTTGTGAGCGAGGTGTGTAATGCGTAGCGCCACTCGATCAACCCTGCGGGTTTGGTCGCCTCTTTAAGTGCAGCCATTTTTGCACTGTGTATTCCTTCCAGGAATGCGCCACATAAAACTAATGAATTTTTATTATTGCGGTGTCTGGCTTAGCTTGGTGTCAGGACATGGAGACCCGCATTGAAATCATCCCCTCTCGACTCAGTTGAAAAATTTGATACCGCCCGAGCCAATGAGTACGGTCGACAGAGCCGTATTGCGTTAGCGGGATATGACGCCTGCCAAGACTTGGCTGCGTGCATGCTGGCGGCAAGCCTGGGTAATACAAGTTCGGCAAAAATCCTGGTCG
>Ga0302347_1002994_pt1 | contig 15846 bp, 15 predicted proteins | sample PhyWR1_FD_202178 | JGI IMG/M metagenome (GOLD analysis project Ga0302347, IMG submission 202178) | Leaf surface microbial communities from wheat plants in UC Gill Tract Community Farm, Albany, California, United States - DLSL W.R1 (v2)... | ecosystem: Host-associated > Plants > Phyllosphere >...
AAATCGCGTTTTCAGCTTTCTCAGATACAGCCCGGCATGAGAGAATGCCCGCACTTTAATGAACAGGATTTCATACGAGCCCCGTATTCAACATGCTTAAATTATTTGCAAAATATTCATCCATAGGCGTGATCAATACCCTGCTTCACTGGCTTGTGTTCGCACTGCTGTATGCACAGCACTTCAGTCAGGCGTTGGCTAACTTCATCGCGTTCTGTGTGGCTGTAACCTTCTCCTTTTTTGCTAATGCCCGCTGGACATTCAGCGCCTCCGCCACACCCGTGCGTTACGTGTTTTTTGTCATTTTCATGGGTGCGATGGCGACAGGAGTGGGTACTCTGGCCGATCGTACGCATCTCAATCCAGCGATTACACTGGTGACGTTCTCTGCCCTTAGTTTGGTGGCCGGGTTTCTATATTCTAATTTCATTGTTTTCAGGACGAAAAAGTGAAAATTTCTTTAATTGTTCCAGTTTTCAACGAAGAAGAAGCAATACCTGTTTTTTATCACACCGTAAAAGAAAAACTCGCCGACTATGTGCTTGAAATAATCTTCATCAATGACGGCAGTAAAGACGCTACCGAGAAAGTGATTAATGCTCTTGCCGTCGCCGATAGCCGCGTCAGGCCAATCAACTTTATCCGTAACTTTGGTAAAGAGCCTGCTCTGTTGGCAGGACTGGAGTATGCAACCGGCGACGCTGTTATCCCCATAGACGTTGACCTTCAGGATCCCATTGACGTTATTCCACAACTCATCGCGAAGTGGCAGGAAGGGTGGCCCGTGGTACTGGCAAAACGCTGTGACAGAAGTTGTGACAGTCGTTTAAAACGTAAAACGGCCGCATGGTTCTATCATATTCACAATAAAATCAGTCCTCAGAAAATTGAGGAAAATGTGGGTGATTTTCGCCTGTTATCACGCGAAACGGTTGAGAATATAAAACAACTTCAGGAAAAAAACGTATTCATGAAGGGTATTCTTAGCTGGGTTGGGGGCGAATCAGCCGTAGTGGAATATACACGTTCAGCTCGTGTCGCGGGACAGACAAAATTCAACGGTTGGAAACTGTGGAACCTCGCCCTTGAGGGAATTACCAGCTTTTCTACGCTGCCTCTTCGCATCTGGACTTATATCGGTTTTTTTGTGGCAATGCTGTCATTCCTCTACGGAATATGGATGATCGTTGATAAAATCATTTGGGGAAACCCGGTGGCAGGCTACTCCTCAATTATTGTCTCGATACTTTTCCTTGGCGGAGTGCAGTTAATTGGCATCGGTGTACTTGGGGAATATATTGGTAGGATTTATATCGAAACCAAAAACCGGCCACGTTATATAATAAAAAAATGAGGTAATCTTCAGAATGTTTTCTGACAAAGATAAAAAAACGATGCTGGTTTATACCGGTCTGGCATTACTATTTGTTTACCCATTAATTCAGGCCGGGATATTTTATCGAGATGATTTGGATCGTTCCATAACCGGTCAGTATGGCTGGCGTGGATTAGGGCGCCCTGTCGCTGATATCTTGATGAAAATTTTGTCTGCCAGCGGTCACTCTAATCTTGATCTTTTCCCTTATACCCTGATCGCATCATGTCTCTTTATCGCAGGCTCTTCGTTTGCGCTCAGTAACTACCTGAAGCAACGGAACGTTTCTCACGCTATCGCTATTTCAGCTCTGTTAATATTTAATCCTTATCTGCTACAAAATATCGCTTATCGGTATGATTCCTTGGGGATGTCTGTCGCATTTTTCCTCGCTGTAATTTCTTACACTTACCGTCATCAACATCTCATTCTACAGACAGCTGTCAAACTCATCGCAGGGATACTCTGTCTGACGTTGTACCAGCCCTGTGCAAATATTTTTATCGGCTTACTGGCCATAGACATTGCCGTCATTGCGGTAAAACAGACTTCAACTTTGAAAAGTTCCGTGAGACTGACTGCCCGAAAAACCCTGTTATTTTTAGCGTTCTATCTTTTTTATACACTTATTTTTTCTCCCAAAAATAATGCACGTGCAGAATTGATACCGCTAAATGAGAGAGGCTTAGAACATCTGGCAATGACGCTAAACGCGCTGAAAGATCTCGTTTTCGCTTATTTTCACCAGCCGGTATATCTCTATTTTCTTGTTCCTGCAACTATCTCTTTTATGGTTATGTTTTTTTCCTTTTATACACAAAAACAGAAAATTATCTCTTTCATTATCTATAGCGCTATCTCTTTACTGATTTTTCTTGTTTCACTGATGGGGCCAACCATTTTCCTTCAGGATGCACCGGTTTATCCGCGCACACTGGTTTCCTTCTCAGTTATTATGGTTATCATCGCGATACCCCTAATGCAGTTTGCACCGCGACTGAAATACGCAGCCTTTATCCCCGTGATTGCCTCTTTGGCTTTTAGCGCCCAATTAGCTAGCGCGCTTACATCACAGCAGGATTACGAGGAATTTGTATTTAATATGATTGCGCAAGATCTCGCGAACTTTAACGATATTGATTCAATCGGGACGGTGGGGCAACTTGACCTGGGTCAACGAACAAAGTTGTTAGCAGAAAATAAACCGTTGATATATGACTTCCTTGAGCCGGCCCATGACTTTTTAGCCTCTTTTCAGCTAGTTAATAAAGGATTTCCACAGACGCGACACGGCTACGGTGAGGAACAGGATAAAAGAAACCAGCTGATGGGCATGATTAGCAAAGGTGTAAAGCCTGCCACATCTAATAAATATTATTCTTTGTTTATCTCGGACAGCACTGCCATGGTTTTATTAGGCAATGAAGCAATCGGGTCGCAGGAGAGGGTCTTAATACCAGCACAATAAAACGGGGGCCATCAGGCCCCCGTCTCGACAATCATCTATAACATGGGATTACATGTTTTTGATGATCGCATCGCCAAACTCTGAACATTTCAGCAGTTTAGCGCCGTCCATCAGACGCTCGAAATCGTAGGTCACGGTCTTGGCAGCAATTGCGCCTTCCATGCCTTTAACGATCAGGTCTGCGGCTTCGAACCATTCCATATGACGCAGCATCATTTCTGCGGACAGGATGATGGAACCTGGGTTCACTTTATCCTGGCCTGCATACTTAGGTGCAGTACCGTGGGTGGCTTCAAACAGGGCGCACTCGTCACCGATGTTTGCACCCGGAGCAATACCGATACCGCCAACCTGCGCCGCCAGGGCGTCAGAGATGTAGTCACCGTTCAGGTTCATACAGGCGATAACGTCATACTCTGCCGGACGCAGCAGGATCTGCTGCAGGAAGGCATCGGCGATCACGTCTTTGATAACGATCTCTTTGCCGGTGTTCGGGTTCTTGATTTTCACCCACGGGCCGCCGTCAATCAGCTCGCCGCCGAACTCTTCACGAGCCAGAGCATAGCCCCAGTCCTTGAAAGCGCCTTCGGTGAACTTCATGATGTTGCCTTTGTGAACCAGCGTTACGGAATCACGGTCGTTGGTGATTGCGTATTCGATAGCAGCACGAACCAGGCGCTTAGTACCTGCTTCGGAGCACGGCTTAACGCCGATACCGCACTGCTCAGGGAAGCGAATTTTCTTCACGCCCATTTCATCACGCAGGAACTTGATCACTTTATCCGCTTCCGGCGTACCCGCTTTCCACTCGATACCGGCATAGATATCTTCGGAGTTCTCGCGGAAGATCACCATATCGGTGTCTTCAGGACGCTTAACCGGGCTTGGAGTGCCGGTGTAGTAGCGTACAGGACGCAGGCAGATGTAGAGGTCAAGCTGCTGACGCAGCGCAACGTTCAGGGAACGGATACCGCCGCCGACCGGGGTGGTCAGTGGGCCTTTGATGGCCACGCGATAGTCTTTGATCAGTTCGAGGGTTTCTTCTGGCAGCCATACGTCCTGGCCATACAGCTCTACCGATTTCTCACCGGTGTAAATTTCCATCCAGGAAATTTTACGCTCACCGTTATAAGCCTTCTGCACAGCGGCATCGACAACTTTGATCATCACTGGAGAAACGTCCACACCAATACCATCACCCTCGATAAACGGGATGACTGGATTGTTAGGTACGTTTAATTTTCCCTGGTCCAGGGTGATTTTCTGACCTTCCGCCGGAACAACTACTTTGCTTTCCATTAACCTCTCCTTCGAGCGCTTTTTTTGTTAATGACTTGTAAGATGCGCGACAATACTACTTGAATATTGACGCCGCGCCAATCATCTCAGGATTGCGGTATAATGCGCGCATTGTTTCCAAGTGCAAAGACTATGCGAAAATCATCTGTTAACCCACACCGCATGAAGCGTTCAGGCCCGCGTGAGGCCCGTCCTCCCGTTGATAAGGGGCCGCGCTGCGTGATTTTATTTAACAAACCTTTTGATGTTCTGCCTCAGTTCACCGATGAGTCCGGGCGCCGAACGCTGAAGGATTTTGTTCCTCATCCGGGGGTGTATGCCGCCGGCAGGCTGGACCGCGACAGCGAAGGTCTGATGGTGCTGACTAATGATGGTGCGTTGCAGGCACGGCTCACTCAGCCCGGTAAGCGAACCGGCAAAGTCTATTATGTTCAGGTAGAGGGCGATCCCGCGGAGCGCGATCTACAGCCTCTGCGCAGCGGTATTATTCTGAAAGATGGCCCCACCCTGCCCGCGCAGGTCGAGCGGGTTGCAGAACCGGACTGGCTGTGGCCGCGCGATCCGCCTATTCGTGAGCGTAAAGCAATTCCGACAGGCTGGTTGAAAATCACCCTGTATGAAGGGCGCAACCGCCAGGTGCGGCGGATGACCGCGCATATCGGTTTTCCTACTCTGCGCTTGATTCGTTTTTCTATGGCCGCGCTACAGCTGGACGGGCTGGCGCCGGGAGAATGGCGCGATATTACCGGGCTGACCGATCCTGACCGTGGATAACAAGCCGTTAACTTTATGGAGAATTCAATGTTTAAACCTCATGTTACCGTCGCTACCGTTGTTCAGGCCGAAGGGCAATTTCTGGTAGTGGAAGAGCGGGTGCGCGGCCGCGCCACGCTGAACCAGCCCGCCGGTCATCTGGAGGCCAACGAAACGCTGCTTCAGGCCGCGGTGCGCGAGCTGTCGGAAGAAACCGGCATCGAGGCCGTCCCGCAGGCCTTTCTGGGGATGCACCAGTGGATCGCCCCGGACAACACGCCGTTTCTGCGCTTTCTTTTCTGCCTCGATCTGCCCGCTGTGGTTGAGACCTTTCCGCAGGACCGCGATATCGACCGCTGCTGGTGGCTGCCGCCGGATGAGATCCTGACGTCAAAAAAACTGCGTTCGCCGCTGGTGGCGGAAAGCCTGCGCATTTATCAGCAGGGTCCGCGCTATCCGCTGACGATCCTCAGCGCCTTCAACTGGCCGTTTAGCGAGGATGCGCAGGCCGCCGGTGCATGATAGAATGCGGCGCAATTTTATCAGAGTCGCCTTTAACGACTCCTTAAAACTTTAAAGTCGGGTAATTATGTCTAACAGCCAGAAAAAAGTGATCGTCGGGATGTCCGGCGGCGTTGACTCCTCCGTTTCCGCATGGCTACTGCAACAGCAGGGCTACCAGGTTGAAGGCCTGTTTATGAAAAACTGGGAGGAGGACGATGGCGAAGAGTACTGCACGGCGGCGGAAGATCTGGCCGATGCGCAGGCGGTATGTGACAAGCTGGGTATCTATCTGCATACGGTAAATTTTGCCGCCGAATACTGGGATAACGTTTTTGAACATTTCCTGGCAGAGTACAAAGCTGGCCGCACGCCTAATCCCGATATTCTCTGTAATAAAGAGATCAAATTTAAGGCCTTCCTTGAGTTCGCCGCCGAGGATCTCGGTGCGGACTTTATCGCCACCGGCCACTACGTGCGCCGCGCCGACGTGGACGGTAAAAGCCGCCTGCTGCGCGGTCTGGATGGCAACAAGGACCAGAGCTATTTCCTCTACACGCTGGGCCACGAACAGATTGCACAAAGTCTGTTCCCGGTGGGCGAACTGGCCAAACCGGAAGTCAGGCGCATTGCAGAGCAGCTTGAGCTGATTACCGCCAAGAAAAAAGATTCAACCGGTATCTGCTTTATCGGTGAGCGCAAGTTTACCGAGTTCCTCGGCCGCTACCTGCCCGCACAGCCGGGTCCGATTATCAGCGTTGACGGCGATACCGTTGGCCAGCACCAGGGTCTGATGTATCACACCCTCGGCCAGCGCAAGGGGCTGGGCATTGGCGGAACAAAAGATCACGGTGAGCAGCCTTGGTACGTGGTAGACAAAGACGTCGCCAATAACGTTCTGGTGGTTGCGCAGGGGCACGATCATCCGCGTCTGATGTCGGTTGGGCTGATTGCTCAGCAGCTGCACTGGGTGGATCGCGAGATTCTGCGCGCGCCGCTGCGCTGCGTGGTTAAAACCCGCTATCGTCAGGAAGATATTCCCTGCACCGTTACGCCACTCAGCGATGAGCGCATTGAGGTTCGCTTTGATGAGCCGGTTGCCGCCGTCACGCCGGGCCAGTCCGCGGTATTTTACCTTGACGACGTTTGCCTCGGCGGTGGGATTATCGAACAGCGCCAGCCCCTGGTGAATGCCTGATTCAGGCACCGTGAAGACAGACTACAGGAGTTATCGTGGCGAAGAATTATTATGATATTACGCTGGCACTGGCCGGGATCTGCCAGTCGGCTCACCTGGTGCAGCAGCTGGCGCACCAGGGCCAGTGCCCGCCGGAGGCGCTAAAGGTTTCGCTTAACAGCCTGCTGGATCTGAATCCCTCCTCCACGCTGGCGGTGTTTGGCAATGATGAAACCAACCTGCGCTTTGGACTGGAAACGCTACAGGCGGTGCTGAACAGCAGCAGCCGTCAGGGGCTGGGCGCTGAGCTGACCCGTTACACCCTAAGCATGATGGTGCTTGAGCGTAAGCTGAACGCCAGTAAGACCGCCCTGAATGAGTTGTCGAGCCGCATAGCCCAGCTCGATCGCCAGCTGGCGCACTACGATCTGGAGTCAGACACGCTGATAAGCGCCATGGCCGGCATTTATGTCGATGTCATCAGCCCGCTGGGGCCGCGTATTCAGGTCACTGGCTCTCCGGCCATCCTGCAAAATTCGCAGGTACAGAGCAAAGTTCGTGCGGTACTGCTGGCGGGTATCCGCGCAACGGTACTGTGGCAGCAGGTTGGCGGTGGCCGCCTGCAACTGATGTTTTCCCGTAGCCGCCTTGTCAACGAGGCGAAAGCGATTCTGGTCCGCCTGGACGGGACCGCAACCTGATTTTTTTAACCGATCCTGGAGCAGCAACAATGGAATTATCCTCTCTGACCGCCGTCTCACCCGTTGATGGTCGTTATGGCGACAAAGTCAGCCCACTGCGTGGCATTTTCAGCGAATACGGTCTGCTGAAGTTCCGCGTTGAGGTTGAAGTTCGCTGGTTACAAAAGCTGGCCTCCAACGCTGCGATCAAGGAAGTTCCTGCATTTGATGCCGACGCAAACGCTTACCTTGATGCAATTGTCAGCGGATTCAGCGAAGAAGACGCCGCGCGTATCAAAACCATTGAGCGCACCACCAATCACGATGTGAAGGCGGTTGAATACTTCCTGAAGGAAAAAGTCGAGAGCGTACCCGCGCTGCACGCAGTTTCCGAGTTCATCCACTTTGCCTGTACGTCTGAAGATATTAACAACCTGTCGCATGCGCTGATGCTGAACACGGCCCGCCGTGAGGTGATTGTTCCCTACTGGAATAAAATCATCGCCGCCGTGAAAGATCTCGCCGTGCAGTACCGCGATATTCCGCTGCTTTCACGTACCCACGGCCAGCCGGCAACCCCGTCTACGCTGGGTAAAGAGATGGCAAACGTTGCCTACCGCTTTGAGCGCCAGCTGCGCCAGCTGGAGCGTATTGAGGTACTGGGTAAAATCAACGGAGCCGTCGGCAACTACAACGCCCACATCGCCGCCTACCCGGAAGTGGACTGGCACCAGCTGAGCGAAGAGTTTGTGACTTCGCTGGGCGTGACGTGGAACCCGTACACCACGCAGATCGAACCGCACGACTACATCGCCGAACTGTTCGACTGCATCGCCCGCTTCAACACCATTCTGATCGACTTCGACCGTGACGTCTGGGGCTATATCGCGCTGAATCACTTCAAACAGAAAACCATTGCCGGTGAAATTGGGTCGTCCACCATGCCGCACAAGGTCAATCCGATTGACTTCGAAAACTCCGAAGGCAACCTCGGCCTGGCCAACGCGGTCATGCAGCATCTGGCCAGCAAACTGCCGGTTTCCCGCTGGCAGCGCGATCTGACCGACTCCACCGTGCTGCGTAACCTTGGCGTCGGCGTCGGCTACGCGCTAATCGCTTATCAGGCGACGCTGAAGGGCATCTCCAAGCTGGAAGTGAACCGCGACCGTCTGCTTGACGAACTGGATCACAACTGGGAAGTTCTGGCCGAGCCGATTCAGACCGTTATGCGCCGCTATGGCATTGAAAAACCTTACGAAAAACTGAAAGAGTTGACGCGTGGTAAGCGCGTTGACGCGGAAGGTATGAAGGCCTTTATCGATAGCCTGGCCCTGCCGGAAGAGGAAAAAGTCCGTCTGAAGCAGATGACGCCGGCAAATTATCTTGGCCGCGCTGTTCAGATGGTAGATGATTTAAAATAATCCGTCCGGGCCGGCGCTGGTCGGCCCGTTAACCTGCTGTTTATTTGTTTTATCCTATACTTAATTCACTCAACGCTGCGGCTTTCTGCTGCTCAAACTTTATTAAGGATTAGGTATGCGTGTGTTGGTTGTGGAGGATAACCCTCTGCTGCGTCATCATCTGGCAGTACAGCTCCGTGAAATGGGGCATCAGGTCGATGCCGCTGAGGGCGCAAAAGAGGCCGATTATTTTCTGAATGAACATACGCCAGATATCACGCTGGTGGATCTCGGGCTGCCGGACGAAGACGGCATGACCATGATCCGCCGCTGGCGTAGCCAGGAAGTCCGCCAGCCTATTCTGGTTCTGACCGCCCGCGACGGCTGGCAGGCAAAGGTTGAGGCGCTGGAAGCCGGTGCCGATGACTACGTCACCAAACCGTTCCATATCGAAGAAGTCGTGGCACGTATGCAGGCGCTGATGCGCCGCAACAGCGGTCTCGCCTCACAAATTATTACCCTGCATCCGTTCCAGATCGATCTTTCCCGTCGTGAGCTGACCATCAACGAGAATCAGATCAAGCTGACCGCCTTTGAATACACCATTATCGAAACCCTGATCCGCAACGTAGGCAAAGTGGTCAGCAAAGATTCGCTGATGCTTCAGCTCTATCCCGATGCCGAACTGCGTGAAAGCCATACCATTGACGTGCTGATGGGCCGTTTACGCAAGAAGATTCAGGCAGAGCATCCTCTGGACGTTATCACCACCGTGCGCGGTCAGGGCTATCGTTTCGATCTCTGAGGTGAAAATGCCGCTCCGTAAACTGTTTGGTCGAAAAAAACCGCTGTCGCTGCGCGTGCGCTTTCTGCTTGCCACCGCCGCCGTGGTACTGACGATGTCGCTCTCCTACGGCATGGTTGCGGTGATCGGCTACGTGGTGAGTTTCGACAAAAACACCTACCGCGTGCTGCGCAGCGAAAGTAATCTGTTTTTTACGCTTGCCCAGTGGCAGAACGACCGACTGACCATCGTTCAACCGGAACGCATGTCGCTCAATTTCCCGGCGCTGGTTTTTATTTATGACAACCAGGGCAATCTGCTGTGGCAGCAGCGGGACGTGCCGGAAATCCGCAAAAAAGTTCGGCGTGAATGGCTGAATAAGTCAGACTTTTACGAGATTGACACCAATAACTACATCAGCCGCAAAGTGCTGAGCGGCGATCGCGATGCGCAGAACAAGCTCAGCGCCTATGACGATGACGACGACGATACCTTTACCCACTCCGTCGCGGTGAATCGCTACGAGGCGACCACCAGCCTGCCTGAACTGACCATTGTTGTGGTTGACTCCATCCCCCAGGAGCTACAGCACTCTGACGTGGTGTGGTCGTGGTTCAGCTACGTCCTGTTGGCCAATCTGCTGCTGATTATTCCCCTGCTGTGGCTGGCGGCACACTGGAGCCTGCGGCCCATTGGGGCGCTGACCGGCCAGGTACGCGAGCTTGAAAACGGCGTACGCGAAACGCTGGATCCTGCGCCGCCGCAGGAGCTGAAGGGGCTGGTACGAAATCTGAATATGCTGCTGGATAATGAACGGCAGCGCCACACCCGCTACCGGACCACGCTCACCGACCTGACCCACAGCCTGAAAACGCCGCTCGCGGTGCTGCAAACCACGCTGCGTTCGCTGCGCGGCGGGCAGAATCTGTCGATTGAGCAGGCAGAGCCGATCATGCTGGAACAGATCAGCCGTATCTCACAGCAGATTGGTTACTATTTGCACCGCGCCAGCATGCAGGCCGATCACCATTCGTTAAAGCGCGATCTCCATTCAGTGCCTGCCCTGCTCGACAGCCTGTGTTCGGCGCTGAACAAGGTGTACCAGCGCAAAGGGGTCGTCATTACTCTGGATATCTCGCCCGAGCTGATCTTTGTTGGCGAGCAGAACGACTTTATGGAAGTGATGGGCAACGTGCTGGATAACGCCTGTAAATATTGCCTAGAGTTCGTGGAAGTTACCGCCAGCCAGAATGACGATCGGCTCCAGCTGACGGTTGAGGATGACGGTCCCGGCATCCCGGAAAATAAACGGGATCTGGTATTTATTCGCGGCCAGCGGGCGGATACGCTGCGTCCAGGCCAGGGACTGGGGCTTTCTCTGGCCCGGGATATCCTCGAACAGTACTCCGGAGATATCACCGCCGGCACCAGTCAGCTTGGCGGGGCGCGGATGGACGTGATATTTCGACGTCAGGAGCTGCTGTACAATGACGAATAGCCGCGCGGCGCGCAGACATTTATGCGAGACGGTACACAGTCGGGGCCGCGCGCTGTTATAATCCCTTCACTCAGGCGCTTCAGGAAACCATCATGGACTATCAACTCGACCTCAACTGGCCCGATTTTATTCAGCGCTACTGGCAAAAACGTCCGGTAGTGCTTAAGCGCGGTTTCAAAAACTTCGTTGATCCGCTCTCCCCCGATGAACTGGCAGGACTGGCAATGGAAAGCGAAGTGGACAGCCGTCTGGTCAGCCATCAGGAGGGGAAATGGCAGGTCGCGCACGGTCCGTTCGAAAGCTATGATCATCTGGGTGAGAATAACTGGTCGCTGCTAGTCCAGGCCGTGGACCACTGGCATGAACCCTCTGCCGCACTGATGCGCCCTTTCCGCTTCCTTCCTGACTGGCGCACCGACGATCTGATGATCTCCTTCTCGGTGCCGGGCGGCGGCGTGGGTCCGCACTTTGACCAGTATGACGTCTTTATTATTCAGGGCACCGGCCGCCGCCGCTGGCGCGTGGGCGAGAAAACCGAGCTTAAGCAGCACTGCCCCCACCCGGACCTGCTTCAGGTTGAGCCGTTTGACGCCATCATTGATGAAGAGCTGGAGCCGGGCGATATTCTCTATATTCCGCCGGGATTCCCGCACGAAGGGTATTCGCTGGAAAACGCCCTGAACTACTCCGTTGGCTTCCGTGCACCGAGCGGCCGTGAGCTGATCAGCGGCTTTGCCGACTATGTTCTGTCGCGTGAGCTGGGCAGCTATCGTTTCAGCGATCCCGACGTTCAGCCCCGTGAAAACCCTGCCGAAATCCTGCCGGCGGAGTTGGAAGGCATTCGTAAGATGATGCTGGACGTTATGGACCAGCCGCAGCAGTTTAATCAGTGGTTTGGTGAGTTTATTTCTCAGTCGCGTCATGAACTGGATATCGCACCGCCGGAGCCACCGTATCAGCCGGATGAGATTTACGATGCGTTGCAGCAGGGCGAATCGCTGTCGCGCCTTGGCGGTCTGCGCGTGGTATCGATTGGCGATGCCGTGTTTATCAACGGCGAGCGGCTGGAATCCCCGCATCACGCAGCATTAACCGTACTGGCCAATCAGCTGACGCTGGATCGGAACGCGTTGGGCGATGCGCTGGACGACCCGGCCTTCCTCGCGCAGCTGGCGGCGCTGGTTAACAGCGGCTACTGGTACTTCGGCAGCGAAGAGTAAGGTTTTCAGTGAGGCCGGTCTGCCGCACAGCAGATCGGCCTGTGCGAACCGGCCTCAGCGCGCTCAGACCTTCGCCTGCTCCGCCGTCAGCGTGGCTATCCGCACGATGACCTGTACCGCCTTTTCCATATTGTTCAGCGACGCAAATTCATGCCTGCCGTGATAGTTGTAGCCGCCGGTGAACAGATTCGGGCACGGCAACCCCTTATACGAAAGCTGCGAACCGTCCGTACCGCCGCGGATCGGTTTAACCTTAGGTTCAACATCACAATCGCGCATTGCCTGAAGCGCCAGCTCAATGCTCTGCGGGCAGGCTTCCACCTTCTCACGCATATTGTAATAGCTGTCTTCAATCGTCAGCTCGATCTGCGCGCCGTTGGTCAGCGACTGCTGTAGACGCCGGGCAACGTCCTGCATCAGCTGTTTGCGCCGGGCAAAACTATTACTGTCGAAATCGCGCAGGATGTAGTGCATTTCTGCACGATCGACCGCGCCCTTGATCCCGTGCAGGTGATAGAAGCCTTCGTAGTCTGCGGTTTTCTCCGGGATCTCATCCTGCGGCAGCGCGTGGTGAAAGCGCATCGCCAGATCGAGCGCATTAACCATCACCCCTTTTGCCGTCCCCGGATGAACGTTATTTCCGGTAATTTTTACCGTTACCGAGGCGGCATTAAAATTCTCATACTCAAATTCGCCCACGCCGCCACCGTCCACGGTATAGGCCCAGTCCGCGGCGAAGGCCGCAACGTCAAAGTGTTGGGTCCCTTTACCGATCTCCTCGTCCGGGGTAAACGCCACGCGGATCTCACCGTGCGGCGGCTTCTCATCCACCAGCTGCGCCAGCGCGGTCATAATCTCGGCTATACCGGCTTTATCATCGGCACCGAGCAAGGTTTTTCCATCGGTAGTGATCAGCGTATGCCCGTAGAGCTCGTGCAGCACCGGAAACATCACCGGCGAAAGAATTTCATCGCCCATACCCAGCGCAATGTCTCCCCCACGGTAATTTTCAATCACCTGCGGCGAGACATTTTTGGCGGTAAAGTCCGGCGAGGTATCCATATGGGAAATAAAACCAATCACCGGAGCAGGCCAGCTCACCGTTGAGGGCAGCGTAGCCATAACAATACCCTGTTTGCTACAGCTAACATCGCGCAGTCCCAGCGCATTCAGCTCGTCACACAGCTGCTGCGCCAGACGTAGCTGCCCCTCCGTGCTGGGAACCTGACGAACATGACCTTTAGATTGCGTATCGACAGATACGTAGTTGAGGAAACGATCAAGTAAGTTATTCATCTGCAATCCTTGTGAATGCGAGCATTTATTATGATCATCAGGAAACGTGCATATATTGTTTCAGGTCACTTTAGTGTGCCGTCGGTGCAATTAGTGCTTCGGATAATGGATTAGATTATAGAAACGTACCGTTTGCGCGCCGGTATTGTGATAGGCGTGGGGGCAGTCGGCCTGAAAACGCAGCGTTTCACCGGCCGCCAGCGGCTGCCAGATACCGGAAATATTCAGCGCCAGCTCTCCTTCAATAACGATAATATGTTCAATAACCCCCGGTTCATGCGGGGCGGATTCGCTGCTGGCGCCCGCGGCCAGTTCAATAACCAGCATCTCGAAGTCGATTGCGCTGTCGTATGAAAACAGCGTCTGCACCTGCATAGCCTGGTTCGGCTGGCGGAAGGCAGGCAGCGTTTGCGGATGCCTCGGCGCATCCTGGGGTGCCGCGTGGCTTTCAATAAACAGCGAAAACGGCAGGTTAAAACCGGTGGCAATCTTCCAGAGCGTGGCGATAGTCGGGCTGGATTCCGCCCGCTCGATCTGCCCGAGCATCGCCTTGCTTACGCCGGTGATTTCCGCTGCCCGACTCAGGCTCCAGCCGCGCAGGGCTCGCTCTGTTTTCAGCGTCTGCGCCAGATGATTTTGCAGCTCTTCCACGCGATCCCTCCCCTCAAAGAGATTAAGTCTAGCTTCTTGTGCGTTAAAACGCACGATGCTATCTTGTGCGTTATAACGTACAACCCCCGGAGCCGCTTATGCGCCCCCCTCTCTCCTTTCACTCTCTGACGCTACCGGCGCTTATCGCCGGGTTTGTTGCCGTGCTGGTGGGCTATACCAGCTCGGCCGCGATCATATTCCAGGCGGCCGAAGCCGCGGGCGCTACGCCGCAGCAGATTGGCGGCTGGCTGACCATGCTCGGTCTCGGAATGGGGGTGACCTCACTCGGGCTGTCGCTGTGGTATCGCACCCCTGTACTGACCGCCTGGTCAACGCCGGGGGCCGCACTGCTGGTTACCAGCCTGCCCGGTACGACGATTAACGAGGCGATCGGGGTATTTATCTTTGCCTCGGCGCTGATTGTTATCTGCGGCGTCACCGGGCTGTTCGCCAGGCTGATGGACTATATTCCACAGGCAATCTCCAGCGCCATGCTCGCCGGGATACTGCTGCGTTTCGGTATTGACGCGTTCGCTGCGCTACAGGTTAATTTCGCGCTCAGCGGGGGTATGTGTCTGGTTTATCTGCTGTCGCGCCGCTTTATCCCGCGCTACGCAATTGTGCTGACGCTGTTTGTCGGACTGGCCATTGCCGCCGCACAGGGAAATATTCACGCCAGCGGCGGTCAGAGCCTGGTGATGCCGGAATTTATTACCCCGCACTTTACGCTCTCCACCCTGCTGGGCATCGGTATACCGTTCTTTGTCGTCACCATGGCTTCGCAGAATGCGCCCGGTATCGCCACGCTGAAGGCCGCGGGCTATCGGGTTCCGGTATCGCCACTGATTGCCTGGACAGGGGTAACGGCCCTGCTGCTGGCACCGTTTGGGGGTTTCAGCGTGTGTATTGCCGCCATCACCGCCGCAATCTGCATGGGGCCGGAAGTCCACAGCGATCCGCAGCGTCGCTATATGGCCGCCGCCGCCGCCGGAGGCTTCTATCTTCTGGCCGGGATCTTTGGCGGTGCCATCGGTGGCCTGTTTAACGCCCTGCCCGTTGCCCTGATCCATACGATTGCGGGCCTGGCGCTGCTGGGCACTATCGGCGGCAGCCTGCATCGGGCGCTGAGCGAAGAAAAACAGCGCGATGCGGCAGCGATCGCCTTCCTGATCACCGCCTCCGGCGTCACGCTGCTGGGGATCGGGTCGGCATTCTGGGGATTATGTGGAGGGGTGGCGGCTCATCTGATTTTTTCACTGCCGAAACGGACAGCGGGCTGACGCCCGCTCTCCCGCTAACGTTTCAACGCATCCAGCAGTTCGTTGGCCCAGGCGGGAACCACTTCGCTGGCAAGCCCGTACTGCTTTTCATCAAATTCGCTACCCACCTGGCTTGGCTCCAGGTTCAGTTCAGTGGTATGCGCACCGTGCAATCGGGCTTCATGAACGAATCCCGCCGCCGGATAAACGTGGCCGGATGTACCGATGGCAATAAAGTAGTCCGCCTCCGCCAGCGCATGATAGATCTCGTCCATTTGCAGCGGCATTTCCCCAAACCATACAACGTGCGGGCGTAACATCGCCGGGAACTGACAGCAGTGGCAGCGATCTTCCGGTTTAACATCGCCCGCCCAGTTCAGGATCTGCCCGCTGCCGGTGCAGCGTACCTTCAGCAGTTCACCGTGCATATGGATCACGTTACGGTTGCCGGCCCGTTCATGCAGGTTATCAATATTCTGGGTAAT
>Ga0302347_1002996_pt1 | contig 15832 bp, 16 predicted proteins | sample PhyWR1_FD_202178 | JGI IMG/M metagenome (GOLD analysis project Ga0302347, IMG submission 202178) | Leaf surface microbial communities from wheat plants in UC Gill Tract Community Farm, Albany, California, United States - DLSL W.R1 (v2)... | ecosystem: Host-associated > Plants > Phyllosphere >...
CGTCGGTGATCGAGGTGGGTTCGTCGCAGACCACCAGCAATACTTCCTGCGCGGCGCGCACAAAGCTGACCACGGATTCGCCAATCCCGGCGGCGGTGTCGATCACCAGCACGTCGAGGTTGTCGCCGATATCGCTGAACGCCTGAATCAGGCCGGCATGCTGCGCCGGGCTCAGGTGCACCATGCTCTGGGTGCCGGAAGCGGCCGGTACGATGCGGATCCCGCCAGGGCCCTGCAGCAGCACGTCGCGCAGCTCACAGCGCCCCTCGATCACATCGGCCAGGGTGTGTTTAGGCGTCAGCCCCAGCAGAACGTCGACGTTCGCCAGCCCCAGGTCAGCGTCCAGCAGCATGACGCGCCGGCCGAGCTCCGCTAGAGCCAGGGACAAGTTCACTGACACGTTAGTCTTGCCGACGCCACCCTTGCCGCCGGTCACCGCGATCACCTGTACGGGATGCATGCTGCCCATTTTATTTCTTTACCTTGTCTTGCTTAGACGCAGGCTACATGGCTTGGCCGCGTGAATCGCTTGCAGACCATCAATGTAGGTACATTGCATTGTGTTCATGTTGCTCAGCCCACCCGTTTTGCCGGGCTGTGGTAAAGATCAGCGAACATATCGGCCATCGCTTCCTCGCTCGGCTCGTCTTGCATTTGCACGCTGACTGCACGGCTGACCAACTGATGACGGCGCGGCAGATGCAGATCATCCGGGATCCGCGGCCCGTCGGTCAGGTAGGCGACCGGTAACGCATGACCGATAGCCAGGCTCAACACTTCGCCCAGGCTGGCGGTTTCGTCCAGTTTAGTCAGGATGCAACCGGCCAGCCCGCAGCGCTTGTAGCTGTGGTAGGCAGCGGTAAGAACCTGTTTCTGGCTGGTGGTTGCAAGCACCAGGTAATTCTTTGACTTGATGCCACGCCCGGCCAGGCTTTCCAACTGCATGCGCAGCGCCGGATCGCTGGCTTGCAGGCCGGCGGTGTCGATCAACACCACCCGTTTGCGCAGCAGCGGGTCGAGGGCGTTGGCCAGGGACTGGCCCGGGTCGACGTGGGTCACCGGCACATTCAGGATGCGCCCCAGGGTCTTGAGTTGTTCCTGGGCACCGATACGGTAGCTGTCCATGCTCACCAGCGCGATGTTATGCGCGCCGTACTTGAGCACATAGCGCGCCGCCAGTTTGGCCAGGGTGGTGGTCTTGCCCATGCCGGCCGGGCCGACCATAGCGATCACACCGCCCTCTTCCAGGGGTTCGATTTCCGGGGTGACGATCATGCGTGCCAAGTGGGCCAGCAGCATGCGCCAGGCTTGGCGCGGCTCATCGATTTCAGTGGTCAGGGCCAGCAGGTCGCGGGACAACGGACCGGACAGGCCGATGCGTTGCAGGCGACGCCACAGGTTGGCTTGCTGCGGCTTGCTGCCTTGCAGTTGGGTCCAGGCCAGGGAGCCCAGTTGCACTTCCAGCAGCTCGCGCAGGCCGTTGAGTTCAAAGCGCATCGAATCGAATACGCGCTGGTCGACGGCGGCGGCCGGTGCTGGCGCGGCGGGACGTGGCGGTTCGACGAAGGTCGGCTCCACCAGCGGCTCGGCGGCGGTCAGCGGCAGCCCGGCGAACAACTGGCGATTGGTGGTGGCATCGCTGTCGCCACGCATGCTCAGTTCAGCCTGGGCCGAGACGATGCGCGATGCAGTCTTGCGCAGTTCATCTTCGAGTTCCATGTTGGGAACGCGCGGCGCCAGCGCCGAGGGGGTGTAGTCCAGGGCAGCCGTCAGCTCGACACCGCCGGCAATGCGACGGTTACCGATAATCGCGGCATCGGCGCCCAGCTCATCACGGACCAGTTTCATGGCCTGACGCATATCGGCGGCGAAAAAACGCTTCACTTGCATAACCCACTACCCTTGTTGTCAGGAATTTCCTGGTAAGCCAAAACGTGCAAATTCGGTACTGCCAGGCGTCCAAACCGCGACAACATCGCTCGGACCGGGCCCGCCACCAGCAGAATCACCGGTTGGCCCTGCATTTCCTGACGCTGTGCTGCGTCGATCAACGAACGCTGCAGTTTTTCAGCCATGCTTGGCTCCAGCAGAACGCCCTCTTCCTGGCCTTGTCCTGCCTTCTGAATACTATTGAGCAATATTTGTTCCAACCTTGGTTCCAAGGTGATCACAGGCAGCTCGGAGTCAAGCCCTACAATGCTTTGCACGATGGCGCGCGACAATCCGACGCGCACTGCCGCCACCAGCGCGGCGGTATCTTGACTCTTGGCGGCGTTGTTGGCGATGGCTTCGGCAATGCTGCGGATGTCGCGCACCGGCACCTGTTCGGCCAGCAGCGCCTGCAACACTTTGAGCAATTGCGACAACGACAGCACGCCCGGCACCAGTTCTTCTGCGAGTTTTGGCGAGGCTTTGCCAAGCAACCCCATCAATTGCTGGACTTCCTCGTGGCCGATCAGCTCGTGGGAGTGCTTGTAGAGGATCTGGTTGAGGTGGGTGGCAACGACCGTGCTGGCGTCCACCACGGTGTAACCCAGGGACTGTGCCTGGCTGCGCTGGCTGATTTCGATCCACACCGCGTCCAGGCCGAAAGCCGGATCTTTGGCGGTAATGCCGTTGAGGCTGCCGAACACCTGCCCGGGGTTGATCGCCAGTTCGCGGTCGGGGTAGATCTCGGCTTCGGCCAGGATCACGCCCATCAGGGTCAGGCGGTAGGCGCTGGGGGCCAGGTCGAGGTTGTCGCGGATGTGCACGGTGGGCATCAAAAAGCCCAGGTCCTGGGACAGCTTCTTGCGCACGCCCTTGATCCGCGCGAGCAGTTGGCCGCCCTGGTTGCGGTCCACCAGAGGGATCAGGCGGTAGCCGACTTCCAGGCCGATCATGTCGATCGGGGTCACGTCATCCCAGCCAAGCTCCTTGGTTTCCTGGGCGCGGGCCGGGGATGGCAGCAGTTCCTGCTGACGGGCGATCTCTTGCTGGGCCTGCACCTTGACCATGTTCTGTTTTTTCCAGAACAGGTAGGCGGCACCGCCGGCCAGCGCGGCCATGGTCAGGAACGACACATGGGGCATGCCCGGCACGATGCCCATGATCGCCATGATGCCAGCCGCTACGGCCAACGCCTTGGGCGACGCGAACATCTGCCGGCTGATCTGCTTGCCCATGTCTTCGGAGCCCGAAGCACGGGTCACCATGATCGCGGCCGCTGTAGATAACAACAGTGATGGCAATTGCGCCACTAAACCGTCACCGATGGTCAGCAAGGCGTACACCTTGCCCGCATCGCCGAAGCTCATGCCGTGCTGGAACATGCCGACAGCGACGCCGCCGATAAGGTTGATGAACAGAATCAACAGGCCAGCGATGGCGTCACCGCGCACGAATTTGCTGGCACCGTCCATGGAGCCGTAGAACTCGGCTTCCTGGGCCACTTCCAGACGGCGGGCCTTGGCTTGGTTCTGGTCGATCAGGCCGGCGTTGAGGTCGGCGTCGATAGCCATCTGTTTGCCGGGCATGGCATCGAGGGTAAAACGTGCGCTCACCTCGGAGATACGCCCGGCACCCTTGGTCACGACCACGAAGTTGATGATCATCAAAATCGCGAACACCACGATACCGACCACGTAGTTGCCGCCGATCACCACTTCACCGAAGGCCTGGATCACCTTACCGGCAGCGGCGTGGCCGTCCTGACCGTGGAGCATCACCACGCGGGTGGACGCCACGTTCAGCGCCAGGCGCAACAGGGTCGCCACCAACAGGATGGTGGGGAATACCGCGAAATCCAGCGGCCGCAGCGCGTACACACACACCAGCAGCACCACCACGGACAGCGCGATGTTGAACGTGAAGAACACATCCAGCAGAAACGGTGGCATCGGCAACATCATCATTGCCAGCATCACCAGCAACAGCAACGGCACACCCAGATTGCCCCGCGACAGGTCAGTCAGGGTGCCACGGGCCGTACTGAGCATTTGAGAGCGATCCACCACCGGTATTCCTCGTTTCCTTGAAGCAAACTTTTGACGCCAGCTGGCGACTTGCAGGCGGTATTGCAAGAAGCCTTCCAACTTTACTTTTGTGCCTGGAGAACCTCACAAACACTCCGGGCCATCGGGTGTCAATCATTCCAAATGAGGGAGGGGGCTTGCCCCCGATTGCAGTCTGTCAGGCCCGGATCAGGTGCCTGATACACCACCATCGGGGGCAAGCCCCCTCCCACATTTGAGCTGTGTACATCCAGTGCTGCTAAGGAAATTTATGGCAAGGAGTGGGGATCGTCTCTAGGAGGCCCCGCTCTCTGGTCCCACACCGAAGAACTGAAGCTCAAAGCACGCGGACGTTCTCAGCCTGAGCACCTTTGGGCCCCTGGGTAACCTCGAACTCTACTTTTTGCCCCTCTTCAAGCGTTTTGAATCCGTCGCCCTTAATGGCGGAGTAGTGAACAAATAGATCCACCCCACCGTCCTGAGTGATAAACCCAAAGCCCTTCTCCGCGTTGAACCACTTAACTGTGCCCGTCGCCATTGCCGTTCTCCATACACTTCAATAAAACACTCAGATCAACTTGATCTCGCACGCGTAAACACCATCAGGGCGATGGATCTTCCGGAACACCACTCTCTGTCCTTGCGAAAGCAAGCGACCATCTGAGCTGAGCAAATCGACCGCCACCACCTCACCCCACCCCTCCGGCGCAATCAAACCCTTGCCGGTCTGTGGGTCATACGTTTGAACCTTGCCTGTAAACACCTGCATTAACCCACTCCCTGCATCTTGAGGCGCAGTCACTAAGGCTATGGAACCGCGAGAACGCGACACTGGCTACTGTCAAAGTTGACAGGTAGACGAGATCGCGCGACGAGTGGTAACGGGCGTGGAGGGTAGTAGACGTCAAGCCTGCTCAGTACAGGCGTGGCGATCAGGAGTCGCGGCGCAGGTCCGGCGGGATGGGCAGGTCTTTGAGCGGATCGGGCCGCTTGCCTTTGCCGGCGCGGTACTGGCGAATCTGATAGACATAGGCCAGCACCTGGGCCACGGCCAGGTACAACCCTGCAGGGATTTCCTGATCGAGGTCAGTGGAGTAAAAAATCGAGCGCGCCAATGCCGGCGACTCCAGCAGCAGGATGTCGTTGGCCACGGCGATTTCGCGGATTTTCAACGCGGTGAAATCGCTACCCTTGGCCAGCAGCATTGGCGCTCCACCCTTTTCCGGGTCGTATTTCAGGGCCACGGCGTAGTGGGTCGGGTTGGTGATAACCACGTCGGCATCCGGCACCGAGGCCATCATCTTGCGTTGGGACATCTCGCGCTGCAGCTGGCGGATGCGCTGTTTGACCTCGGGCCGACCTTCCTGATCCTTGTGCTCGTCACGCACTTCCTGCTTGGTCATCAGCAGCTTCTTGTGGCTTTCCCACAGCTGGATCGGCGCATCCACCGCCGCGATCAGGATTAGCCCAGCCGCCATCCATAGCGCACTCCAGCCCACCACCTGCACGCTGTGGATAATCGCCGACTCCAGGGGCTCATGGGCGATGCGCAGCAAGTCATCGATATCGGACGACAACACCGAAATGGCCACGAACAGAATCAGGATGAACTTGGCCAGGGCCTTGAGCAGCTCGACCAGCGCCTTGGCCGAAAACATGCGTTTGAGCCCCGCGGCCGGGTTCATGCGGCTGAACTTGGGCGCCATGCTGCTGGCGGCGAACAACCAACCGCCAAGGGACACGGGGCCGATCAGCGCAGCCAGCAGTAAGGTAATCAGGATCGGCTGCACGGCCAGGATCGCGATCTGGCCCGAATGCAGCAAATACTGGCCCATGGCGCCGGGGCTGAGCAGCACTTCGCGGGGCAAGCTGAAGTTGTGCTTCATCAACTCCATCAGATCCAGCGCCAGACCGCCGCCGTAGATCAACAGGGCCCCGGAACCGGCCATCATGGTCGCAACGGTATTGAGCTCTTTGGAACGGGCGATCTCGCCCTTCTCCCTGGAGTCCTTTTTGCGTTTCTCCGTGGGGTCTTCTGTTTTGTCCTGACCACTCTCGCTCTCGGCCATGGTTCAGCGCGCCCGTGCCAGATCACGTAAGAACTGCAAGGCGTCGGTCGCCAGCGGTTGATACTGATTGAGAATGTCGGCCAGGCCGACCCAGAAAATCCCCATGCCCAACACCAGGGTCAATGGGAAACCGATGGAGAAAATGTTCAGTTGCGGCGCCGCCCGGGTCATCACGCCAAACGCAATGTTGACCACCAGCAAGGCCGTGATTGCCGGCAACACCAGCAACAGCGCCGCCCCCATCACCCAGCCGAGGCGCCCGACAATTTCCCAGAAATGGTTAACCACCAGCCCCGAGCCCACCGGCAAGGTGGTGAAGCTCTCGGTCATCACCTCGAACGCCACCAAGTGGCCGTTCATGGCCAGGAACAACAAGGTCACCAGCATGGTCAGGAACTGCCCGATCACAGCGGCCGACACGCCGTTGGTGGGGTCGACCATGGAGGCGAAGCCCATGCCCATCTGCACCGAGATGATTTGCCCGGCAATCACGAAAGCCTGAAAGAACAATGTCAGGGAAAAGCCCATCAAGGCGCCGATCAGGATCTGTTCGGCGATCAGCAGCAGCGCACTCAGGTCCAGCGCATTCACCGGCGGCATCGGCGGCAGCCCAGGCACGATCACCACCGTGATCGCCACAGCGAAATACAAGCGCACCCGCCGTGGCACCAGGGTCGTGCCGAATACTGGCATGGCCATCAACATCGCCGTCACGCGAAACAGCGGCAGGATGAAAGACGCCACCCAGGTACTGATTTGGGTGTCGGTCAAGGCCAGCAAGGATTGCATCGGGTCAGCCGATCAACTGCGGAATACTGCCGTACAACTGCAGGATGTATTCCATGAAAGACTGCACCAGCCACGGCCCGGCGACGATCAGGGTAACCAGCATCACCAACAGGCGCGGCAGGAAGCTCAAGGTTTGTTCGTTGATCTGGGTCGCGGCCTGGAACATCGCCACCAGCAAGCCCACCAACAGGCTGGGCACCACCAGCACGGCGACCATCACGGTGGTCAGCCACAGCGCTTCACGGAACAGGTCGACGGCGACTTCTGGCGTCATAGCGCTATACCCCTCCGAAACTGCCAGCCAAGGTGCCAATAATCAGCGCCCAGCCATCCACCAGCACAAACAGCATGATCTTGAACGGCAACGAGATGATCAGCGGCGATAGCATCATCATACCCATGGCCATCAGCACGCTCGCCACCACTAGGTCGATGATCAGGAACGGAATAAAGATCATGAAGCCGATCTGGAACGCGGTCTTCAATTCGGAGGTGACAAATGCCGGCACCAGAATGGTCAACGGCGCCTGGTCGGGGCTGGCGATGTCGGTGCGCTTGGACAGGCGCATGAACAGCTCAAGGTCGCTGGAGCGGGTTTGCGACAGCATAAAATCCTTGATCGGGCCCTGGGCCTTGTCGATGGCATCCTGGGCGGTCATTTTTTCCGCCAGGTAGGGTTGCAGGGCTTGCGTGTTCACCTTGTCGAATACCGGCGCCATGATGAACAGCGTCAAGAACAGCGCCATGCCGGTGAGGATCTGGTTCGACGGGGTCTGCTGCAGGCCCAACGCCTGACGCAGGATCGAAAAGACGATGATGATCCGCGTGAAACTGGTCATCAGCATGACGAACGCTGGGATAAAGCTCAGCGCGGTCATGATCAGCAGGATCTGCAGGCTCACCGAATACTCTTGCGCGCCCGCCGCATTGGTCCCCAGCGTAATGGCCGGGATCGACAACGGGTCGGCAGCCAGCGCCAAGGGCGCGGCCAGCAACAGCATGAGCGTCAATAAAACGCGCATTACTTCTTATCCTTCTGATCCTTGCCCAGCAATTCCATCAGGCGCTGGGCGAATTCGGGCGTGGCGGACTGGGTCTGCTCCACATTCACCGGTGTCTTGAGTACGTGCAGCGGGGTGATGCGACCTGGCGTAATGCCCAGCAGAATCTGCTCCTCCCCCACTTGCACCAGCACCAGCCGATCACGCGGGCCGAGGGCGCGGGCACCGATCATTTCGATCACCTGGCCATTGCCAGGGCCTACGCGCTGCACCCGGCGCATCAGCCAGGCCAGTACGAAGATCAAGCCCACCACCAGCAGCAGGCCGAGCACCAGTTGGGTCAACTGCCCGCCGACACTGCCGACCACCGGCGCCGCAGCGGCCTGAGCCACCGGCTCCGCCGCCCACACGGGCAGCGCCAACGCGATCAACAGCCCCACCATCAGCCGCTTCATATCAGCGCAACTTCTTGATGCGTTCGCTTGGGCTGATCACGTCTGTCAGGCGGATGCCGAACTTTTCGTTGACCACCACCACCTCGCCATGGGCGATCAGCGTGCCGTTGACCAGCACGTCCAGCGGCTCACCGGCCAGGCGGTCCAGCTCGATCACCGAGCCCTGGTTGAGCTGCAGCAGGTTGCGGATGTTGATGTCGGTGCTGCCCACTTCCATGGAAATCGACACCGGAATATCCAGGATCACATCCAGGTTCGGACCGTCGAGGGACACCGGGTCGTTGTTCTTCGGCACGCTGCCGAATTCTTCCATCGGCAGGCGATTGCCGGCCGGCGCGGTGGCGGCGTCAGCGGCCAACAGCGCATCGATATCGTCCTGACCGACATCGCCGGTCTCTTCCAGGGCAGCCGCCCATTCGTCGGCCAAGGCCTGGTCTTCGGCGGAAGTGTTTTCGTGTTCGGTAGCCATTACATGTCCTCGGCGAAGCAAACATTCATAAATTAGGGATCAGCGACGGTTGATCGGCTCAACCACTTGCAATGCCAGGTTGCCCTTGTGGGAACCGAGCTTGACCTTGAACGACGGCACGCCATTGGCGCGCATGACCATTTGTTCCGGCAATTCCACCGGGATGATGTCCCCCGGCTGCATGTGCAGGATGTCGCGCAGGCGCAACTGACGGCGGGCCACGGTGGCGCTCAGCGGCACGTCGACGTCCAGCAAGTCTTCGCGCAGCGCCTTGACCCAACGCTCGTCCTGGTCATCCAAGTCGGACTGGAAGCCGGCGTCGAGCATCTCGCGCACCGGTTCGATCATCGAGTACGGCATGGTCACGTGCAGGTCGCCACCACCGCCGTCGAGTTCGATATGGAAGGTGGACACCACGATGGCTTCGCTGGGACCGACGATGTTGGCCATGGCCGGGTTCACTTCCGAGTTGATGTACTCGAAATTGACTTCCATGATCGCCTGCCAGGCTTCCTTCAAGTCGATGAACGCCTGCTCCAACACCATGCGCACCACCCGCAACTCGGTGGGGGTGAATTCACGGCCTTCGATCTTGGCGTGGCGGCCGTCGCCGCCGAAGAAATTGTCCACCAGCTTGAACACCAATTTGGCGTCGAGGATGAACAGCGCGGTGCCGCGCAAAGGCTTGATCTTGACCAGGTTGAGGCTGGTGGGCACGTACAGCGAGTGCACGTACTCGCCGAACTTCATCACCTGCACGCCGCCCACCGCCACGTCCGCCGAGCGGCGCAGCATGTTGAACATGCTGATACGGGTGTAACGGGCGAAACGTTCGTTGATCATTTCCAGGGTCGGCATGCGTCCACGGACGATGCGATCCTGGCTGGTCAGGTCATAACTTTTGACGCTGCCGGGCTCGGCAGCCATTTCGGTCTGTACCAGACCATCGTCGACGCCATGCAACAGCGCATCGATTTCATCCTGGGACAGCAGGTCCTGCACGGCCATGTCGTGATCCTACTGCAATACGAAGTTAGTGAAGAGCGCCTGTTCGACCACCGTTTTGCCCAGCTCTTTCTGGGCCACTTCCTGCACGCTGGCAGTGACCTTCTGGCGCAGCATTTCCTGGCCGACCGGCGTGGCCAGGGTGTCGAAACTCTGGCTGGAGAACAGCATCACCAGGTTGTTGCGGATCACCGGCATATGCACCTTGAGTGCATCCAGGTCCGACTGGTTGCGCGCCAGCAAGGTGATGCTCACCTGCAGGTAGCGCTGACGACCGTTCTGGTTGAAGTTGGCGACAAAGGCCGGAAGCATCGGCTCGAAGATTGCCGGTTGCTTGACGTTGGTGGCGGTTTCGGCGGCGGGTGCCGGCTTGCTTGCACTGCTGTGCATGATGTACCAGGTGCCACCCACCGAGGCGCCGATGGCCAGGAGCAGGCCCACGACTATCAACAGAATAAGCTTGAGCTTACCTTTGCCTGCGGGTGCTTTTGCTGCTGCGTCGTCGCTCTTCGCCATGCCAATAATCCGTCACTATTCGGGGATTCATAGATCTACGGGAAGGCAAGAGCAAGTGTTATGCCAGAGTTGTCTGGCTGAACACAGACAAGAGAACACCATAAAGTGTGGGAGTGGGCTTGACCTCGGATAGCGGCGTATCAGTCAACTTATCTATGAACTGACAGACCCTCATCGGGGGCAAGCCCCCTCCCACATTTTGATCTAGTTTCGTCAATTGCCACTCAAGCTGGAATGCGATTCGAGTGGGAGGGGGCTTGCCCCCGACAAGGGTCTGTCAGCTTATACATCGGCGGGCTGATACAGCGTTATCGAGGCAAGCCCCTCACATCAGGCGTAGTAATCGACGGCACTGGAGCCGATCACTGTCGACGTCACGGGCGCCACAGCTTCAGCCACATCTACGTGACCACCGCTGTCGCCGATGTCGCCACGCCCACCGCCACTGCTCACACTGCGGGTCTGCGCCTGCTGCTGTTGCTGCTCCTGGCCACGGGACTGGTCGGAGACGTTGACGTCCACCTGCCCCATGCCCTGTTGGGCAAACATCTCACGCAAACGCCCGGACTGGTTTTCCAACGCTTCGCGCACCACCGGGTGGGCGCTCATAAAGTTGACCTGGGCCTGCTGGTCTGCGGTCATGTTGACCTTGATATCCAGGCGTCCAAGTTCGGCCGGCTGCAACTGGATCTCCGCCGACTTGAGGTTGGCGCTGGAGAGGTACATGACGCGGTTGACGATCTCGTCGGTCCAGCCGCTCTGGTGCATGGCCAGCGGCGCATTCACGACGGGCGGCAAGGCATTGGCGGTTTTCGGCGTGGCAGCCTGGGTCAGGGCGGCGAGGCGGTTGGCGAAGTCATCGACCCGGGTATCGCTGCTAGCGCTCTTGAGATCCTTCAGCCCCTCGTCGATCAAGCCGCTGAAAGCCTTGTCGCCGCCTTGGTCAGTGCTGTCCTTGGTGGCTTGCTGGTCGACCATATTGGCCAGGCCGGCAGCGAAGTTCTGCGCGGCGGTGGGTTGGTCCTGGGTTGGTGCCGGGGCGGTTTTTGCCTGGGCCTGGCTGCTGGCGGACACATGACCGCCCTGCTCCATGGCCAGGCGCACGGCCGGCATTGCATCCAGAGGGTCGGCCTCGGGGTCGAAAGCGGGCTTGACCTCTTCACTGGCCGCCACCGGCGCAAGCGGCGCGGCAACCGGCGGCTGCGTCTTATCATCGGCAGTGTCAACGACCGGAGCCGGGGTTTCCACCGGCACAGGCACCGCGACCGGCACGACAGCGGCGATCAACGCGGGGTCAACCGCAGGCTGCTGCGCCAGGCTCGGGTCGGCTGCGGCGGCGTCGTCCTGAGCGGCATCATCATCGGCTTTGGCCGGTGGATTAGCGGCAGGCAAGGTATTGCCGCTATCGGCAACCGCCGGTGTCTTGGCGGCAGGCTGATCACCCCCGGCGGCAGGTTTGGCGCTGGCATCGGCGGACTTGTCGCGAGAGGGTTTGACGCTGTTGTCATCGCCCTTGAGGCTGGGCTTGGAACCCTGGCTGGCGAACACTTGAGCGAAGCCAGGGCCCTTGTCCCGTGGCTCCGCCGCCACCGCCGGCGGGTTGGCGGCGGGCGCTTGGGCCTTGGCTGCGGGGGCAGCCTGAAGAAGCGAATTCGTGGCGACTGGCATGATAAAGGTCTCCACTGCATAGGGATCGAGGGATGCAGTATCGAGAGCTACAGCAAGAGTCGGGCCAAGTATGGTTTCTGCCTTCGGACTGCGGGTTGACCGCTACACCTGAAAGCGCTGACGCTCCGACTCATACAGCGGCTTGACCACCGCAAACTCATGATCGATCTGATCCACCAGCGCCTCCAGATTCGCGGTCGGCTCGCCGGATTCCAGCTCCAGCCGCTCGCACAACTGCGCCAGACGCACAGCCCCCAGATTGCCGCTGCTGCCCTTGAAGCTGTGGGCGATCTTGCCTAATGCCTTGGCGTCATCCCGCGCCGTGCGCAGCGCTTCGATGCGTTTTTGCGAATCGTCGAGAAAGGTTTCGAGCAGCTTGGGGTACTCGCCTTCCATCACTTCCTGCAAACCCGACAACACGTCAGGGTCCAGATGAACATCGACCACTTGCTCGCTCCTTGATCAAGAATCGGCGGATTATGCCAGAGCCTCCCAGGAAAACTCCACGCAGACACAGCGCCCGCCATCGGACCAGCGTATGTCGCGGCTGAGCTGACGCACCAGGCCCAAGCCCCGACCGGACAGACGATCGATATCCATTGGCTGCGCCAGCACTTTTTCCACGTCAAACCCGGGGCCGCTGTCTTCGATCCGCAAGGTCATCGTCCCGCCCGCTCCATTGGGCACCACCTGCACCTGCACCCGCACGTAACCACTGTCCAGTTGCGCCAGACGCTCGTTGCGCTGGCGATAATATTCGGCAAAGCCCTGGGCATCGCGTTTGAGCAATGAGTCCAGGCCGAGTACGCCGTGCTCCAGCGCGTTGGAGTACAGCTCGGCCATCACGCTGTAGAGCGCGCCGCTCTGCGTCCGCAGGCCGTGGATCTCCAACAGCAGTTGCAACAGGTAGGGCAACGGGTTGTAGCGCTTGAGGGTTTCGGCGCGAAATTCGAAATTCACCGACCAATCCCGTGGGCACGACTGGCCGCTGTCGGCATACAACGGCCCGGTGGCGCGCGTCGCCAGACCCGACCGCAAGGTGATCTCCACCATGCTCACGTCATCACGGGCTTCACCGCGAAACGCGACCAGGGCCTGTTCGATGTCGTCGAACAGACGATCGGGCTCGCGGTTGGTGTCGAATACCTCCTGCAGACGCTCGACCCCGAACAATCGATCATTGGCGTCGGCGGTTTCCAACACCCCATCGGACAGCAGAAACACCCGATCGCCCAGGGCCACGGGCCAGACTTCAGTGCGGTCGTCGAACAGTTCCGCCGACAGTACCCCCAGCGGCAAATGCCGCGACGCCAATGGCGTGCGCTTGCCGGTGGTCACTTCAAGCACGTAACCCTCGGGCATGCCACCGTTCCACACCTCGACCACGCGTCGATCGGTACTCAGGCACAACAGGGTGGCGCAGCAGAACATGTCCACGGGCAGGATGCGTTTAAGCTTGGCGTTCATCTCGCGCAAGATCTGCGTCAGGCCGTAGCCTTTGGCGGTCATGCCGTAGAACACTTCCGCAAGGGGCATGGCCCCCACCGCTGCCGGCAAACCGTGACCGGTGAAATCGCCGAGCAGCACATGCATATCACCCGAAGGCGTGTAGGCCGCCAGCAGCAAGTCCCCGTTGAACAACGCATAGGGCGATTGCAGGTAGCGGATATTTGGCGCGGCATTGATACAGCCCGAATGCGCGACCTTGTCGAACACTGCCTTGGCCACCCGTTGCTCGTGCAGCAGGTAGTCATTGTGCTTGGCGATCAGGTCGCGCTGCTGCAAGACCGTGGCTTGCAGGCGGCGCAGGCGGTCCATGGCGTTGATCTTCGCGGCCAGGAGCAAGGGGTTGTAGGGCTTGGCCAGGAAGTCATCGCCGCCGGCGTCGAGGCACTCGGCCAGGTCGGCGCTGTCGGTCAGGGAGGTGAGGAAGATGATAGGCACCAGGGCTTCGCCGGACAGCTGCTTGATCCAGCGCGCGGCTTCGAAGCCGTCCATCACCGGCATCAGCGCATCCATCAACACCAATTGCGGACGCGCGCGCGTGAATACCTCGACCGCTTCGCGCCCATTGGCGGCGGTGAGCACTTGATGCCCCTGACGTCGCACAATGGTCGACAGCAAGAGCAAGTCAGTGGCGCTGTCATCGGCGATCAGGATCGTAAGCGCCTCATGGGCGGGGGCCAGGGCGCTCAATTGATGTCGAACAGCTTGTCGAAGTTGGAGATGGCGAGGATTTTGCGCACGTCAGAGTTGCTGTTGATGACCCTGACCTCAGATTCGTCGCCCCCCGCGTGGTCCCGCAGCAACAGCAGCATGCCCAGAGCGGAACTGTCCAAATAGGTAGTGTCTTTGAGGTCGACGATATAGGTATCCGGTGCCTTGTAGAACCGCTCGTAAGCGTCACGAAAGAGCTGGTGGCTGCTGAAATCGAAGCGGCCTTTGATAACGATGGTCAACTTCTTCCCGTCCGGGGATACAACTGACTCGACTGACATATGACTGCTTCCTTGTCGTAGGGGGCGTACACACAAGGTTTAGCAGTTGAACCGAGTACGGGCAACACAGCCCGTCATTTAGAACTGTTCCGGACGCGGCAGGCGTTGGGACAGTTCATCCAGCAACTTCTGCTCGCGCTTGTCTTCAATCGCCCGCGCTTCATCGATATAGCGCTGCACCAGTTTGCGCAGACCTTCGACGCGGGCGAATGCCTGCTGCCAGCTCTCACGGGCCTTATCGAGGTTGTTCTGGTGCCAGGCCAGGCTTTGACGCTGCTGGCCGACGGCGGTTTCCAACTGGTTGAGAAAGCCCTGATAGCCCATCAGCCATTGGCCCGATACGCCTTTGGCGCCGCGCTCGATCCACTGCTGCTGGTACTCGCCGCGAAAGCGCTCCAGGTCGCCCAGCTTGCTTTCGGCCAAGCGCACTTGGCCCTGGAAATACCCCAGGCGCTGCACCGCGGTTTTTTCGGCCTTTTCGGCCATGTCCACCACCGGGGCCAAACGTGACGCGCGACTGCTGGCCATGGCTTAGCCGCCTGGCGCCGGGGCGAAGATCGACTGCAAGTGCGCTTCGCTTTCGCCCATGCTGATCTTGTCGTTGAGGCCCTGGCGCAGGTACGTCACCAACTGCGGTTGCAGGGCGATGGCCAGGTCGGTATCGCGATCGCCGCCGGCCACATAAGCGCCGACGCTGATCAGGTCGCGACTCTGCTGATAACGCGACCACAGCTGCTTGAACTGCTGCGCACGGGTCATGTGCTCGGGCGTGACCACCGCCGGCATCACCCGGCTGATGGATGCTTCGATGTCGATGGCCGGGTAGTGCCCCTCCTCCGCCAGGCGCCGCGACAACACGATATGGCCGTCGAGTACGCCCCGGGCCGAGTCGGCGATGGGGTCCTGCTGGTCGTCGCCTTCGGACAGCACCGTGTAGAACGCGGTGATCGAGCCCCCGCCGGCCTCGGCGTTACCGGCGCGCTCCACCAGCTTAGGCAGCTTGGCGAACACCGACGGCGGGTAACCCTTGGTGGCCGGCGGCTCACCGATGGCCAGAGCAATTTCCCGCTGGGCCTGGGCGAAACGGGTGAGCGAGTCCATCAGCAACAGGACGTTCTTGCCCTTGTCGCGAAAGTATTCGGCGATGCGCGTGCAATACATCGCGGCGCGCAGTCGCATCAGCGGCGCATCGTCGGCAGGGGATGCAACCACCACCGAGCGTTTGAGACCTTCCTCGCCGAGGCTGTGCTCGATGAACTCCTTCACCTCCCGGCCCCGCTCGCCGATCAGCCCAACCACGATGATGTCGGCCTCGGTAAAGCGCGTCATCATGCCCAGCAACACCGACTTACCCACGCCGGTACCGGCGA
>Ga0302347_1002999_pt1 | contig 15810 bp, 13 predicted proteins | sample PhyWR1_FD_202178 | JGI IMG/M metagenome (GOLD analysis project Ga0302347, IMG submission 202178) | Leaf surface microbial communities from wheat plants in UC Gill Tract Community Farm, Albany, California, United States - DLSL W.R1 (v2)... | ecosystem: Host-associated > Plants > Phyllosphere >...
AGGCGCCGTAGGCACCCACGGCAAAACCGTGCTGGGCGTCAAGGAAGGTGATGTCGAGCAAGGGTGCTTCGCGGGCAAGGTCTTCGAACTGCTTGCTCCAGGTGGCGCCACCGTCGCTGCTGGCGAGAATTTGCGCGTCATGGCCGACCGCCCAACCGCGCTTGTCGTCGAAAAAGAACACGGCGGTGAGCAGTTGCCGGGTGGGTACCCGGGCCTGGGTCCAGGTGCTGCCCTGGTCATCGGAGAACAGGATGTGGCCGCGATCCCCCACCACCACCAGGCGTTTGCCGGCATGGGTGGCGCCGATCAGCAGGCTTTGGCTGGCCTTGGCCGATTCGGTGGAGTATTCGTCGGCTGCGGCGGCCTGGGCGCTGTCGGCCCATACCCCCAATGCCAGCGCCAGCGCTGCGCTGGCGGCCAATGGCCAGGCACCACGCCTGGTCTGCGTCATCACCCGCTGCTTCATGACCATCCCCTGTTGTGTTGTTCTTGTTGGGTCTGTGCTGTGAAAAGCCTGTGTTAGAGGCTTGGGGGGATCGTATCGGGGAAGGTTGCGCGATTACAACGCGCGGGACGTTATGTTTTGTTAACCGGAAAAAACCGGGGCCGCTGTGCGGCCCATCGCCGGCAAGCGCGGCTCCCACAGGAATACCACAACCTTCAAGCCTGTGATTATCTTGTGGGCTCCCACAGGACTATCACAACCTTCGGCGCTTGTGATTATCTTGTGGGAGCCGCGCTTGCCGGCGATGGGCTGCACAGCAGCCCCGGTTTCTAGCAGGCTTACGCCAGGCTCTTGCTCACCACTTCATAGACATCGCTGGACAGCTCGCCAGACGCGAGAATCCGCTCCAGCTCGCCTTTCATCAGGCCCTGACGCGCAGCGTCATACTTGCGCCAGCGGGTCAGCGGCGCCAGTTGACGCGAGGCAATCTGCGGGTTCAGCGCATTCAGCTCGATCACCAGGTCGGCCAGGAAGCGATACCCCGAGCCATCCGCCGCATGGAAGTTGACCAGGTTCTGCCCGGCAAACGCACCGACCAGCGCACGCACCTTGTTCGGGTTCTTCAGGGTGAACGCCGGGTGCTGCATCAGCGCCTTGACCCGCGCCAGCCCGCCCGGCAGCGTGCTGGCCGCCTGCACGCTGAACCACTGGTCCATCACCAGCGGGTTGTCCTTGAAGTGCTCGGCAAAGGCTTCCAGCGCCTTGGCCCGCTCGGCTTCGAACGGCGAGTTGACCAGCACCGCCAGCGCGGTAAGGCGCTCGGTCATGTTGTCGCAGTGCTCGAACTGCTCCAGGGTCGCCTCCAGCACCTGCGGCTTGCCGCTCTGCATCAGGTACGACAGCGCGATGTTCTGCAGGCTGCGGCGGGCGAAGTGCTCGGCCGAGGCCACGTAGGCAATGCCGCGCGACACCTCACGGTGGGCCTGGTAGCGCGCCCACAGGGCGTCGAACAACTGTGCGGCGATCTGCTTGCGGGCGAACTCGCGGGCATTGTGGATGGCATCCACGTCGGCCACCTGGCTGATTTCGGTCAGGTAGGCCTCACCCGGCAGCGAGAGCATTTCCGCGACCATGGCCGGGTCCAGCGATTCATTGCCCAGGACAGTGCCCAAGGCCTTGATCAGCCGCTGGTCGAGCTGCAGCGCTTCACCGCGCTGGTGCTGGCCGATCAGTTCCTGCAACACCTGCACCGACAGCTGTTGGCCCGCTTCCCAGCGGTTGAAACCGTCGCTGTCATGCTGCATCAGGAACATCAGCTGATCGCGGTCGTAAGGGAAGCTGAGCTTGACCGGGGCGCTGAAGCCGCGCAGCAGCGACGGCAGCGGCTTGGCCTTGAGGCCCTGGAAGGTGAAGGTCTGCTCGGCCTCGGTCACCGACAGCACGCGGCTGCTACCCTGGGCAGCGGTTTCGCCAGCCAGTTGCAGCGGCAGGTCATTGCCTGCGGCATCCAGCAGACCCAGTTCCACGGGAATCACGAACGGCAGCTTCTGCGCCTTGTCCGGAGTCTGCGGGCAGCTCTGGCGGAAGGTCAGGCTGTAGGTCTGCGCGGCGGCATCATAGGCTTCACTGACGTCCAGGCGGGGGGTGCCAGCCTGGCTGTACCAGCGCTTGAACTGGGTGAAGTCGACGCCATTGGCGTCTTCCATGGCCTTGATGAAGTCGTCGGTGGTCACCGCCTGGCCATCGTGGCGCTCAAAATACAGGTCGCTGCCCTTGCGGAAGCCATCGGCACCCAGCAGGGTACGTACCATGCGCACCACTTCGGCGCCCTTCTCGTACACGGTCAGGGTGTAGAAGTTGGAGATCTCGATGAAGCTGTCCGGGCGCACCGGGTGGGCCATGGGGCCGGCGTCTTCGGCAAACTGATGGGTGCGCAGGTAGGCCACGTCCTCGATCCGCTTGACCGTGCGCGAGTTCATGTCGGCGCTGAACTCGGCATCGCGGAACACCGTGAAGCCTTCCTTCAGCGACAGCTGGAACCAGTCGCGGCAAGTAACGCGGTTACCCGACCAGTTGTGGAAGTACTCGTGCGCGACCACACCTTCGACGCGCTGGTGCGCGGCATCGGTAGCGGTTTCGGCGCGGGCCAGCACACAGCTGGAGTTGAAGATGTTCAGGCCCTTGTTTTCCATGGCGCCCATGTTGAAGTCATTGACCGCGACGATCATGAAGATGTCCAGGTCGTACTCACGGCCATAGACTTCTTCGTCCCAGCGCATGGACTTCTTGAGGCTGACCATGGCGTGGTCGCACTTGTCGAGGTTCTCGGGCTCGACGTAGATGCGCAGCATCACATCACGGCCTGACTGACGCGTGAAGTTGTCCTCGACGCACCACAGGTCACCGGCCACCAGCGCGAACAGGTAGGCTGGCTTCTTGAACGGGTCTTCCCAGGTTGCCCAGTGGCGGCCATCCTCGGCCGGCCCGCTGCCCGTCGGGTTGCCGTTCGACAGCAGGACCGGGTAGCGATGCTGCTCGGCGATCACCGTGGTGGTGAAGGTGCTCATCACGTCCGGGCGGTCGAGGTAGTAGGTGATCTTGCGGAAGCCCTCGGCCTCACACTGGGTGCAGAACATCTTGCCGGACTTGTACAGGCCTTCCAGCGCGGTATTGCTTTCAGGGTGGATCTTCACACTGGTGTCGAGGGTGAAGTTCGCGGCCTTGGGGTGCAGGGTCAGGCTGTCGGCTTCGAGCCGGTAGTCGCCCGGCTGCAGTTCCTGGTCATCCAGGGCCGCGCGCTGCAGCTCCAGCTGCTGGCCATCCAGCACCAGTGGCGGCAGGCCGGCCCCGCGCTCGGGGTTGCGGCGCATGACCAGTTGCGCATGGACCAGGGTGTGGTCCTCGAACAGTTCGAAGGTCAGGTGCGTCTCGTCGATCAGGTACTCGGGCGCCTGGTAGTCCTTGAGGTAGATCACTTGCGGTTGTTCGGTACGCATGTGCAGGTCCTTTTTACTGGAGCACGGCCAACTGGTAGGCCGTGTACTTGCGAATATTGATCACACCGGTATCGAAGATCAGGTACTGGCCCTTGATACCCATCAGCGTACCTTCAACCACTGGGTTCTTGTCCAGGTTGTGGCTGACGATCTTGGTCGGGTAGGCCTCGACCGGGTAGCGCATCTGCACCACTTCGGCGTCGGCCAGCGGCTGGATGGCCTGCAGCCCGAAGCGTCCCTGCAGCTCGCGCAGGCCGTCGGCGCAGGCATCGAAGATCTGGTCGCGGATGGCCGGCAGGTCCAGCACCTCGGCGTCGCTCTTGAGCAGCGTGCGCCAATTGGTGCGGTCTGGCACCTGGCTGCGCAGGATATCCTCGACCAGCCCGGATTGCTGGCGGGTGGCCACGCGCATGATCGGCAGGGCCTGGCTGGCACCCTGGTCGAGCCAGCGGGTGGGCAGCTGGGTGGCGCGGGTGATGCCGACCTTGATGCCCGACGAGTTGGCCAGGTAGACCACGTGATCGGTCATGCAGAACTGTTCGCCCCACGACGGTTCGCGGCAGGTGCCGGCGTCATAGTGGCATTTTTCCGGGGCCATGATGCACACATCGCACTGGGCCAGCTTGGTCATGCACGGGTAGCAGTATCCCTGGCTGAAGCTGGTCTTGGTGCGCTTGCCGCAATGGCTGCAGTGAATGGCGCCGAGGTATTCCAGGCGCAGGCGCTGGCCAATCAGCGGGTTGACCGGCACCTGCGTGTCATCCAGGCGAAAGCTGTACTGCACCACCGGTGCCTGCAGGCTTACCGTCATCTTGCTCAAAGAGCCACGAGCGAGTTCGATCAATGTACCGAGTCCGACTTGAACAGAATATTGGCGATCGGCGCCGACTTGGAGGCGCATTCCTGCGGGCCCATGTAGCCGGTGCGCTGGTCTTCGGGCAGGTTTTTCATCTCCCAGGCAATAACGGCCTGCAGCGACAGTTCTTTCTGCTCGGCGGTGAGCTTGCGGCCATCCGACCATTTACCGATTTCCACGGCCAGTTTCAGGCTCTCGTAGATATCCGGGGTGATGTTTTCGATCATTTGCGCGAAAGTGGACATAGTGTCTCCTGATTCAAGCCGACAGTTTACGCCGGGCCAGCGCCCCGCCCAAGAGCCCGGTCAGGCATCCGATGAGCAACCCGCCGACATGCGCGGCGTTGGCGATCTGGCCCAGGCCCAGGGTGCCGACCACGCCGGTCAGGCACACCACGAGCCAGATCAGCATCATCACCAGCACACCCTTGGGCAGGTTGAAGTAACGGTTGGGGGCAAGCCACTGGTATAGCCAGATGTGCCCGAGCAGGCCGTACAGCACGCCGGACAGGCCACCGAACAGGCTCGGCCCGCTGGTGTAGTGCTGGGCCAGGTTGGACACCAGGCTGAACAGCAGAGTCAGGCCCAGCAGCATCCACGGGCCCTGGCGCAGTTCGATGCGTTTGCCCAGTTCCCAGTACCACAGGCTGTTCATGGCCAGGTGCAGCACGCCGAAGTGCAGCAGCATGGGCGACACCAGGCGCCACCACTGGCCTTGATCCAGGCTTTGTGCCAGCGAGGTGAAGTACAGGTAGTCGCCCTGCACGCGGAAGTCGAGGAAGGTGAACCAGCTGATGGTGGTGAAGTTGTCGCCCAGGCTGGTCAGGCCGGCGACGATGAAGCACAGCAGCAGGGTCAGGGTGGTGATTTTGCAGGCTTTGGCCTGGGCTGCCAGGGAAGGTTGCGTGGGGCCATTAGCGGGTAAACCCGCTCCTGCGGGGTCATCGGTTGCCGGGATATCGGCGTTACCCTCCGGGAAGCGCTGGTAGAGTTCGCGGACGTCTTCGGCCAGGGTATCGGGGGCCCAGAGCACCTGGACCTCGCCCTCTTCACTGACCCGGTGCGGCACCTGCAGGCGCTGCAGCAGGTGGACGAAGCCGCTGAGGTCGACCGACAGCGGCAGGCGCATCACTTCGATAATGTTCATTGGTTGGCCTGTGGGCGGTCGACGTCGACCCAGACGAACTTGTGCGGGTCGATGCGGGTTTCATCATCCAGCCGGTACGCAACCATTTTGCCGTAGAGCACGGCACTGTAGTCCAGGCAGGCCAGGTTGGGGCGGATGGGCGCGGGATGGCCGCTGCGCCAGTAGTGGCCGACAAACAGCAACGGCTCGTCTTCGCCATAGCGCAGCAGGGCGTTCTTCTGGCTGTGGCTGAGCGGTGCACTGGCCACCGCTTCGGGCAGGGCATCGGGCTGGAACACGATGTCGCCGTAGGTTTGCGGGTCTTCTTCCCAGAACTTGGTGCGGAAAAAGGCGCGGGTCAGGCCATCGCCGCCGGTCAGGGTCAGGCCGTCGGGCAGGCGCATGTCGGTGCCGCGCAGCAGGCGGTTGCACACGGTGGCGGCGAAGCTGTTGCTTACCGCCGAGGCCTGGATGAAATGCTGGTCGATACGCCCATCGGGGTATTGCTGGCGCAGCGGCTCGATCAGCCGTGGGTCCCAGCAGGCATGCACCAGGCGGAAGCGCCCGGCGTCGATGAACAGCGGCAGCTGGTAGAACCAGTTGACGAAGTCGTGCCAGTCGCCCGGGTGTTGGGCGAACTGGGTGAGGGTTTCGTCTATCAGCCGGGCATGGCGTGGCGTATGTTCACGCACGTATTCCTTGCCGCTGCCGGGCAGCGCCGGGGTCACCCAGCCGAGGGCGTTGTATTCGTGGTTGCCCATGATGCAGAACGCCTGCCCCGCCTCGACCATGTCGTGGACGATGTGCAGCGCCTCGCGGATGCGTGGGCCGCGGTCGACGATGTCGCCAAGGAACAGCGCCTGGCGCCTCGGGTGGCGCCATACGCCGGCTACACGCTTGTATCCGAGGGCGTCGAGCAGGCGTTCGAGGGTGAGTGCACAGCCGTGCACGTCACCGATGATGTCGAAACTTCGCGCCGGATCGAGCATCAGTCGTCCCTGCTCCCCAGGCGGCTGCCCCAACCGAGCTTGGTGCGGCAGACCTCGTAGTAATTGTGGTCCAGCGGGTGGATCAGCCGCAGTTTCTGCGGTTTCTTGCTGACCGTGATGGTGTCGCCGGGAGCGCAGGTGAAGTGGTTCTGGCCGTCACAGGACACCTGCGGGTAGATCTGCAGGTCCTTGGACACCACGATCTTGAGCTCGCTGTTGCCGTCGACCACGATCGGCCGGCCCGACAAGGTGTGCGGGTACATCGGCACGATGACGATGGCATCGAGCTTGGGGTGCATGATCGGGCCGCCAGCCGACAGCGCATAGGCGGTCGAGCCAGTGGGGGTGGCGACGATCAGGCCGTCGGCCTTCTGGCTGCAGACGAACTGGCCGTCGATATAGATCTCGAACTCGATCATGCGTGTGGACTTGCCCGGGTGCAGCACCACATCGTTCAGCGCATCGCCCTGGCCGATGGCTTCGTGATGGCGACGCACCTCGGCCTGCAGCAGGAAGCGGTTTTCCACCAGGTAGTGGCCGTCGAGCACTTCGGCGACCTTTTCTTCCAGTTCGTCGGGGCGGATGTCGGTAAGGAAGCCCAGGTTGCCACGGTTGATACCCAGCACCGGAATGTTGTGCCGGGCCAGGGCGCGCGCGGCGCCCAGCAGGCTGCCGTCGCCGCCGACGACGATGACCAGGTCGCAGACTTCACCCAGCAGCTTGCGGGTGGAGGTTTGCAGGCCGTGACCGGGCAGCACTTCGGCGATGGTGTCCTCGAGGATCACGTGCAAGTGGCGGTCGAGGAGGAATTTTTTCAGTCGGCGAATGGTGTCGAGCACCTGCGAGCTGCCAAGGCGACCGATGATACCGATATTGCGAAATTGCTCCATGGGGCTCCTGCGAGGCTCTGCGGCGGGTGACGATGCGCCGATTATGGGCGAAACCACCGGGCAGCGGCAAACCGGCTATGCTCGCAGCATGACGCCATTCGCCCAGCTCGACGACCTGCCCCGGCAACTGCAGCGCCCCGCCGTGCGCGACCTGGCCTGGGCGCTGCTGTCGCCGCCCTTGCTCAGTGCCCCGCCCTGCCCCCAGCGCCACCCATTGGCAGGCAGCCTTTGGGCGGATCAACCGCGCCAGCTTGAAGACTGGCTGCGAGCGCTGGATGCCGACGATCGCCCTTTGCAGGACTGGCTGGCGAAATTGGGTAGCGGGCGCCTGGGGCACTATTACGAACGGCTGTGGCAGTTTGCCCTGGGCCAGGCGCCGGGCATCGAACTGCTGGCGGCCAACCTGGCGATCCGCGACGGCGGGCACACCCTGGGTGAGCTGGACGTGGTGCTGCGCGACCGCGACGGGGTGCACCATCTGGAACTGGCCATCAAGCTGTATCTGGGGCCGGAAGGCTCCGGACACGACCCCTGCACCTGGCTGGGGCCGGGCTGCCATGACCGGCTGGGGATCAAGCTTGGGCACCTGGCGAAGCACCAGTTGCCGATGTCGGCGGGGGCACACAGCCGCGTTCTGCTGGCCCGGCTTGGGGTTGGCCAGGTGCAGGCACATGCATGGCTGGGCGGCTACCTGTTTTATCCATGGGCCGGACATGCCGAGCCGCCGGCGGGTGCCAACCCGCAGCATCTGCGCGGGCGTTGGCTGCGGCGGCGGGACTGGGTCATGGCTGAGGGTGAGCGCTGGCAGCCACTGCAAAGGCATGCCTGGCTGGCGCCGGCGCGGGTAGAAGCGGGTGAGTGCTGGCAGGCAGAACAGTTTGCGGCCTGGCTGCATGTGTTGGCACGGCAGGCGCCGGCGCAGTTGCTGGTGCGGCTGAAGCCGGATCCCGACGGTACCTGGCAGGAGGCAGAGCGGGTGTTTCTGGTGGCTGACAGCTGGCCATTTTTGCCCGAGGCATGATGTTGCCTGTACCGGCCCTATCGCCGGCAAGCCAGCTCCCACAGGTACTGCGCAGGCCTCGGGCTCAACGCCGTACCTGTGGGAGCTGGCTTGCCGGCGATGGGGCCAGCACAGACAACACAGTTTTCACAGACCCAGCGCAATGATCTGTTCCCGGTAACCCTTAAAGTGGTACCTGAGCGCCAACAAGAGCGCCATCCCGACCTGATGACGAGGAACGACCATGGTTTCATCCACCCCCGCGACCCATTACGCGCGCCTGTCGATTGCCCTGCACTGGCTGATGCTGGTGCTGCTGGCAGCCGTCTACGCCTGCATCGAACTGCGCGGCCTGTTCCCCAAGGACAGCGCTGAACGCAACCTGATGAAAGACCTGCATTTCATGCTCGGGCTCAGCGTGTTCGTGCTGGTCTGGCTACGCCTGGCCGTGCGCCTCAGCCGCCCGACCCCGCCGATCCTGCCCAAGCCACCGGCCTGGCAGACCGGCCTGGCGCACCTGATGCATCTGGCGCTGTACCTGATGATGATCGGCTTGCCGCTGGCCGGCTGGCTGATCCTCAGCGCCGCCGACAAGCCGGTGCCGTTCTACGGCCTGGAGCTGCCGCACCTGATCGGCGCGGACCCGGACCAGGCCAAGTTCATCAAAGGCTGGCATGAACGTATCGGCAGTTGGGGCTACTGGCTGATCGGCCTGCATGCACTGGCAGGGCTGTATCACCACTATGTGCAGCGCGACAACACGCTGCTGCGCATGCTGCCTTACAAGTAGCCGCGCCGACCCTGCAGGCCACCGGTATGCACGAAGATCAGGCGAGTGCCGGGCGCGAACAGCCCGGCCTCGACCTGTTCGCGCAGCGCCATCAGCGCCTTGCCAGTGTAAAGTGCTTCGAGAGGTACGCCGGTGTGCTGCTCGCAGTGGGCGACGAAGGCTAGCAGCTCATCGTCGAACGTGCCGAAGCCACCCCGGCAAGCATCGTGCAGCTGGTAGCCTTGTCCGCCTGCCAGTGCCGCCACCGTTTCCGCCACGCCATGATCCCTGGGTACGGCCAATGCGCCATGCACGGTGTGCGCACCCGCCTCGGCCATTACCAGCCCGGCCAAGGTGGTACCTGTACCGGCAGCCAGCCACCAGCTGTCATAGTCCGACCAGCCCAATGTCGCGATTTGTGAGCGCGCCTGCTGCAGGATCAGTGCACAGCCTTGGGCACCGGCCAGCCCGCCGCCGCCTTCGGGGATGCAATGCCAACCGGGGTAGTGTGCCTGCCAGGGCTCCCAGAACCCTGGTTCGTTGCGTGCGCGATAGCCGCCATAGCCAAGCCAGTGCAGCTCCATGCCCAGCGCCTGCAGGTCGCGCACCGTGGGCGTGTCCTGGGCGTGGCCGCGCAGCAGGCCGGCGGTGGCAAAGCCGAAGCGCTTGCCGGCGGCGGCAAGCGCGTGCAGGTGGTTGGAATGGTTGCCGCCGAGGCTGATCAAGCCCGGGGCTTTGCTGTTGCCAGCTTGCAGCAGATGATGGCGAAGCTTGAACCACTTGTTGCCGCTGATCAGCGGGTCGATCAGGTCCAGGCGGAGGATCGCGGCTTCAACCCCGCCGTGTTGCAGCCAATGCAGGCTCAGGGGTTGCAGGGGGGCTGGGGGAAGCTCGAGTGCATGCATGCATCGCAGTTTACAGGGAAATCGGGTCGCTTTGCGCCCATCGCCGACAGGCCAGTTCCCACAGGCCTGAAAAGCTACGCGGTACCTGTGGGAGCTGGCTTGCCGGCGATGGGCCGCATAGCGGCCCCGGCATCCTCAAAGCTCAGCCGCCAGTCTCGACCCTTGATTGATCGCCCGCTTGGCATCCAGTTCGGCCGCCACATCAGCCCCGCCTATCAAGTGCACCGACTGCCCCTGCGCCACCAGCCCTTCCTGCAGTTCGCGCAAGGGATCCTGCCCGGCGCAGATCACCACGTTGTCCACCGGCAGCACCTGCGGCTCGCCGTCCGCCACGCGAATATGCAAGCCGGCGTCGTCAATACCCAGGTATTCGACACTGCTCAGCATCTGCACCCGCTTGTTCTTCAGCCCGGTCCGGTGAATCCAGCCGGTGGTCTTGCCCAGGCCATCACCCACCTTGGATTTCTTGCGCTGCAGCAGGAATACCTGACGCGCCGGCGCATGCGGCTCGGCCTTGATCCCGGCCACACCACCGCGCGCTTCAAGATGGCGATCGATGCCCCACTCCTTCCAGAACGCATCACGGTCCTGGCTGGTGGCCACGCCCTGGTGTACCAGGTACTCGGAAACGTCAAAACCGATGCCGCCCGCACCAATCACCGCAACCGCCTTGCCCACCGGCTTGCGCTCGAGAAGCACATCCAGGTAGCTCAGCACCTTGGCATGCTCGACCCCGGGAATGGCCGGGGTGCGTGGGGCGATACCGGTGGCCAGGATGATCTCGTCAAAGCCACCGTCTACCAGCGCCTGGACGTCGACACGGGTATTCAGGCGCAGGTTCACGCCCGTGCTGGCCACCTTGTTGCGGAAGTAACGCAGCGTTTCATTGAATTCCTCCTTGCCCGGCACGCGCTTGGCCACGTTGAACTGCCCGCCGATTTCGCTGGCGGCGTCAAACAGGGTCACCGTGTGGCCACGCTCGGCCGCCACCGTGGCCGCAGCCAGGCCGGCCGGGCCTGCGCCGACCACGGCAATACGCTTCACCTGCCGCACAGGCAGGTAGTTGAGTTCGGTTTCATGGCAGGCACGCGGGTTGACCAGGCAGCTGGTCAGCTTGCCGCCGAAGGTGTGATCCAGACAGGCCTGGTTGCAGCCGATGCAGGTGTTGATGTCATCAGCCCGGCCGGCGGCCGCCTTGTTGACGAAATCCGGGTCGGCCAGGAACGGCCGAGCCATCGAAACCATGTCCGCATCACCCTCGGCCAGCACCGCCTCGGCCACCTCGGGGGTGTTGATGCGGTTGGTGGTGATCAACGGAATGCTTACCACGCCGCGCAGCTTGGCGGTAACTTTGCTGAACGCCGCGCGCGGCACCTTGGTGGCGATGGTCGGGATACGCGCTTCGTGCCAGCCGATGCCGGTGTTGATCAGGGTCGCGCCAGCCTGCTCGATGGCCTTGGCCAGCAGCTCGATCTCGTCCCAGGTGCTGCCCCCCTCCACCAGGTCGAGCATCGACAGGCGGAAGATAATGATGAAATTCGGCCCCACCGCGCCACGCACCCGGCTGACGATCTCGACCGCCAGGCGCATGCGGTTCGCATAACTGCCGCCCCAGCGATCGGTACGGTGATTGGTATGGGCAGCGAGGAACTGGTTGATGAAGTAGCCTTCCGAACCCATGATCTCGACGCCGTCATACCCCGCGCGCTGGGCCAGCACCGCGCAATTGACGAAGTCGGCGATCTGCTTCTCGATGCCCGCTTCGTCCAGTTCCTTGGGCTTGAACGGGTTGATCGGTGCCTGGAGCGCACTGGGCGCCACTTGGCGCGGGCTGTAGGCATACCGCCCGGCATGCAGGATCTGCAGGCAGATCTTGCCATCGGCAGCATGTACCGCCTCGGTGACAATGCGGTGCTTGTCGGCCTCTTCTTCGGTGCTGAGCTTGGCCGCACCGGAGTACACCCCACCCTCATCGTTGGGCGCGATACCACCGGTCACCATCAGGCCGACGCCACCACGGGCGCGCTCGGCAAAATACGCCGCCATGCGCTCGAAACCACCGGGGCGTTCTTCCAGGCCGGTATGCATCGAGCCCATGAGCGTACGGTTACGCAAGGTGGTGAAGCCCAGGTCCAGCGGTGCGAGCAGGTGCGGGTAGCGGTCGGCGGCCATGGAAAGGTCCCCAGGTGGCGTGATCACGGAATGCGGGTGCCTCACCGGGCCCCGTCGATTGTCTGTCAGCGACATTAAACAGCCGTTTGAATCTGCTCAATGATCTTAACTCACAAGTTCATGACCCTATCGAACAGCTGGTCGCGCAATTGTGCCGGTGGGGTATCCTTGGTGGCGTCGATAGCAGGTTATGAACAAATGACCTTCCGCTGGCAGACGGTTTGCTCGTACCCTTGTCACGGTTTCAACTGAAATAGACACGGTTCAATGCGAAAACTCCTGGCAAGCGCCTTGGCGCTGGTGATGATCGCCGCCCTTTGCGGCTACGGCTTCTGGACCCAGCAGCGCCCGGAAGGCCACTACCTGTCCGACCTGCGCATCGAGCTGGCACTCAACCATGGGGTGCCAGGTGAGCGCGGCAACCTGCTGGGCGTCGAGCCACTGCTCTACCCCAGTGATTACCAGAACCTGCAGCGCCTGCACCGCAAGCTGGCCGCTTACCTGGAGCAGGCGCGTGCCCACGGGCTGGTCAGCCCACGCACAGTGGTGGTGCTGCCGGAGCACATCGGCACCTGGCTGTGGGCGCGCGGTGAGAAAAACGAGCTTTACCAGGTGACACAAAGCCGCGAGGCCCTGCAATGGCTGGAGCTGAGCAACCCGCTGCGCTACGGCCTGGCCATGCTCGGCAGCGACGGCGACGACTGGCGCGCCGATGCGCACCTGCGCATGAAGGCCGAACAGATGGCGGCGGACTACCAGCAACTGTTCGGCGGCCTGGCCAAGGAGTTCGGCGTTACCTTGGTAGCCGGCTCCATCGTGCTGCCTGCGCCCTATGTGAAACACGGCGTACTGCATGCCGGCCGTGGCCCGCTGTTCAACAGCAGCGTGGTGTTTGCCGGGGACGGCTCGCTGCTGGGCGAGCCCCAGCGCCAGCAGTTCCCCGACAGCGAAATGCGCCGCTACGTTCACGATGGCCGCCAGCACCCGTTGCAGGTCGTGCAAACCCCTGCCGGGCGCCTGGGCGTGCTGGTGGGCAGCGACAGCTGGTACCCGCAGAACCACCAACAGCTGGCACAGCAGTCGGTACAGCTGATTGCCAACCCGGTGTTCCTGACCGGCAAGGGCAGCTGGGACGCGCCGTGGCGTGGCAATCGTCATCAGCAGGCCAGCAACGGGCTTGCCTTGCAGCGCGGCGAAGTCAGCGAGCGCACCGCCTGGCAACGCCTGACCGAGGCAGCCGGAGCCAGCGTCAGCAGCATCAGCGTGTTCATGCGGGGGCAGTTCTGGGAACAGGCCGGTGATGGCCAGGGCTTTGCACGCCAGTCGGGTGAGTTGCTGGCGGGTACGCCAAGCCCCGGCGCCCGCCTGCTGAACCTGTGGTTGTAGGCCCATGCCCCGCCCCCGCGTGCGCCTGGGCGACCTGTCGGTCGGCTTTGTCCAGCCGCTGAGCGAAGCCCTGCTCCAGCTGGGCCATGACCCCGAGCCGCTGCTGCGCCGCTATGGCCTGGACGCGGCACGCCTGGGTACAGCGGGCGCGCGCTTGTCGATCCCCCGCTACATGCACCTGGGCCACGCCGCCATCGAACTGTGCGGGGAGCCTGCGCTGGGCCTGTACATGGGGCGCCTGAGCCGCCTGGCGCATGCCGGCCTGGCCGGGGTCACTGCGGCCCAGGCGCCCACCCTGGGCGAGGCGGCGCGTACCCTGCTGCGCTTCGAGCCGCTGTATGCGGCCAACTACCGTGGGCACTCCAGCTTCCATGAAGATGCCCACGGTGCCTGGCTGCGCTTCTACTCCATCAGTCCTTACAACGCCTACAACCGCTTTGTGGTCGACTCGCTGCTGGCTGGCTGGCTGGCACAACTTGCGGACCTGGCCGGTACGCCGGTGCACGCCGAACGCCTGGAAATAGAATTCGCCGCGCCCGCCTATGTTGCCAGTTACCAGCCCCTGTGCAGCTCACCCGTGCAGTTCAATGCCGACGGCAACCAGCTACGCCTGAGCCTGACTACGCTGCAGCTGGCCAACCCACGGCATTGCCCGAGCACCTGGCGGCACCTGCTTCAACTTTGCGAGGGCGAGTTGCAGCAGCGCACACGGGTGCGCAGCCTGGGTGAGCGCATCACGCACCTGCTTGGCCCGCTGCTGCATGGTGGCCGTGAACCGGACCTGGAAGAAGTGGCGCTGCACCTGCAACTGCCGACCTGGACGCTACGCCGCAGGCTGGCCGAGGAAGGCACGCGGTTTCGCGACTTGCTCAGCGAAACACGGCGCGACCTCGCCGAAACCTACATCCGCGATACGGAGCTGGCCTTCGGCGAAATTGCCTATCTGTTGGGGTTTGCGTCGGCCGAGGCCTTCCAGCGCGCGTTCAAGCGCTGGACGGGCCTTACGCCGGGGGAGTTCCGCCGCAGCCAGCGGCGGGCGGGCTAAAGCTCGGTGGCGTCGTCAGCCGGTTCCGGGGTGTCCAGTTCGTAAGCCTGGGTTTCGAGTAGTTCTTCCTGGTATTCATCCATGGCCCTGCGTCCTCTTGCTCATTTATCTTGGTCGGTATCGCCTTCAACCTAAGCAGGTAGGGTGAAGAAATGATGACAAGCTTATGATCCGGTACGTAGCAACTTAGTTCTCTGTGCTTTCTGAATAGTAGACGTTTTCAAGGAGGTGTAGAGGGCACTGGCTTTAGCCCAAACACAACCCCTGCAGACGAGGCGCTAGATGGCTAGTTGGTGGAAGGTGACGGGTGGAGCTTTTGTGGAGCACCGAGGACTTCGTATCGCTGGGCAGCTCTACCAAGGTTTTCCGATTCTGCTTTGGGATTCGATGGCCAGCTGTGTCGAGGTCAATCAGTTTTTCGCTCCCACCATCGGTGACATTGGCAAACAAGCAGGAATCAACGTCAATGCATACATGTTGACACACACTAGCGAATCTTCAACGGCAACCCCAGTATGGGATTGATCCTGGCAATGCAGCGCTCTCCGTCAGAGAGCGACGCATTGCCCACTGAAAAAGTCCAACGGTTAATTGTTACATCTTATATTTTCACACTGCCAAACTGCGTGCGCGAAGTTCGTTGTTGAGAATACGATCGTTCTCGCCGTAATCCACCGGGCAGTCGATCACATGCACGCCTGGGTTGGAAATGCAGTGGTCGAGCAACGGCAGCAAGGCCTCTGCGCTTTCGACGCGGTAGCCGTTGGCACCATAGGCCTCGGCATACTTGACGAAGTCCGGGTTGCCGTAGTCCAGTCCATAGTCGGTGAAACCCATGTTCGCCTGCTTCCAGCGGATCATGCCGTAGCCGTCGTCACGCAGGATCACCACGGTGATGTGCATGTTCAGGCGCACTGCAGTTTCCAGCTCCTGGCTGTTCATCATGAAGCCGCCGTCGCCACATACCGAGATCACCGGGCGGTCCGGGTGCACCAGGTGCGCGGCCATTGCCGATGGCAGGCCGGCGCCCATGGTCGCCAGGGCGTTGTCCAGCAGCACGGTGTTGGGCTTGTGCGCCTTGTAGTTACGGGCGAACCAGATCTTGTAGATGCCGTTGTCCAGGGCAACGATGCCTTCGGACGGCAGTACGCGACGGATGTCGGCCACCAGCCGCTGTGGGTACACCGGGAAGCGGTCGTCGTCGCCGCCTTCGGCGATCTGCGCTTCGTTGG
>Ga0302347_1003000_pt1 | contig 15809 bp, 18 predicted proteins | sample PhyWR1_FD_202178 | JGI IMG/M metagenome (GOLD analysis project Ga0302347, IMG submission 202178) | Leaf surface microbial communities from wheat plants in UC Gill Tract Community Farm, Albany, California, United States - DLSL W.R1 (v2)... | ecosystem: Host-associated > Plants > Phyllosphere >...
GGGAGCCGTTTTTGCTCGCAGAACGCCTGCAAACTTTGGGCGCAGAGGTGAAATACAGTTCCACCACGCGTTCACCCATTGCCACGGGTTTTGCCATTCAATCCGCCATTGCCTTTACCGACAATTACGGTCTGGGCATCCCCAATTTTTTGTATAACGTTGCGCATCAGTCATTCGATCGTGTTTTACTTTGCGTTGAAACGCCGGCAGAAAGTATTGATCCCCTGCTGCTCACCGCCCTGAAAAATGTTGCTGGCAGCGTAGAGATTATTACCTATGAATAAACCTGTTTTCCTTTCAGATCTCGACGACACGCTATTTCAGACCCGGCGTAAAATGATCAATGAACTGGACCTCGAACCGTATCGCACCGGTGCACTTGACCGCAGTCTGCAACCGCGCAGCTTTATGACCGAGGAGCAATCAATGCTGGTTGACTGGCTGCTTGACTGTGCGGAATTTATTCCGGTAACGGCCAGAGGCACAGAAGAAATTAGCCGGGTACAGATCCCGTTTCGTTCCTGGGCCATTACCACCCACGGCGCTGTTATTCTTAATGCCAACCGACAGCCTGATGAGGAATGGAAAGCACATATGCTTGCCTGCTTAGCGCCTTATGAAGAGAGGCTTCTCACTATGCAGCGGCAGATTACTGAACTTATGGCAGCCAGAGATATTAATGCCTGGGCGCGTCTTAACTATGAATATGGTGACGTGCCGGTTTACCTGGTGATGAAGCATCGGGACAGTACGCGGCTTGATGAACTCAATGCAATTGGCGATGAAATTGAAGCCCTGTTTTCAACTCATGGATTTTACATTCATCGCAACAGTAACAATATTGCCTGGCTCCCGACGCCGGTAGAAAAAGGTCTGGCCGTCAGCTGGCTATTAGAAAAGTTACGCGCAGAGCGCGGCGTTTTCCCGGTAATTGGCCTCGGTGATAGCCTCAGCGACCATCGGTTTATGAAGCGTTGTACCTGGTTTGGCATGCCGCAGCAAAGTCAGTTTGCCGACGCCATTGCACTGTCACTGTTTGGGGAGAAAGATCATGCGTGATGAAATTTCATTCTCAGGCTCATATTTGCCTGAAGACGTTCATTTTCTCCTGCAGCCGGTGCAAATGGAAATGACCCCGGTCGAACTGAAAGAGGAATATATTCAGTCGGGCAAAAAACACTATTCCGACATGCTCAGCCAGGAACCAGAGCCAACGGCATGGCATCTCGATCTTTTCCGCCGCTCGCTGGATCGCGGCGCTGAACGTCTGGCAACGGAAGTTCAGCAGCTGGCCAGCGCGCTGGCAACGCAGTTTGGCGAGACGCCGATTGTGCTGGCAAGTCTGGTCCGCGCTGGCGTGCCGCTGGGCGTAATGCTACAGCAGGCGCTGCGCGAGATGGGGAAAGTTTCGTTTCATTACGGCATCAGTATTATTCGCGACCGGGGTATCGACACTGCGGCTCTTGAGTGGATTGAAGCCCGCCATGGCACCGACGGCATTGTCTTTGTTGACGGCTGGACCGGGAAAGGCGCTATCACCGGCGAACTGGTTAAATCTCTGGCCGGCCGGCCGGGATATCCTGCGATCCCGCGGCTGGTGGTGCTGGCCGATCCGTGTGGCCGGGCATGGATGTCAGCCAGCGATGATGACTGGCTGATCCCCTTTGGTATTATGGGGGCACCTGTCTCCGGTTTGATTTCGCGATCCATCTGGACGGAGGAAGGATTTCATGGCTGCGTGCAGTGCGATCATCTGGCCGCCTGGGAATGCAGCCGTATGCTGGTCGACACCGTAGCGCAGCAGCGTAAACGTCTTCAAAATGTGCCGCCGCTGTCGTCTGAACACGCAGATAAAGCCAGGCTGCGCGAAAAAAGCGACTGGGTTGTTAATACGCTGGCCAGCCGCTATCAGGTAGACAGCATAAACCGTATCAAACCCGGTATCGCTGAAGCGACGCGAGCGGTACTCCGCCGGGTTCCCGATCATGTCTTCGTTCGTGCTATTGACGATCCTGACGTGGCCCTGCTTGTGGCGCTGGCGCGTGACAAAGGCATTAACATTGCTGAAGTTGGCGAGGCTATCGGGCAATATCGCGCCGTCACCATCATTAAAAAGGTGCGTTGATGATGAAAAGACTCTCACCGTGGAATCTTGGGGCAACACTTTACATGCCTGCGACCCGAATGGATATCGCCGATGCGATCCTCACGATTAAAGTAGAAGGACTGCGTTCACTGGTTATTTGCCTTGAGGACGCGGTTAGCGAGGAAGATGTTCCTGCGGCGCTTAATAATCTGCAGGCGCTGCTCGAAACATTGTCCAAAGCTAAAGCCGCCGACGGCAGCTCGCACTGGCCGCTGGTCTTCGTTCGCCCGAGAGATGTTGAAATGGGTGCACGGCTAACCCGGACCATGAATCTCAGTGCCATTGATGGGCTGGTATTGCCCAAGTTCACCCAGGCATCACTGCCAGCGTGGTGGGAATTCATTCAGCACACCCATTTATGTATGATGCCGACGCTTGAAACGGAAGACGTTTTTGACGTTGAACAAATGCGCCGGCTGGCGATCGCCCTGCTGGACCATCCCTGCCATCAACGTATTATTGCCCTGCGCATTGGGGGTAACGATCTGATGAATGTGATTTCGCTTCGTCGCCCGCGCCAGCTTACGCTGTATGATGGCCCAATGGGATATGTTATTAAAATGCTGGTGTCGGTATTCGCCACCCGCGGTTTTGCCCTGACTGCGCCAGTCTGTGAGCATATTGACGATCATGACATCATGGACAAAGAGCTGGCGCTTGATATGGCACATGGCCTGGTGGGGAAAACGGCTATTCATCCCAATCAGATAGCTAAAATTGAGGCGGCGCTCAGAGTATCAGATAACGACTATGCCGATGCCTTGCGGATCCTGAACTCCTCCCAGGCCGTGTTTAAATCACTGGGCGCGATGTGTGAGCCGGCGACGCACCGCCGTTGGGCCTCTGCTGTCCTGGAAAGAGCGCAGGTTTATGGCATTATTAGCGATCGCGGCAACGGTGAAATTGTCCGTATTCCACTTTCGCAGCAGAATTAAGGATACGCAGGAAAATGCAATTAAGTTCCCGACAAGAGCGAGTATTCAGGCTGGCCACTATGCTTGGCACGGGCAAGCCTGTTTCCGCGACGCATATTCTTGCGGTGCTGGAGTGTTCAGAACCTACCCTTACCCGGGCGCTTAAAGAATTACGCGGATCGTATCTCGCCGAGATAAAATACAGTAAGGCTGCCCATGCCTACCAGATCACGCAATTTGGTACGCTGGATAAAAAAGTGCTGCGCAGAATGACGGAGTCGCTTAACGCACATGCGGAACTGAAAAAAAGTGAAGCAGCCCATTGGGTCGATCTTGATAAAGACAAAAAAACCGCAGTATCGCTTTCATTACGGATGAGTATTTTACGCAAAATAGACCGATACGCGTTTGCTAATGATAAAACCCGCAGTGAAGTGGTTGAATTATTAGCAGAAAAAGCATTCGAAATTCTGCAAAACCAACACGTCAATACCAGGAAATAGCGATCGCGTCCTTCTGCCCGTAGCGACCGTTACGGGCTACAATTATCCTTCATATGCCCATTATCCAGAAAAAACTCGCTCATAACGCTCGAAAAGCATACTGTATTTTAGTCTTTATTCTGGATAAGACTTCGGGGTTAAAATAGATACATTATCAGGAGCTATATATGCGCAGACTCCCTGTCTATTTACTTCTCGACACGTCAGGTTCCATGCATGGCGAGCCGATTGAAGCCGTTAAAAACGGGGTTCAAACCCTGCTCACCACGCTTAAGCAAGATCCCTACGCCCTCGAAACCGCCTGGGTTTCAGTCATTACTTTCGATTCCTCTGCGCGCCAGGCGGTTCCTCTTACCGACCTGTTAAGTTTTAAACTCCCCGATCTGGCTGCCAGCGGAACCACCGCACTGGGTGAAGCGCTCTCCCTCACGGCGGAGTGTATTTCCCGTGAAGTACAAAAAACCACGGCTGAAACGAAGGGTGACTGGCGTCCTCTGGTCTTTATTATGACCGATGGATCGCCCACCGATGACTGGCGTAAAGGCGTAGGTGAGTTTAAGGCGGCACGAACTGGCGTGGTGGTTGCCTGTGCAGCAGGACATGCTGGCGAAACTAAGGTCTTGCAGGAGATAACCGAGATAGTTCTGCAACTTGATACAGCCGACTCCACCACGATCAAAGCCTTTTTTAAGTGGGTTTCCGCCAGCATTTCCGTTGGTAGTCAAAAAGTGGAAGCGAAAAAAGAGGTGATTGGCCTGGACGATCTGCCACCGCCACCGCCGGAAGTAAACGTTGTTCTGTAACCACATAAATAAGGAGATGTTATGTCAGTCAGTTTACGCAAAGGGCAAGGCGTTAGCCTGCGGAAAAATGAATACGATCTTTCCTCCGTTACAATTGGTCTGGGATGGGATATTAACGAAGAGAAGAAAGGATTTTTAGGCAGCGTTTTTGGCAAGAAGGAAGAGGAATACGATCTCGACGTCATTGCTTTTTTATGTAATGCCCAGGGAAAAGTCACTGATTTAGGCGATCGGGAGAATGGCAAACCGACGCTAATTAACGGCGATATTATCTTTTTTAATAGTCTGCAGCACAAGTCAGGCAATATCTGGTTAACCGGCGATAACCGCACCGGGGCTGGCGATGGAGATGATGAGCAAATTATCGTTAAGCTTAATGCTCTTGAACCGCGCTACGAAAAAATCGTATTTATTGTCCAGATCTACAATGGCGAGCGCCTGAAACAGCATTTCGGCAAAGTAAAAAACGCATTTATTCGCGCAGTCGATGCCCGCAATATTGAAATGGCGCGTTTTGATCTCTCCGGCGGTGCCGCATTTACTAATCAGTGCTCCATGCTATTTGCAGAACTGGTCAGAGAGCCAGACGGCTGGAAACTTAATGCCCTGGGAGAACCGTCAGCATCTGACACTTTTGTCACGCACCTGAAGAGCTATATATAATATGAGAAGACTACCTGTATATCTGCTCATTGATACCTCAGGATCGATGCGCGGCGAGTCTATCCACGCGGTAAACGTCGGCGTGCAGGCAATGCTCAGTGCGCTGCGTCAGGACCCCTATGCGCTTGAGAGCGTCCACATTTCGATCATTACCTTTGATAACGACGCGCGGGAGCACAGTCCATTATCGGCGCTGGAGAACTTCCAGTTTACCGATATTGTCGTTCCCAGCGCCGGCGGCACATTTACCGGGGCCGCGCTGGAATGTCTTATTACCTGCGTCGATCGCGATGTACGTCGTTCAGATGGCGATCAAAAAGGCGACTGGCGACCGCTGGTATTTCTGATGACTGATGGTACGCCCTCAGACGCCTGGGCTTATGGAGAAGCGATCAAAGAGGTAAAACGTCGCGCATTCGGTGCGATCATCGCCTGTGCGGTAGGACCCAAAGCGCGGCACGAGCATCTGAAACAGCTTACCGATACCGTCGTGGCACTTGAAACGCTGGACTCCACCGCGTTTGCCGGCTTCTTCAAATGGGTATCTGCCAGCGTTGCCTCGGGCAGCACCAGTGCAGGCGTCAACGCCCGTTCGGATACGCTTCCGCCTCCTCCGCCTGAAATTCAGCTGGTGCTGTAATGAGCCTGATGAGGTGATATTCATGAGAAGACTTCCGGTATTTTTTGTTCTGGATTGCTCAGAGTCGATGATTGGCGACAATCTCAAAAAAATGAACGACGGCCTGCAAATGATCGTCAGCGACCTGCGAAGAGATCCGCACGCGCTGGAAACCGCGTGGATTTCGGTTATTGCATTTGCAGGCATTGCCAGAACCATCGTGCCACTGCACGAGGTATTATCATTTTATCCGCCCCGCCTTCCCGTCGGCAGCGGTACTCATCTTGGGGCCGCACTGCGAGAGCTGACGGTGCAGATTGATACGCAGGTACGTAAAACCACCGTCGAACGCAAAGGCGACTGGAAGCCAGTGGTTTATTTACTCACCGACGGCCATCCAACTGATGATGCCGCAGCTGAAATTAAACGCTGGAAAGCCCACTACGCCCAGAAAGTTAATCTGATCGCCATCGGGCTGGGTCCGGCGGCCGATCTCAACGTGCTCCGCCAGCTCACTGAAAATGTCTTTCATTTTACCGAGGCACACGAAGGTGATTTTACCCGCTTTATTAAGTGGATCACGGCGTCAGTGACTGCACACAGTCGTAGCGTCGGCGAAACCTCCCCGCCGCCTGCGCTTAACACCGATTATCTGGTAAAGCTGGCGAAAGAGGATGTGGCCCGCGCCTGCGACGAAACCTGTGTCACTCTGGCCGGACGGTGTAGCAAATCGCGTCGCCCTTATCTGATAAAGTACGAGCGCCCTCCGGTAAATCTGTCCGGCCTTAATTTCAGCCTGAATATCAACGGCTTTAATCTTGCTGGCTGTTACCCTATTGATGAAGATTATTTTGAATGGAGCGATACGGCGGCCTCCTCTGTACAGGTTAATACCCGCGAGTTGCACGGCGTTCCTGGTTGTCCACACTGCGGAAATGCCAGCGCATTTGCGTTATGCAGTTGTGGGCGGTTGCTGTGCATCAACGGACCGGACGATATTATCTGTCCCTGGTGCGATAACGCGTTGACCTTTAGCCACGGTGACAATGACGACTTCGACGTGAACAGAGGTAAAGGATGATCGACGACATTACGCCCCTCAAAAAGCAGATCCTGGCGCTGATTATTGTGCATAACGGCCTCACATTGACGTCAGAACAACAGCAAGCGCTGGATGACGATAGTGAATTGCAGGCTGACCTCAGCGCCATTATTGAAAAAGTGAGCAGGGTCGTGGCCACAGCAGAAAATGTGGATGAGGTTCCTCATATGCCAGCACCTGCCGCTGATGAACCGGCGACGGCTGAATCTGAGATCGAAAGCGATCCTGCCTCGTGGCAAAAAATGCCTTATCACGAACTTGATGAACATTGCGCTCAGGAAGAGGAACCCGTGAATAAAGTCGTTCAAACACTTAAGCCCGGACAGGTGCCTGAACATCCAGCCGATCCCGGGGCTCGCGTCGTTAATCCTCCTGTGGCGCGCATTGGTATTGCAAATGCCCGCGCCGGGACGCCCTTTCACTGTGCCGTGGACATTACTCTCGATAATGGCGAGTGCGCAGAGGTTCAGGACGTTATTTTCGACACGCCCTGCGGACTCACGTTTAACAAAGATGATGGCACCCTGTCCGGAACGCCAGTGGCGAGCGGTGACATTGGTATCAGGGTAAGATGGTGTTCACCATCGTGTCCTGACGGCGAATCCCGCCTTACCTTTATCGTGAATCCCGATCCACGTACCTTATGGAAAGATATCGATCCGCCTGAAGACGATCGCTATTATAAAAAGAATGTTGATCGTGAGCTTATTCAGCAGCCCGGCGTCAATATCGTTGCCGCCAGCCGACGTGGACGTTCACATGCACACGTTGGATCTTTTCGCGATGATGACTTTTATGTCAATCACAGCCAGCACAGCGGCTGGAGTATCATGCTGGTGGCCGACGGTGCCGGTAGCGCCAGTTATTCTCGTCAGGGATCGCTTATTGCTACTGAGACCATCGGCAATTATCTGTTCGATCAGCTTAAAGATGATCAAGGCCTGGCGCTCAAAACGCAGATAACCCAATGGAACACCGACGATCAACGGCAAATCTGGGACTATTTTTACCGACAGTTCAGCCTTGCCTGCGCGCTGGCAGTGAATAATATCAATCATGAAGCTAAAATCGCCGGAGAAAAAAGCAAAAGCTATTCGACAACCTTGCTGGCGGTCGTCTCTTTTCGCGAGGGCGATGAACTTTTCGCTGCCGCATTCTGGCTGGGTGACGGCGCGATTGCTGCCTGTGGTCCGGCAGGAAAAGTGCGGGTTCTCGGTATGCCTGATAGCGGCGAATATGCAGGACAGACGCGCTTTCTTGATGCCGACACCATTCAGGACGCCGATTTCAGCAAGCGTATTATCATTGGTCGCTGGAAAGATATCTCTCACCTGGTCTTGATGACCGATGGCATCTCCGATCCGTTCTTTGAAACTGACAACGGTCTGCTTAATCCGCAGAAATGGGATGCGCTCATTGCCGAGTTGACTCCGCATCTGGACGAATCAGGTACAGCAGACGAACGTCTGATCGAATGGCTTAATTTCTTTTCGCCGGGAAATCACGATGATCGCACCATCGTGATCTCGTGGTGACAGAGGGCGGATAACGACTATGGCAACGCTTGTAACCTGTACTACCAGGGGCGGTAAAACCGTTCAGTATGTCGATGAAATTATCGGCTCTGGCTCGATGAAGGATGTCTACTTTTCCCCCGATAAAACTTACGTCGTCGCTTTTTATAAAAAACCGCAAAACGAGCAGGCCCGTGAACGTATCGATATGATCACCGGTCGTTATCGGGCAAATATTTTTGAACAGTCCGGCGGCGAATACTGGAAAGATCTCTTTTGCTGGCCAACCGATGTGGTTGAGCATGCGGGGAAAATCGGCATTGTGGTACCAACCTATCAGCATCATTTCTTTTTCAAATATGGCTCCAGAAATAACGATTTTCTCGGCATTCGCGGGCGGGAAAAAGAAGGCAAATGGTTTGCCAGCGCCAATAATCAGAACAAGTTTCTCGATCCTCGCGAAAAAGGCACTACGTTAACCTATCTTAAAGTCTGTCTGCTGTTAAGCCGCGCCGTCAGAAGAATGCATGCCGCAGGTTTATGTCATAGCGATTTGAGTTATAAAAATGTCCTGATCGATCCTGAACAGGGGCACGCCTGTATTATTGATGTCGATGGGCTGGTGGTGCCGGGAAAATTCCCCCCGGACGTAGTGGGCACGCCGGATTTTATCGCCCCGGAAGTGGTTAAAACGGCACATCTTGAAAAAGACGATCCGAACCGGGTATTACCGAGTATTTTAACCGATCGTCATGCGCTGTCAGTGCTGATTTATATGTATCTGTTCTTTCGTCATCCGCTGCGGGGCGGCAAGATCCACGATCTGGATGATGAAATGCGTGATGAATCGCTTTCAATGGGCGAGAAGGCGCTGTTTATTGAACATCCTGTCGATCGCAGTAACGCGGTAAAATTAAATCAGGTTTCCCCTTCATCGCTTCCGTGGGCCGATCCGCAGAAAATCCCCTATACCATCATGGGTCCTTATCTGACACCGCTTTTTGATCGGGCCTTTATTGAAGGGCTGCATCATCCGCAGCGGCGACCCACGGCGGATGAGTGGGAAACCGCGCTGGTAAAAACCGTTGATCTGATCCAACCCTGTCAGAATCCGGCCTGCGAACAAAAATGGTATGTCTTCTCCGGAAAAACGGCGCCGGTCTGTCCCTATTGCGCGACGCCGTATAAAGGCAAGCTACCGATTTTGAACCTTTATTCCTCGCGCAAAGCTGGCAGTTTCAGGCCTGATGACCACCGCCTGATGGTGTGGAGTGGTCAGTCCCTTTATGCCTGGCATGTAAACCGGCTGATTGCACCTAACGAACGTACGACTGAGGCGCAAAAAAAACGGGTAGGCTATTTTGTGTTCCATAACGATCGCTGGTGGCTGGTCAATGAAGGGATCCCGGGCCTGATGTCGCTCCCGGAGAAAACCCGGATAGATATTGGTGATAAGCTCCCCCTTGATGACGGGGCGCAGTTTGTCTTATCCACCGAAGAAGGCGGCAGGCTGGTGGTCGTGCAACTCATTGCAAATTAATTATGCTGGCCGGGTGGCACTCTGCACCCGGCAGCAGACTTATTCGACAGCAGGCGTCATTCCTGGCACCAGGATAACTTTACGACAATCTTCTTTGCGCTTTTCAAAAATCTCATACCCTTTCGCCGCCTCTTCCAGCGGCATATGGTGGGTAATAATTTCCTCTGGTCGCAGCAGCCCTTCTTCAATCAGCTTTAGCAATTCAGGTAGATAAGCATGCACATGGGTCTGACCCATTTTAAAGGTCAAACCTTTATCAAACGCATCACCGAATAAGAAGCCATGAATAAAACCGGCATAGACGCCCGGTACGCTGACTATCCCTCCGCGGCGTACGGCGGCAATACACTGGCGCAGCGCCTTACCGCTACTGCCCTCAATTTTAAGGTTGCTGAGTACGGTTTCCGTCAGGCTGCCCTTAGCTTCAAAACCAACGGCATCAATGACCGCATCGACGCCGCGATGATTATCCGTATTCTCAATAATCCATGCGGCCGGATCGTCATTCTTATCAAAATTAATCGGAATAACGCCATAGCACTGGCGGGCAAAATCGAGGCGATAATCATGATGGTCGATCATAAATATTTTTTCTGCTCCTAAATATCGGGCGCAGGCGGCAGATAATAATCCGACCGGACCAGCCCCGAATATTGCCACGCTGGAGCCTTTCTTGATCTCAGCGTTTTTAACTGCCTGCCAGGCGGTCGGCAAAATATCAGTTAAAAATAAGACCTTATCATCAGAGAGAACGCGCGGAACCTTAAAAGGCCCGGTATTCGCTTTGGGCACCCGAACATATTCTGCCTGGCCACCGGGTACGCCACCATATAATTTACTGTAACCAAAGAGCGCCGCAGGTGGAGTAATGGTTTTCCGGTTTAATGCGGCACCCTTGCCGCTGTTAGTAGTTTCACACGCTGAGAATTGTTCGAGCTGGCAAAAAAAACAGTCGCCGCAGGCAATCACAAACGGGATCACTACGCGGTCGCCACGGCTGACGGCAGTGACGTCTTTCCCTGTCTCGACCACTTCGCCCATAAACTCATGACCAAAGATATCACCGTGATCGGTACCCGGAATTTTCCCCCGGTATAAATGCAAATCCGAGCCGCAGATGGCGGTCGCGGTTACACGCAAAATAATATCATCACTGGCTTCAATAATGGGGTCCGGATGCGTATCAACGCTCACCTTATGTGGCCCATGATAAGTTAGTGCTTTCATATTTTTCTCCGGGAGAGTGCCCTGCCAGGGCAAGAACTTTTAAATTTAGTTGCCAGCAGGCAAAGTGCAAGGTAATGAGCTGTAGCTAAGAATAATCTGGCATCGTCATTTACTCTGGAATGAATTTGCACCAGGGTTAATACATACAATGAAAAATAAGGTGATATCGTATGAAATTCGCTGGCTGGCTAATTTATACCTCGCTCCTGCTGACCGGCTGCGGCGCATCCAATTCTCCTTCGCCGGTTAACGCGACGGGTGAAGAGACGTCGACCAAAATGAAATTTCTTGCCGCAGGCGCGTCGGTCATTCAGGACCGCCCTCCCATTGACGCGATGAGTACCTACCTGGATGGTTTCCATTTCTATAGCGGTGAATTAAAAGGACAAATGGAAGCGCACCATTATGTGACTGTTCTAAATGAAGATGTGATGCAGGCCGTGATTTATGATGGAAATACTTCGGATGCAAAACTGATGGGCATTGAATACATTATCAGCGAGCGGCTGTTCAAAACGTTACCGGAGGAAGAAAAAGCCTACTGGCATAGCCATCGCTACGAGGTGAAATCAGGCAGTCTGGTCGCTCCGGGCTTACCTGAAGCAGCAGAGAAACCGTTAATGAGCAAAATTGTGAATACCTACGGAAAGACCTGGCACACCTGGCATACCGATCGCGACAAAACGCTGCCGCTTGGTGCACCGGCGCTGATGATGGGTTTTACCGACGATGGCCAGTTGAATCCCCGGTTACTGGCCGATCGCGATCGCCGTTTTAATATCGATTCACATCAGCTTCGTGAATCGCGCAAGACGATTGTGGCAAACCCCGTCGCGTCGGGCGCAGATGGCTGGCAAAACGGTACCGTCATTCAACTTAAACGTGTTGAGTTCAAAAATGGTCAGCAGCCTCAGGGTCATGCACACCATTCGGATTTGTCCGCTAAGCCCTGAAATTCCCTTCTCTTTTGTCGGGAGTTCCTATACTGGGTCGAGGAGGTTTTACCTATGCAATGGCTTCGTTCACTGTTTACCAGTCCCGAAAAATTTTTACAGGTGATGAATCACCACGATATTGAAGAATCTATTGAAGATGGCGAGCGCATTCTGGTCGATGACGATGGTAATGCGACAGTCAATGTGCACTGTCGTGACGTCCAGGACGACTTTGACCGCCATGTAAACGCACTCAAAAGGGCCTGAAATGGGAACGGCAATATTTATGGTACTGATGGTGTGTGGATACTGGTATAGCAGCCGCGATCTCTCCACACGCTTCAAATTTAAACGCACTTTCGGCTGGGATGTTTATTTTCTCGTTGCGCTTTACGGCTGCATTTTCGTACTACAGGGTATTATCGCTACCGGTATTTTATGGCTGATATTGCTTATTGCATCCGTCACCATGAACGCCCTGCCCACCTGGTTTGGCCCGGAAGAACACCGCTTACAGATGGTGTTTATGAACTGGAGTTTTTTAGGGATTCAGGCTCCGGTAGTCATTATGCTGGCCTTCGCTATTTTCTTTTGCCTCTACCGCTCGAACTGGGCGATGAGTGCCAGACTCGATAGCAAAGGTCGACTCTCGTTATATAAAGAGCTGGCCAGTGCCAACAGTCTCGAAGGATTACTCTACCAGTGCATGGAGAGTGGGCAACTGGTGTGGTTAACACTGAAATCTCAGCGGATCTATATCGGCATGGTTCATGCGGCGACGTTTGATGCCAGCAATGCCAGTAACATCGTGATCATTCCCATGCTGAGCGGCTATCGTAATAGCAACACAGGTGAATTTACTGTTGAGCACAATTACAGCGCCTGGTATGCCGATCATGATATTACGCTAACCTCAGACCCACAATGTGCCCTTGATTTTCGCAAGGTTATTCTGCTTGAACAGGTTGAGAGTTTCTCACTCTTTGATCCATCGCAGACCCTGGCATTAGGGATGCATAAAGAGAGTGCCATGTTTAAGGAAGGATAGTGGAAATCGCCCGCAGAACGCGGGCGAAACACAATTACGCGTTTAACTGGTAATCAAGCGTAATTTCAGCATTCAGTAGCTGTGAAACCGGGCAACCTGCTTTTGCTTTCTGGATGATAGCATCAAACGCGGACTGCTCAATTTGCGGCACAGAAACGTTGCTTTTCAGCGCCACTTTAGTGATTGCAAAACCGCCGTCTTTCTTATCAAGAGAAACATCTGCGACGGTGTCAATTGACGTTGGCGTATAACCCTGCTCACCGAGCATCAGGGAAAGTGCCATTGAGAAACAGGCAGCATGCGCCGCACCAATCAACTCTTCAGGGTTAGTGCCTTTCTCACCCTCAAAGCGAGTATTAAAACCATAAGGACTCTGATTAAGCACGCCGCTCTCAGTCGAAACCGTTCCTTTACCGCTTTTAATATCGCCTTCCCAGTGTGCCTGACCTTTCTTATGAATTGTCATAATTGACTCCTTCTTGTTGTCGAGTCATCAAGTATAGGCGCTATAACTGAGTGTGAGGCAAAAAGAGAGTGTTCCTAAAAAGCGCCGGTCTGATTGCAAAATGAGCAGCAATAGCCGATGCTTTAAAGCCAGTTCGCAATGCGGACTGTTATTAGGGTAACGTTTCGTCCGGCACCTGCCGGGCTTGTCCTTGAAACCAGTAAAACAGGATTAAGGAGTAAGAATGAAATCGAACCGTCATGCACGCCATATCCTTGGACTCAACTACCGGATCTCGAATCAGAAAAAAGTGGTTATTGAAGGTGAAAGCGAAAATTCCGTTACGCACATCCATGCCACCGGGCGCAAACGCCGCGCAGAATAGCGCTTTTATCTGAACACGATCACAGACACCATCTTCTGAGGAAGATGGTGTTTTTTTACTTTTCTGATTTATCTTGTGGCCGCGACAGTGGATCTTTTTGGCAAGCTCGTAACAACACTGTCAATATTCTGCTTCATCAAATCACAGCTATTTTCATGTGTATTGTCGGTGCGTTCTCCACCTACGTTATACCCCGCTGCGATCAGTTTACTACGCAATTTTTCGCCTTCAGCGCCTAGTTTTTCATTATCGGTTAACAGAATGATTGGACAATCTTGTGTCACGCCTTTGAGGTTTTTCTCAACCGAAAATTGCCCATTTAATGACTTAGACAGTGCGCCCAGCGTCCCCGCCGGATTGATCATGCAGTGTGCAGCCGCAGCTTTACTCATACTGGGCATAGGACGATCTAAAAATAGTCCTGACACGGCCATACCGTTTTGCTCTGCGTATCTGGTCAGTTCTGCGGCGACCGGCGCACCCATTGAGTAGCCATGAATGATAATATTGGCCGGATCAATTTTTCTGTCGTTGACCAGATAATGCAGCATGGTCCGGGCGTCCTGATAGAGGCCAGCTTCAGATGGCGTCCCCTCACTCTCACCGTAACCGCGCATACTGACAGCAAGCACATCCAGGCCTTTTATCTGATACTGAAGGTGGGACCCAGCCGTTTCGAAATCAAAGGGTGTACCCGAGCCGTGTAAAAATAAAACAACACGATTCGTATTATCAGTCGCGCCTTTTGAATCGACACCCCAGTTATAATAACCGGATAGCTTTCCTGCTTCTCCTTCAAGAACCACTTTCTCGGCATGACCTGCTTTTACAGCCTGATTAAACAGCGTTTGAACAGCTGGTAATATATTACGTCGTTCCTCCTGAGTTCCGAACAAAAGATTATTGAAAAATTTTGTTGCCGGATTAGATGAAGCTCTGGACTTCGACGACTTTATATTGGTAACTTTTTGCGTATCAGCAATTGATGTTGTAACAACTCCATCACCTAACTTGTCACGGATCATTTGGCTAAATTTAGTCCGAACAGTAGCGCTTTTAACTTGCTGTAAAGAATCATTTACTTCATTGATTTCATTGAACGCCCTTATTAACTCCTTATCATGGGGATTAAATTCTGTTTTGGTCATAACTTTAGAATGAATTGATTCCAGTTTCTGACTGATTTTACTCATTGTTTTTTCAGAAATGTCAGAGTTATTGGCTTTTAATAAAATAGCCTGATTGAGCGTGTGCGTTGAACTTATGCGGCCAAACATAGATTACCTACAAAAAAATTAACCATAATGATAAAGTACTGTAAGCAGTGTTACAGCCCATCTCCGACGCTGTTATTGCGTGGCCAGGTTCTTCTATACACCGCCGTTCTAAGACGCCCGGTTCATCACTCTCATTGCATCGGCGACTGATATATCGACAACTTTATTCCCCAGCGATTCATTAACCAACCGGCTAATTTTTTCATAAACCTTATCGCTTTTAATTTTCTGTAAAGAATCGTTTATTTGGTTAATTTCTTTAAACGCCCTTATCAAGCCTTTATCGTTGGGATTTAACGGGGTTTCTATCATCACTTTCTGGTGGATTGACTTCAGTTTCTGACTGATCTTACTGAGTGTTTTATCCGATATGTCTTCATTATTAGCTTTCAGTAAAACAGCCTGATTGAGTGTATGACTTGAATTTATGCGACCAAACATAGTTTCTCTCCAAAAATTTAATTGTAACGATGGAAGAGCAACAAAAATTGTAAAAAGCGCTACAAGTTTTTTATATCGGGTCTCAAGCTCAACTGTGTCTAAAGTACATCAGATACTTTTTTTACCTCAATTCATCTGGCTCTGATACGACGAGGGGGTTGTAATTACGGACACTGATCCTTCCTGTCCTGCCAGACGGTTTTTATCACGTCTTCTTAGCCTCGTCAGGTAAATAAATCTTTAGTTA